>Ga0049072_1000906_pt1 | contig 17361 bp, 9 predicted proteins | sample FECB27metaG_FD_55053 | JGI IMG/M metagenome (GOLD analysis project Ga0049072, IMG submission 55053) | Cyanobacterial communities from the Joint Genome Institute, California, USA - FECB-27 | ecosystem: Environmental > Aquatic > Thermal springs > Hot (42-90C) > Microbial mats | place: USA...
TCGTGCTAGGGCCCTGAGGTGAGGCCAGCGGCGGCAGCAATTGTCGGCAGACGAAGCGCCTGCCACCCCATCGATGGTTGCTCCATAGCAACCATTGGACCGAAGCTACACGCCGGCGTGCCCTCAAGCTATGACATTGCGGTGGGGCGGGCCGCTGGTCGTTAGTAGATGGTGTTATGCCCTTGTTGTTTATTCTTTTATCATTTTTAATCCTCGTACCAAGTATGGTCTTCACCTCTTATTCTCGCTCCCAATAATTCTGCTATTCTATTGGCTATCATATTTACTGGACTTGCAGGGTTGTCTTCAGCTTGAAAAGTAATCACACCCCACTTTTTACTTTTCGCAAAACTCCAAAAATATACTCGTTTCCATTTGGCTTCTTTGCCAAAGAATAACTCGGCATCATATCTTCTATCCTCCCTTTGATGAAACTGTCCTGGAGAATCAGAATATTTGATGTACCCGATCCAAGAATTATAGTCGTCATTAGTAATACTTGCCAACTGCAATTCTGGCATTACAGCAATGACTTTTAACCATTCAGCTAATTCGATGTGTTCTCTATTAGCTCTTTCAAAATACATCGCGTAAGTCATTGTTTTTCTTCAATAGGGCATAACGGAGCAATAACCCTCGCAGACCGTTTGCACCGGGTGAAGCCTTGCGCGGCTGGGCAACGGTTGGCGCAGGGTTTGGTGTTGGCTGGGGTTGTTTGATCCTTTTAATCAATCACTATCAGCTGTAGTTAAAGTTGGCCGGTGCAAAACATTGACAAAATTGTCATCAATATGGGTATTGATGCAGTTTTGTCAATGTTTTTTTGTAACTTCGCTCCGCTGCTCAAGCACGCTTATCAGCTCGCGAAGTACAAAAAACATACTTTGCCCCTGCTCTCTTCTTGATTTAATCATCTGGTCTTCAATTTATTATCTCTTCAATCCCAGCTCAACATTCAGATTGTCTTAACTATCTCTAGTAGTTGAGACTATTTTCATTATAGTTATAAGTTATCGGAGGTGTTAAAATATTTGGTAAAAAACAGATATAGGTAGCAGCAGGCATAAAAATGAGGCTTCTTTCCGGAAGTAACGCACTTTTGGCCAAACATCCAAAAAACAGTTAATCCTTCCTTCTGGATAAATCAATTAGTTAAAAATTCTCCTTTTCAACCAGTTAAGAGCTTCACCTTAGGAAATCAATAGGAATAGAAGAACTCCGCTTCGACCGAGTTGATACCGTTCTTGGGCTCTCAATAATAAAAGGAATCGCTCTGTTCGCTTAATTATTTCTAATCATCGCTTTTGTTGCTTTCAAATTGGCCGCTTTTTAGGCGCTTTCTCTTACTGCAGTTGAGACTGTCTGCCCATAATGAGCAGACAGTCTCAACTGGTAGCACCATTTACTTGGCGATCAAAAGGTTCGCTCCTTACCAGTTGGCGAATTCGATGGCCGGGGCGATCTGGGCACGCCGGCTGTTCTTACTGCTTTCTACTTCGGTGAAGCTTTTCAGCAGTTGGCCAAGTTGCAATTTCAGATAAGGATGTGACAGTATATGCTTGAGAAATGTTAAACTGCTTTTTTCGATGCATCATTTAACAAGTGGTTAGGCTATCTATTGAATAAGCTTTCGATACCGTTTGACCGTTGACTCACTTATTTTAGTCAGCTCTACTGTCTCGGCCACTGAGAAGCCTTTTTCATAGGCCATTTTCACTTTCTTAAAATTTTCTTCATTGATACCCGCCGGTCTACCACAATGCTTGCCTTTCTGGCGAGCCAAGAGTTGACCCGCTCTGGTTTTTTCCAGAATGCTTTCCCGGTCGTATTCAGCCAAGGCAGCGAATAAATTGATAACCAGCTTTCCGGAAATAGAGCCGGTATCAATTCCTAAGTCCAGTGCCTTGAAAATAACTCCTTGCTGGGTAAGTGCACTCACCAAGGTAATCAAATGGTCCCGATTTCTACCCAATCGAAAAAACCTAGCTACGATGACCGTGTCACCCGGTCGAAGTAGGGAGAGCATTTCATCCAGGGCCGGCCGGGAGGTTGAGATGCCGGTAATCTTTTCTTGAAAGATCTGCTCGCAACCCGCTTTGGTCAGCGCGTCGATTTGGGTGTCCAGGTTCTGATCGGCCGTGGAAACGCGGGCATACCCGAAAACTTTGTTCATATGAGTGGAAAAGGGTCAGAAAGTAGGGTTCAGGAATGTAAGGTAGTTAAAGTTTTGAACCTACTTTCTGAACCCCGATTGTTTATTGGAAAGTCAGGAGGATGGTTGATTTTGGGCGGGTTCAAAAAGGTACGACTTTGTGAATTAGGTCCAACCGCAAACGTAATATTGCTGCTTAATATTTATCCCATACTGTAACATTAGGCAAACTGAGTTGAAGCAGCTTACCCCTAATACAAAGAATTATGAATAGGTTGGTATAGGCTAACTAACCATTCTATTCATCAATAATCCCCATCTGGATAGAAATGCAATCTGATTTTCATTCTCCTGGGATTCCCATACTTATCGGAAACATTCCTTACACCATCTTCTCTGTCTAAACGCACGTTCATTTAAGTGCAACCACCAATGCATTATTATAAATATTATAATTTTTAACACATAATGCACAAAATCTTTGCTTTGTAAACATTTATACATTAACATTGTATAATAATTATTACACGCCTTTCTTTCACCCCGGGTCGCACGGGCAGGAGAGTTAAGTCCGTTCCTGCCTATCTCCTGACGAGATACTTTTTTGGCAGGTAGTATGCAGTCATTCGTCTCTATTAACTTTAATAACGGGTTTTTCTATGATCAGAACCTTACTGGCACTGCTGTGTTTGGGCCTGGGTATAAGTACCACTGTTGCCCAGGAGTTGCCTTCGGCTTTTCCCCAAAAGCCCCCAAAACCCGTATTTACGGCTTTGAAAAGTGCCTTGCAGAAGCCCGCCCAGGTGGAGCGCCTGGCATTGAAGGACCTGAAGGCCCTGCCAGCCACCATTGGAAAATTGACCCACCTGAAAGAACTGGACCTGTCAGGAAGCCAACTAAGCGATTTGCCCAATGAGGTGTTGCGCTTACAGCAACTGGAAGTATTGAATCTGACGGGCAATCAATTCGAAGCGTTTCCGCTCGTGGTTTTAAAACTTCCCCGCCTGCACACGCTCATTCTCACGGGCAACCAATTGGCTTCCCTGCCGGAAGGACTGGCAGCCATGCCCGCCTTGAGGACCCTGCACCTGATTGATAATCAACTAAAGTTGATACCCGCGTCTCTGACGCAATCGCCGACGCTGACTGAGTTACTGGTTCGCGGTAATCCGGTGCCCGATCTCCTGCTAAGCCTCCAGGAGCTTGCTCTCTGCCCCGTGCACACGAATCTGGAAGAGGCGCTCCGGGCCCCGGAAAAGGCTTACCGTCTGCGGTTGTCCGGCTTAGCCGAATGGCCGCAAGGGCTGGCGGCCTTCCCCAACCTGCAGGAGCTGGTGCTTAATAACAACGGTCTTTCTTCCCTGCCGGCGGAGATTGGCCACTTAAGAAAGCTCCAAAACCTGCAACTCTTAAACAACCAACTCACCCAGCTGCCCAGGGAGATCGGCCAGTTGAACAACCTCCGGGAACTGCACCTGGGATTGAATCACCTTGAAAGCTTGCCCGAGGAGATCGGTCAACTGCAGTCCTTGTCGCGGCTGAGCCTGACCAGTAACGCGCTTACTTCCTTGCCAGCCAGCCTGGGTCGATTAGGCAGTTTGAAGGAGTTGATGCTGATGGAAAACCAGTTAAGGACTCTGCCCCGGGAACTGGGACAGCTCATTGGTCTGGAGAGCCTGATGGCAGGCAGTAATCAACTGACGTCGCTGCCCGAAGAATTGGGTAAGCTGGGACAACTCAAGCGGCTCAGCCTGTATAACAACCAGCTCACCCAGCTGCCTTCCCTGAAAGGACTCGCGCGATTGGAAAGCCTGGACCTGCAAAGCAACCAACTGGCAAACTTGCCATCGGACATCCAGGAGCTCGCTGCCTTGAAAAAGCTAAACCTGCACAGCAACCAACTAACTGGTTTGCCAGCCCAGATCGGGAAACTGGCCAGCCTGGAGAACCTGGATCTGACCGGCAATCAGCTGACGGCGCTGGCACCGGAAATCGGAGAATTGAAGAATCTCAAGAACCTGGGCCTTTACGGAAACAAGCTCTCTTCCTTACCCGAGGAGCTGAGCCAGCTGGAAAATCTGATCCGACTGGATGCCTGGGATAATCCCATTTCCTCCGTGCCGGCCGAGCTGGGCAAGCTCAAAAAGCTGGAAACCTTTTCTTTCCAGCCTGATCACCTCTCCCAACAGGCCCGCGACCTGCTGCGGATTCAGCTGGGTGGTACGCTGGTGAAACCTTCATTTTAATTTCGCAATCCTATTTATAGCTTCATTTATGAATCGTATTCTCTACCGCTGGATTCTTCTCACGTTTCTGATTACTATCGGGCCAGTGCTGGTACGGGGACAGGCATCCAAGATCAAGGACCTGCCCAAGGTGGTTCCTCCTTCTCCCAACGTAGCCGCCCTGGGAAAATACGGGGACGCTCCGGTAGGATTCTACAATGGGATTCCCAGCATTTCCATTCCTCTCTACGAAATTCAGGCGGGTGACATCTCCATTCCCATCTCTTTGAGTTATCACGCTTCCGGCATTAAGGTAGCCGAAGAATCTAGCCGCGTAGGACTTGGATGGGCCCTAATGGCCGGCGGCTCCATCAGCCGGAGTGTTATGGGACAAAATGACTTTGCTACTTCCTTTTCCTACTTCTTGACCCATGAGCTGCCACTGGGATTTCAGCGTCAGCCCAGTAGCTGGGTACAGCACGGTTGTGACATCAGTCTGTTGGGCCAAGCCAACGTGAATCTGATCCGGGATATTAGTAATGGCTATGATTTTGAACCCGATCAGTTCTCTTACAACTTCTTAAACTATTCGGGAAAATTCATTTTGAAACGCAATAAGGAAGCGGTGCTGGCTAAACAGGAAAAGATCAGGATCGTGGTCGATCCATCGGGCAATTTTTGTACCGTTACCACGGCAGATGGAACGGTTTATCTGTTCAATGAAACCGAAACCAGCACCCCTTACCAGAACACCGGCCATATTACAGCCTGGCACCTAAAGACTATTACCTCCATCAGTGGGGAGGTGGTCACTTTCAATTACACCAGAAACACCAGCTACAGCACGAAAACCATCGGTGGGTATTCGGAAAGAAAATACGAAGTGAACCTGATGATGGCTACAGCCAACAACCGTCCCGGTTCAAGCCGTACCTCAGCCGATTTTCCCCCGCCCGCTAACATGGGGGGTCCTTCCTACACTGCTGAAGCCCCTTCACCCGTTACGCATTCGCTGGTATATCTGAAAGACATCACCTTTTCCAGCGGCAAGGTAGAATTCACTCATTCCTCTCTCACGGGAACGGATAAGCGAGAAGATGTGGAGAATGAGGTACGGCTGATGGCCATCAAGGTATCCCGCAAAAATGCGGACAATACCTATACCATTATCAAAGAGTTCAATTTAGGGCAGCGATATTTCACCGGCAGAGCCGATCAGGACCTGGTTCCTGCCGGATTTGATTCCCCTTACGCAATCAAACGTCTCAAGCTGGAATCACTCACCGAAAGTGCCACTGTCCAAGGGGTTACCCTAGCCAAACCTCCCTATCGGTTCTTCTACAACGAGGAAGGCAACTTGCCCGCAAAAACCTCCCTGGCCCGGGACCACTGGGGTTATTTCAATGGCCGATTAGGCAATACCTCGCTGATTCCCTCCTTCAAACCCATCAACGGAGGTAGCTATAATTTGGCTACCGTGATGGGAATTATGGGACCGGAGCGGGATGTCGATCCTACCTACAACCAGGTATATAGCCTGAAAGAAATGCAGTATCCCACCGGAGGACGCACGGAATTCCGCTACGAAACCCACGACTACGCACTGCCGCCTACTACCTCAGTGCCGGTTGCTGCCAGTAAAACTCTGTTTTATCCAAACAGTAAAAAAGGAACGGTTGATGAACAGGTGCTGGATTTAAGCGATGAGTTCCGCGATAAAGACGGCAAATATGGGTATGTCGAATTGGTAGCAGCTTTTCGTTTCTCCGGACCCTGCAAGAACGTACTGGGCAATCCAAACGTGTATTTTGAAATAGTCGACGCAGTGGGCAATCGGGTGGATATGTACAGTAGCCGATGTTCCTCTCCGAGTGAGTCAGTTTGCTTATACTGTGACAATTCTACCTATAGCAACAGCCCCGTTTTCCAATACCGGAAAACTTTGCTGCTGGCCCCGGGAAAATACCGTTGGAGAGCGTATGCCGCCTCGGATGTAGTGGGATTTGAAGATATTTCGGCTACCTACTCCTATACGGCGGATAAAAATGCTTCCAATGCGCGCTTTGGCTACGGAGGTGGCCTACGGATCGCTCAGATCATCGATAAGGATGATGTCAATGAAGCCAATAACAAGGTGCGCGTCTTTGAATATAACTACGAGGAGGATAAAAATGGGGATCTCATCAAGGAGAAATACTCCTACGGAAAGCTGATGTCGCAACCTCAGTATTCCTATTGTGAATATCAGAACAATTCCACCTTCGGGGCCTTGAGTTGGGACATCAACCTGTACCTGGTTCGTTCTTCCGACAGCAATGTTTTGCTGAACGGTTCGGCCGGAGGCAGTGTGGTGGGGTACGATCAGGTAACGGTGAAGAATGGGCTCCAGGGCGAGTTTGGTAAGACGGTCTACCAATATCATAATGAGCCCGATCAGGTATTAACCTACGAAGCCAACTATAATATTACCCCGGACGCGCGCGAAGAACAGCCAGCTAATTACTTGCTCGTCCCCTTGCGCCCCCCCGCTCAGTCCACGGTTGCCTACGAAAAAAACGGATTGCTGAAAGAGCAGGCCGAGTATGCTTACCAAAGTCCGGATAACTACAACATCGTCAAGAAAACCGAGAACGATTACTTTGCTACCTCCAACCAGCAGTCGGTGTATTACGGGGTGGAGCGAAGAAAAATCATGGTGCCCTCGGCTACCTATGAATGTAACGAACACTATTACATCTATCCGGCGCTCAAAAGTAATTGGGTATACCTGCGCTCCAGCACGGAAACGGTGTACGATATGGCAGATGTAACCAAATCTACCTCTTCCACTACCAGTTTTACCTACGAAAACGAAACCAATCCCCAACACTTCCAAGTTAAGCGGGTGTCCCGCTCCACCAGTGATGCCCAAACGCGGCTGATCTCAGAATTTACTTATCCGGCGGACTATACCGCCGTTAGCTCCGGAATCCTGAAAAAGATGAAAGACAACTACCTTCACAACGCCGTCATTGAAACGGTGGAAAAGGTGCAAAGGACCATTAACAACGTAACCAGCGAGAGCGTGGTAGGAGCCAGCTATACCACTTATGGAGACGTAGACGGAGCAAATCATATTTTTCCCCTTCAGCTTCAGATCCTGAAACTAGCCGCTCCCAAACCGGCCGCCAGCTTTTCCTCCTCGGTATCGGCCACCAATCCCAGCGGTGCCGCCGCTGATGGCGCCTACGACAGCAAGCATACCATTCGCTACAAAGCCTCTTCCCGCCGGATCATGGAAGAGCAGCCGGCCAGAGGCATTCCAACGGCCTACCTGTGGGGGTACAACAATCAGTTTCCCGTAGCCCAGATCGTGAACGCGACGGCCGACCGGGTAGCCTTCACCAGTTTCGAGTACGGCACCGGGGAAGGAGAGTGGGCTTATTCTGGGCAACCGACCAATGGTTCGGGCAAAACGGGATCAAATCATTATACCCTCAGCAGTGGAAATATTACGAAGTCTCTTCTGGCGGATACGTATCGGCTCACCTATTGGGCCAAATCCGGGACGCTAACCGTGTCCGTGCCCGGGGTGACGGTGAAGGACCTGGCTACTTCAGCCGCTGACGCCAATGGCTGGGTTCTGTACGAAAAACAGTTCACGCTTACGGCTACCACTACCCTGACAATAAGTGGAACGGCTCCCATTGATGAATTGCGGGTGTACCCTTCCAAAGCCCGGATGATCAGCTTCACTTACGATCCACTGGGTGGCACCACTTCTCAGACCGATGCCACCAACGTGATCACGTATTACGAATATGATCCCCTCCAGCGACTACAGTACGTAAGGGACTTGAACCGAAGTCTGAATAACAAATACATCTATCACTATAAGGGCCAACCCTGATGCCTTCCAGTGGATCGCTCTTTCTTTTCAAGGTCATACGACATTATCCTTATTTAACCTGATGGACACGCTCAGACTGCCCGGGACTCCTATTGACTCCTCCTTTTTCAAAGGGACAACCATTCTTCATCTTCTATTTTGGCTCCTTGCGGGCTGGCTACTTTGCCTTCCGGCGCTAGCTCAGCAACCTCCCACGCCCACCATTCAAATGCAGGGAACAAGTACTTTTTGTGTGGGCTCGTCTAACACTTTCTTTGTACAGGGGGCCACACCAGCACCGGGTGCCACTTGGCAGGTGTACGGAGTTTCTAACACGTATTATGAAATTATTCCTCAAGCGGATAATAAGTCTCTCCAGTTAAAATGGAAGCAGAGCTACCCGGGAGGGATTCAAATCTCGGTCTATGCTACCAATACCTCGGGATTCAGTGGAAGTGTAACCGGCAATTATAGCGGCATCAGCGCAGGTCAGCCCGTATCGGTAAGCATTTCTTATCCCAGACCGGTGCTTTGCGAAGGAGAGTCAATGACTTTTACGGCTAATCCCAATCCCCTTACCCAAGGACCTGCCACCTATTATTACTGGTACGTAAATGATGTCCAACAGCAGGCCAGCGCCAGTAGGACCTTTACCCCTACCTCGCTACCCACCGGAACTCCGAAAATTACCTGTACCATCCGACCCGATCTGGGAACCTACCCCTGTGCGCCTACTTCCAGTTCTGCCGATGTAACCGTCACCGTCATAAAAAAGGCGACCCTCAGCAGTACTACCTCGGCGTCGGTTTGTTCTAATTCGCCTTTTACCTATACACCGACCTCCGCAACGGCCGATGTTTATACTTGGTCGGCGCGGGTGAGTCAAGGTACCGTGTCGGGATTGGTCACTTCGGGATCGGGAACCATTAATCAGACGCTGGTGAATCCGAATGCCTCGCCAGCCGTCGTGATTTTCACCATCACCCCCAAGGTGACGGTACCCGGCCAGTCTCCTTGCGAGGGCATCCCCACCGAAGTGGTGGTGACAATAAAGCCCACCCCCCTTCTCAGCAGTCCCCTGACAACTACGGTTTGTTCAGACCAGGGCTTTTCCTATGCCCCCACCTCCGCCACGGCCAATACCACTTTCAGCTGGACCGCCAGTCAGACTGTGGGTTCAGTGTCCGGCCTACCGGCCAGTGGCACCGGGAGTATTACCAATCATGTACTCACCAATAACGGGGCTTTCCCGGCCCGGGTAACGTATACTTTCACCAATACGTCCAATGGCTGTACGGGAATCTCCCAGTTGGTAGTCACGGTGAATCCCAAAACACAGGTGACTTCTCCGCTCACCCTATCAGTCTGCTCGGGAGCGACCTTTTCCTACCAACCCACTTCCTGGACGCCCAACACCACCTTTGAGTGGTCGGCGTCGGGAGCAAGTTCAGTAACCGGCTTTAGTACCTCAGGCTCCGGGAACATCGTTAATAACCTTGTTCTGTCCGGCACCACACCGGCTACTGTTACCTACGTGATCACCCCCAAGATTGGCTCCTGTGCCGGAGTGCCTTCCAGTCTGATCGTAACGGTGAATCCCCTGGCTCCAGTCACCAGCGCGCTGACTAAGTCGGTCTGTTCGGGCGAGAGCGTAAACTACACGCCGACCTCCTCATTGACGGGAGCCACTTTCCGCTGGACGGCGACGGTGTCCGAAGGATCGGCAAACGGTTATACGGCCAATGGTGCGGGAATCATCTATGATGCCATTACCAACACGGGCACGACCAATGCCAAAGTCACCTATTCGATCAGCGCCTACATCGGCGATTGTCCGGGACCGGTTTCCAACCTGGTGGTGACCATACAACCCAAACCCACCCTGAAGGTGGAATCCAAACTGACCGGTACGGGCTTTACTACCCAACTGACGGCCAGCGGTACGGGTACCAATTACAGCTGGAGTCCGGCCACCGGCCTGAACACCACCAGCGGGGCAACGGTACTAGCCAATCCCCTCACGGCTACCGATTACACGGTTACTGCTACCATGCCCGGCGGATGCCCCAACAGCTTCCTCATTCGGGTTACTCCTGATCTAAACTACGTACGCACTCTTACCCTGCAGGTGGACAAGAAAGGGGACGAGACGCCGGTGACCGTAAACGATTTGTCATCCCTGACGGCGGTTCAGATGAGCGAAGCCACTACCTATCTGGATGGCTTGGGCCGCCCCGTGCAGTCGGTGAGTAAGCAGGGAAGTCCTTCTCTGAAAGATATGGTGCAGCCAACGGCATATGATGCATTCGGCCGGGAAACGTTCAAGTATTTGCCCTATACCTTCGGTACTGACGGCGGGCCCAAGCTGGATGCCTTGGATAAGGGAGGCAGCAAGGCGGGAGGACCGCAACTGGCCTTCTACCAGAGCCCTCGCATCACTGCTGATAATGATGTGCGGGCGAGTGATCCCAATCCCTATGCCCAATCCCGGCTGGAGGCCTCACCCTTAAACCGGGTGCTCGAGCAGGGGGCTTCTGGCAGCAGCTGGCAGATCAATGATATTGCTTCTCCCATTACCAACAAGACCATTAAATTTCATCAGCGAACCAACCGGCTTACGGGTACCGGCACTTCTCCGGCGGACCTGGTTCTGCGCTTCCGGTATGAATTCAATGCTGATCCATCGCTCTTCGGTACGGTAAGTAGCCTCGGATACTACGGTAATGGGGAACTGATGGTGACTCACACGGCCGATGAGCGTAATTTTCAGGTTGTGGAGTACAAAGACAAGGAAGGAAGAGTAGTGCTCAAGCGAATACAATTTAAGGGCACCGCCGTTGGCCTGACTTCCACGCCGGCAGACGCTGACTGTTTGTTCACGTACTACATCTACGATGATATGGGGCAGTTGAGAACGGTCATCCAGCCCGAAGGAGTCGCAAGCAACCCGCCGGTTACCCTGGATGATGCCTTTATCGGCAAGTACTGCTTTACCTATCACTACGATGCCGATGGGCGGATGATTGAAAAGCGCGTGCCTGGTGCCGGCCCCGTGTATATGGTGTACAACGGCAGAAATGAACTTATTCTTTCTCAGGACGCCGTCCAGCGAACTTCCAATAAGTGGAGCTATACCAAATACGATGAGCTGGGAAGGACCGTGATAACGGGGATTTACACGGCCACGGGAACCCGGCAGGCAATGCAGCAGGCCGTTACCAATTACGAAACCAGGGGGGACAACGATCCAACGAATGATCGTCCCCCCTTTGAAACCCACACTTCCACGCTGGCATCCCAACATTACTATACCAACGTTGCCTTTCCTGCTTCTGACCAGCAGTTCGATCTTACGGTGAACTACTATGACGATTACGACCTGAATAACGATGGAGTGAGCGATTATAACCTTGCCATTCCCAGCAATGCCGGTACGGGTGTGAAAATACCCTACACCATCACTTACCTACCCGGAGAGGCTCCTTCGGACCGGGTCTTGGGTAAGCCCGTCGCCAGCAAGGTAAATCAGGAGGGAACCACTGGTTTTTTACTAAAGGTCACCTTTTACGATGTCAAAGGCCGGGTAGTTCAGACCCAGGAAGATAACCATAAGGGGGGCCAGCAGATCACTTTCTCCAAATATTCTTTTGCCAACCGGCTGGAACGTAGTGAATTGAGGCATAATGTAAAGACGCCCACTGCTTCTTCAGTCAACGTATACAAACGCCTTGAATACGATCACGCCGGACGCCTGCTGAAGGTGTTTCAGCAACACGGCACGGACAATCTGGAGAAGGTGGTGCAAATCGCCTACAACGAACTGGGACAGGTCAAACAAAAGAAAATCGGCAATCAGCTCTCCAACGCTAACTTTCTGCAGACCATCGACTATCGCTACAACATCCGGGGCTGGATGACCCACATCAACGATGCCGCCCTCTCGACGGCTACCGGAACTGGCGCTGACAATGACCTGTTCGGGATGGAACTCAGCTACGAGCAGAGTCTGACGGGGGTTACTCCCCAGTACAATGGCAACATCGCTTCCCAGAAATGGAAGACACGGGTAGACGAAAGCCCCGTAACGCGACAATACGCTTACCTCTACGATCCGGCCAACCGCATTACCGGGGCCACCTTCAGCCGGTCAGGGCAGTCCGTTCCCGAAGATTTTACGATGGGACTGGTTACTTACGACCGCAACGGCAACATCAAAGGCCTTCAGCAGAATGGCTTGAAAAGCTACTCCAAAAACCTCAATCCAACCGCTACCACTGGCAGCCTGACGGCTACTTACGGGCTGGTAGACGACCTGACCTATTCTTACGACGGCAACCGGCTCACCCGCGTGGATGACGCCGTGACCACGCCCACCCTAGCCGGCGACTTCCAGGAAAAGGTGAAACAGGCCAATGAATACAAATACGATGCGAACGGAAATGTAGTCTCCGATGACAACAAGGGAATTTATTCCATCAAGTATAACCATCTCAACCTGCCTACTCAGATCTGGTTCGATGCGGATGGTATAAAAAAGATCAAGTTCACCTATACCGCCAGTGGAATCAAGTTGAAGAAAGAGGTATTCGAAAATGAGAACGACCCTTTGAATCCCACTTCCTGGACGGATTACACCGGGGGCTTTGTTTACGAAAAAAACGTGCTGCAATTCTTTCCCACCGAAGAGGGACGGGCTTTGAACACCTATTTTGCCTCTAATCCGGTGGGTACCCCCTACACCTACGAATACCATTACAAGGACCACCTGGGCAACCTGCGGCTCTCCTTCCGCGACCCCAAGCCCACGGCTTACTTTAGGGCTACGATGGAGCTGAATGACGCCGTTATAGAAGATGTACAGTTTGCCAACCTGTCCACCACCCGGGTGAGCAGCGGTAAAACCTACGTCGGTTCCTCGGCCTCGGCTCTTAAGAGCGCATCCAGCAATGACAAAACCCTGGGACCTTTCAAGACCCTCAAAGTGAAGGCCGGGGACAAGATTGTCGCCCAGGTCTACGCCAACTATGCCCTGCCTACTTCGGGCACCTTTACCAATGGCGTCTCACTGGCCACTTACGTGGGTAATGCCAACAACGTGACGGGAGGCAGTGAAAGTGGCAAGAACATTCCCCTGCTGCAACTGGGTGTAAGTATTCAGCCGGTACCCAATCGGACCAGCAATACCCTGCCAAAAGCCTACTTGCGCTATGAATATTTTGATGAGAGCTACAATTACTTACGCAGTGAAACCAAACCCGTCACCATCGCCGCCCAGGGAGATACCTGGGAATTACTTAAATTGGAGCTGGGAACGGGAAACGCGGGTGTGGCACCTTTAGACAAGGATGGCTACGTGCAGATCTACGTGGCCAACGAAAGCAACGAGGAAGTGCGCTTCGACAACCTGGAGATTGCTTATACCGAGGCGATGGTGGTGCAGGAGAATCATTACAACCCCTGGGGAATGAATCTCGCGGGAATTGAGAAGCAGGGTCAGCCAGATCATAAGTTTCAGTATATTAGTCGGGAGAAACAAAGTGAATTTAACTTGAATTGGATTGATTTGCAGGCTCGAAATTACGATCCACAGCTTGGACGCTTTCAATCTGTTGACCCTAAGCCCGATGTAGAAAGCCAGGAAAGCCAAACTACTTATCAATATAGTTTAAATAATCCCCTTCGTTATAGCGATCCAGACGGGGAATGTCCTAGATGCCCTCCTGGTGGTGGAAACCCAATGCATTATGTGGCGAAAGGGTTTGGACAAATGTTTCAAGCAGCGGGTGCTGCAATTGATAGGACAAACGCAAAAGTTCAAGCCTTCTTTTCCTACGGAGGTGAGAAAGAAGGAAAATCAGGTAATCTAAAAGGAAACATATCAAACGAAACAAGAACGACATTAACTCTTAGTACGACTGCAAAAGATTTTTTTACAAAAAAAAGTAATGAAAATGCACCAGTAGCATCATTTCCTTTAAAATTTAGTATTAAGACGACAAATGAAACGAAAGTCACGGTTAGCGGGAAAATGGTTGTAGAAGGCGTTGATGTTCATACTAAAAATGTGACAAGTATGGACAACTCAACAGGTGCAGTTAATAACACCACAACGATAACAGTTGGAAAGGATCAAACCGGAGCTTTTGTAGAATCGGGAACAAAGGGTATCGCAGCTGGAGTACGAACTGAACAAAAATATACAGTTCCAACTGGATATTTTATTAAATGGGGAGGTAGTGTATCAGTAGGAACTAAAGAAAATAGCAGAGCAAATGATTAAAACAACATTCATACTATTTGTTGGAATACTTATTTTTTCATCCTGTGAGGGATTAAAGAACAACAAAGAGAAAGCACAAACGATCCAAAATCAGTTTGTTTTAACTGCCGAGGGAGATACTTTAGAAAATGGATTTTGGACCTATGATAGGGGTATTAACGGTGTATCTCAAAGTGGTAATTATGAGGATGGATATAAAATAGGTAAATGGATTTATAAAATGAATGACGACTCTTTGATTACAACCTGGCGTGTCATCAGTGATAAGGGTGTAAAATTTAATTTTCCAGATTATTTTAAGCCAATCAATAATGTAGAGCTACCTATATTATTTCAAGCTGACATTGAGGACAATGATGATAACACGTATTTGGTTTTGTTGAGATATAATCTTACTGAGGTAAATGGATCAATTTATGGTTATCTTTACCAATATAACGAATTATGGAAAACCAAAACTGAAGAGTCATTGAAATCGATTGAAGTTAAGAAATTCTATTTTGAGGGAATTGAGCTATTCCGAGCGAAGGTTCAAACTGAAAAAGAGATCAAGTATGAGGCAATTTCGTATGTCTTTGTTGTAAATAATATTTTGTATGACTTAACATACAAAAATGCCATAGGTAATAGCAGTGCGATTAACTTGGAGATTTTCAATGACATTCTTTATAGCATGGAATGTGAAAATGTGGATCTATTCAATTACAATAATAGACAATACTCCAAGGAAGAAAATGTAGAATTTAAAAGTAGCTCAATTAATTAGCCCTTGCTTCACCGCATATATCAAACTTGATGAAATACTAACAGGAATGATAACGAGGCAGATAGTGTTTATTTCTTTGGTTGTAATAATTATTGGATTGATACTCTGGATAGAGGGAAGACGAATTCTGGCCAGAGGCAAATTGTCCGAAGCAACCATTGTGAAAAATATTTTTTGCCCCAATGTGCTTACGCTAATCCAAAATAAACTTGGTATTGAGGATGATGAGTCCGGAGCGTACTATCCTGTTATTCAATTTATGACTGACAAAGATGAGCTCATCACCAAACAATTGAATATTGGATTTAATCCTCCAAGGTCAGTAGGAAAAAAACTGTCTGTAATTTACAACCCTAACAATCCGAGTGACATTTTGACCTATCCGAGAATTCAACTACAAGTTATCCCAAGATTGTTAGTGTCAATGGGGGTTATAGCACTAATTATTGTTGTACTTGACGTTTTTGAAATAATCTCCATCATTCCGAATTAAGCCCCGTTGCGCGTATTAAGGTTTCTTTAGCAAATAGACCTAATTCTACCCTAAACGATTTGAATAGACAAAAGCCAAATAAATTGATGAAATTACAATTATTTTGAACAATTAACAATCTATTATTCTGTTGCACAAAGCTTAACAGGGCTAGGAACCGCATCAGACAAACACTAATTCTATCTGATTAAAAGTATGTTATGCTCTTAGAGTAGAATTAGGTCCATTTGCTATAGGAGCTCCGGTTACAAACCCAATTTCATTGCTGCGTTGTGAAATCGAATGTCCTCAATGCGGGTGTACCGCTGGATCATATCTGACTTCCGGTGCTTGGTCTGCCGCATCACCTCCGAATCATCCGCTCCGTTCATTTTGGCAATGGTCACAAAAGAAGCCCTCAGGGAGTGGGCACTGAATTGACTACCCAAATACTTCTTTACCACGTCGTACACCGTCTGATCGGTCAGCCGCTGCTCGGTAAGGGTACTGCCCCGGCGAATCCGCACGAACAGCGGGCCAGTGGACCTGCCTAACTCGGTCAGCCAACTTTGTAGGGTTCGGATCGGACAAATGCCGGCGTCCGGGCTGTAGTAGATGGCCTTTTCTTCACTGGCTCCGTACTGGTTGGTTTTGCTCTTGCCCATCGACACAATGAGTCCTTCCGAAGAAAAATCCAGGTCTTCCACGTTGAGGGCCACCAGCTCCGAGCGTCTAAACGCACCGGTGAATCCCAGCAAGAGCAGGGCCTTATTGCGTAAGCCAATTGGAGCCATACAATCTATGCCTTTCAGTATGGTTTTTAAGGCCGGCATGGTAAATGCCTTGGCCTGTTTTTGCCGGATGCCAATCGAGCGTTTCACCCCTTCCATCACCACGCGAAACTGCTTATCGGTGGTGGGCGTCTCGAAACCCTTCAATTGGTGGAGTTTGGAAACGGTCGCAATTCGCCTGGTGAGCGTGGCCCACTTACAGGTCTTGGCCAGGTGGGCGGCGTAGGCGGCCAGCGTGGAGGCCGAAGCGGGCAAGGCTTGCTGTCCGTGCCCTTCACACCAGGTGGTGTAATTCTTCAGATCGGCCGTGTAAGCCCGTTGCGAATTGGGCGCTCCTTCCAGTCCCAGGCGAACGTACTCTTCCACCCGCTGGTTGAGTTCGGTTAATAAAATAGCCGATTGAGTACCGGCCGGCAATTCGTTGGGCAGGCTGGGCTGGATCTCTTTCATTATCTTATAGAAATTAATAGTGGGGTACTTCGGATGCTTGAGAACAAAAATAAGGTAAATAATTAACTTTTGATAAGCAGGATTTATCAAAAGTTAATTAAGCTGTTGGGCAATTTCCCGATAGATTTTTCCCTGGGTGCGGAGCAGACCAATAAAGGCGGTTGCTTTCTGGTTGTTCCCATTGGTTTGGACGTTGGCTATTCCGGCTTGGGTACCTGGAAGGCGCGACTCACGCGTAAAGTTCTTAGTGTACGACGTCAAATGAAATGAGACACCGAAGGTAGAAAAGGAAGAGAGGAATTATTAACTTCATTCACCTTTGAACCCTATCATTATGTCTAGCAAACCCACTCCTAA
>Ga0049072_1000914_pt1 | contig 17283 bp, 8 predicted proteins | sample FECB27metaG_FD_55053 | JGI IMG/M metagenome (GOLD analysis project Ga0049072, IMG submission 55053) | Cyanobacterial communities from the Joint Genome Institute, California, USA - FECB-27 | ecosystem: Environmental > Aquatic > Thermal springs > Hot (42-90C) > Microbial mats | place: USA...
ATGGATTTCAAACAGCAAACTTTTGTCCTTCGTAGCGTTTGTCACTTTTTGCTTGCCCAAAAAGTAACCAAAAAAGGCACTTTGCCCAATGCTTCCTCGCGTAAAGCAAACGCGCCCCTCGCTGGTCAAAGAGGCCAGCCCGCCTTCTTTCCTCTTTGTAATTTGTGCATGATTTTAACGCATTTAAAATCAATTATTTACACTAAAGTTAATCCATAGTTCACGTTAAGTAATAGTATAAGCGAAATTTACTCACTTGCTTATTCCGACAATCATTCACGTGCCCTGATCCGGGGATTGTGGAGGCAAAGTTAATGGGTGAAGCAGTAACGCATTTGTTGAAATAAGTCAGGTTTTTGTTAATATCGGCCATGATAAAAAAGCAGGTAACCTGTTCGTTGATTACGGAGGTGAGCAATAAGCCTTCCTTTGTCTGGCACGAAAAAGTGGGATGTTTTGAATCCGACTGGCATCAGCACCCCAAAGGACAACTGATGTACGCCGAGAATGGCTGCATTCACTTCAACCTGGAAGGGAAACAACTACTGCTGCCCAGTTGGTATGCCGCTTGGGTGCCCGCTGGTTCGCACCATCTCATCTGGTCGAACAGTCCGGGGTTGTTGATCCGCACCCTGTTTTTTGATGACCCAGCTCAACACCGCGAAGAGTTTAGGCAGCCCTGTGTTTTTCCGGTATCCGATTTACTCAAAGAGATGCTCCGTTATACGGAAAGGTGGCACCGGGTTACGGCGGTCGATGCGGCAGAAAGTACTTTCCTGCTGGCTGTGCAACAGATACTTCCGGGCGAAATGACCCGATCTGCCAGCGTATGTCTGCCGTCTACCACGCATCCCCAGCTGTCGGCCTTGCTGGAGCACCTGCAAAACCACCTGCACGAAAAATGGACCCTGGAAAGTCTGGCCCGGGCCTTTGGTTTTTCTCCCAGAACCCTGACCCGCCTTTTCGCCAGGCACACCGGAATTCCCTTTTCCCGTTACAACAAAATTGCCCGGGTGATCAAAGCCCTGGAATTGATTGAAAGGGGAGAAGACAATGTATCGGAGCTGGCTTATCAGGTGGGTTACGAAAGTATTTCTACTTTCAGCCATACCTTTCTGGAAATCTGTGGGAACCGCCCTCTCTATTTTATTCACCAGAAAAGATCCGTCGTCTGAGTATTTCTCCAGAAGCAATACGTGCTCTTTTAAGGCCTTTTGGGTCAATCCGCTGCCTGCCTTTCGTGCGACAGTGCTGATCGGATGCGCGCGCCCTCCCGGCTGCGTAATAACCGATGCTTCGGAAAATAACTGTCATCAGCCAACTGTTGAGTAAGAGTTTATCCCTGTAAATAATGGGGGTTAACTCGCTGTTTTTTGGATTTGGTATACCAGTGCTAATCATTGGTATACCAGTGCTAACGGGGATGCCCCCCTTCGGGTACCTTTATGAGTATCGCAGGTTCAGATATTTTTAATATATAACCATTCATTCCAATTTATGTTACTGCTCTTCAATACCAATCCGGCATCCGGCTAATCGACAGGCTCTATCAGCTCAGGTGCGTCTTTACATCAATTATTAACAACGAAACACAATCACCAATCACGCATACTCAATTATAACCTTCTTAATCCTAATGAAACAAAAACTACTTTCCTTGCTGGCCTTGATACTGCTGGCTGGTTTAAATTTTACAATTTCTTTTGCCCAGGACGAAATCTGGGGAATAGCCATTAACGGAGGGCCAAAGGGCGGCGGTACGGTCTTCTCCCTGAAAAATGATGGAACCGCTTTTTCGGTGCGAAAATCTTTCATTAGCGAAGGAAATTCCCCTAATGGCGACCTTACGCTGGGCACCGATGGCCAATTCTACGGAATGACCAGCCTGGGAGGTAGCTACAATGGAGGGACGATTTTCCGGGTCAAGAGTGATGGAAGCGGTTTTGTCGTGTTGCATGAATTGAATCCTATAACGGATGGCGGCGGTCCAATGGGTAGCCTTACGCAGGGGCCGGACGGGAAATTTTACGGCCTGACCCATCAGGGTGGACTTTTGTATGCCGGTACCATCTTTCGGATCAATGGCGACGGAAGCGGCTTTACCGTTCTGAGACACTTGAATTACGGTGTGGATGGAAGTTCTCCTTACGAAAACCTCACTTGGGGCACCAATGGTTATTTATATGGAATGACCAGCATTGGGGGTACTAACAACGGGGGGACGATCTTCCGTATCAACAGTAGCGGAACTGACTTTGCAGTACTCCAGCACCTGACCAAAGCCGAAGGATTCATTCCGCAGGGTAGCCTCACACTGGGTTCCGATGGTCAGTTGTACGGAATGACAACGTTGGGGGGAAGCGCGGAGAATGGTACTATTTTCCGGATGAAGCAAGATGGCAGCGGTTTCACCGTCTTACGGCACCTGAATGGTTCAACGGATGGCAGCGGTCCGAAGGGGAGTCTTATGCTGGGAGCCAATGGGCAATTTTACGGAATGGCTTATGGTGGAGGGACTTACAATGCCGGGACGATTTTTCGGATGAATCCCGATGGAAGCAACTTTACTGTCTTACGGGCACTGAATTTTTCTGAGGCAGGATATCCATCCGGAAATCTCACCCAGGATGCTGCCGGCGTTTTGTATGGAATGACCAGCAGTGGTGGCCTTAACAATGATGGAAACGGAACGATTTTTCGCATGAATCCCGATGGGAGCAGTTTCATGGTTTTACGAACAATGCTTTACGCTACGGACGCCGTCGCTCCGCAAGGCAGCTTCACCTTAGGGGCGAACGGGAAACTATACGGAATGTCCGGGATGGGGAATAACCAACGCACGGGGGCCATTTTTCGCATCAATACCGATGGGAGCGACTACACAACGTTGAGAACTATAGAAAAGCACCCCGAGGGAGTGTATCCCAAGGCCAACCTCATTCAGGGAACCGATGGATTTTTTTATGGGATGACCACACGGGGAGGGAGCAATGGGGACGGTGTCATCTTCCGGCTCAATAGCGACGGAAGTGGCGCTGCCGTATTACATAACTTTTCCGGCAACTCTTCCGGAGTAGAAGCCAGGGGAGGGCTTATGCAGGGTTCTGATGGAAGATTATACGGCGTGACTTATCAGGGAGGGAGTTACAGGCAGGGCACTATTTTTCGGATCAACCGCGATGGAAGTGGTTTCACTAACCTGCGTAACCTGCGAAGGGCTACGGACGGAGGTTCTCCCATGAGTGTCCTAACGCAAGGGGCCGACGGGCGTATCTACGGAATGACCGCTATTGGGGGTATTAACAACGGGGGCACTATTTTCAGGATCACCAATGATGGGAGCGGCTTCACGGTTTTGAGAAGCCTGAATAATAGCACTGAAGGCTTTTCCTTAGGTAGCCTTACGCAGGGTTCAGATGGGTGGATGTACGGAGCATGCACTGCCGGAAACATGGGTGGGGGAGGAAAAATATTCCGGATCAATACCGATGGCAGTGTTTTCACGATTTTGAAAAGCTTGGATACTGTTACGGAAGGAGCCAATCCCAGTGGCGGTCTCACGCAAGGAACTGATGGGAAATTGTACGGATCAGCCAGGGAGGGAGGGAGTTATGGCAATGGCACTCTTTTTCGGATGAACACTGATGGGAGCAGCTTTACGGTTTTGCGGCACCTGAATTCTGCCACCGATGGCGCATTCCCACGCGGTGCAATGGTGCCAGGAAACACCGGACAATTCTATGGAACAACTGCGCAGGGAGGATCTAAAAATGCAGGTACTGTCTTTCGCATCAATGCCGATGGAAGCGGATTTACCGTATTGAGACACCTGGATCTGGCGGCTGATGGTGGAAATTGCCTGGGTAGCCTAGTAGTCAAAACCAATCAAAATCAATGTGCTACCGGTACGATCCTGCGCGAAGTATGGACTAAAGTGACGGGTGCCAGTGTCGCCGCTGTACCCGTCGGAGATGTACCCGACAGCACCAGTCAGCTTTCGCTCTTTGAAGCCCCTTCCAACGCAGGCGATAATTATGGCAGCCGCATCCGGGGGTATGTGTGCGTTCCCATGAGCGGCAATTATACCTTCTGGATTGCTTCTGACAATGAAGCCGAGCTTTACCTGAGCAGTGACGAAAATCCAGGTAATAAAGTAAAAATTGCTACTTCCACCGGCTACCCCAGGCCCCGGCAGTGGGATTACGCAGCAGGCCAGCAATCGGCTCCCGTTGCTCTGGTGGCCGGCAGAAAGTACTACATCGAAGCCCTTCACAAGGAGGCCTACGGATCAGACAACCTGGCGGTGGGCTGGCAAATGCCGGACGGCACGCTGGAACGACCTATTTCTGGTTACCGGCTTTCGCCCTTTGTACCACAGGTTGCCTCCTGCTCGGCCACTGGCCAAGTATTGCGCGAAGTATGGTACAACGTTTCCGGTGTCGCCATTGCCGATATTCCGCTGTCAAGCCCCCCTGCATCCATTACGTTTCTGGATAGCCTGAGGGCCCCGGCCAACATCGGAGATCGTTATGCCCAGCGTTTGCGCGGCTACATCTGCGCTCCCCAAACGGGTAGCTATACCTTCTGGCTCATTTCTGATAATGAGGGAGAACTGTACCTCAGCACCGACGACAACCCGGCCAATAAGCAGTTGCAGGCTTATATCCGCGGTGGATCGGCTTATCCGGGTGAATGGGGAAAGTATCCCACGCAAAAGTCAGCTACGGTTCAGTTAGTGGCAGGACAGCGTTATTACCTGGAAGTGTTGCACAAAGAAGGTTATGGCAGCGATCACCTGATCGTAGGCTGGCAAACGCCCCGCAGTCTTGCCAATGCCAAGCCAATAGTGATTCCCGGTTCCGTGCTTTCTCCCTTCGTACCCGGCAATGCCCGAATGGAATACGCAGAAGTTGCTAATGCCGAAGCGGCAGCTGGCTTGAATTTACAAGCCGCTCCCAATCCCTTCACCCATCAGACGACGGTGAGCTTCACCGCTCAGGAAAGTGGTCAGGCCGTGCTGGATTTGTATGATCTGCAGGGCAAGAAGCTCCAGCAAGTCTTCAAGGCAGACGTACAGGCCAGGGAGCAGCAGCGAGCCCAGGTGAATGGCAGTGGGCTGGGGCAGGGCCTCTATCTGCTGCGACTGGTCAATGGCAGCCAGATGCAGCATCTGAAAGTGTTGGTCAATCAATAAGCTTTCTGATTTTTTCCTCACCGTCGCTGTAAGTCTGTTATTCAGACTTACAGCGACGGTTGTTTTTTATCGAACGCATATTATAGAACTGTTCGGGAAAAGGGGTTGAATGTGCCGGTGTACGCTGCACAAAAGGATTTCATTCGGCTCTTTTCCTGCGCTTTGGGCCTGAAAAGATAAAATGGTATACCAGTGCTAATCATTGATATACCAGTGCTAACGGGTTAGTGGCTCTTCCGATACCTTTAAGGGTATCATTACTCAATTCACCACTTTCTTAATTTACCCAACCCTAATCAATCCAATGAAAACAAAACTACTTTCCTTGCTGGCACTATGGCTGCTGGCATCTGGCCCATTGCGGGCGCAATTGCAAACCATCAAAGAAAATGTCGCTGCGGACGCTTCACCGGCGAGCATGAACGGAAATATCTACTTCATTGCCCAAGACAACGCAACGGGTTATGAACTATGGAAGAGCAATGGCACACCAGGGGGGAACGCCCTGGTTAAAGATATTAAGCCGGGAGCCGAAAGTACATTCAACCCCAATCGACCCTTTGAGAGGAAAGTAATAGGAAGTACGCTTTACTTTTCGACGGGCACCCAGCTTTGGAAAACCGACGGCTCTTCTGCCGGAACGGTACTGGTCAAAAACTTAGGAACGGCTGCTTTAAGCAAACTCATTGATGTAGAGGGCACGTTGTTTTTCGTGGCCAACCAGTCGCAGGTATGGAAAAGCGATGGCACTCCGGAAGGGACAGTGTTGGTCATAAACCTGGCCCTGAATTTACCCGCCTCCAGACGAGTGGAAATACAGGATTTTATCCCTGTAGGAAATGAGGTGTTTCTCATACTGGACAGCCTGGCTTGTTCCGATCAGGGTGACTATGGGTACGTTTGTGAATACGCAAATGCGTCAGCCCTCATCAAATCCAATGGCACCGCCGCCGGAACGGTAGCCCTTAGAGCCATCAGAACCCGGATGAACAACACTTACTCCTATGCATCCCAGCTGATCGTGCTCAACAATCAGGTGTACTTTATCAACTACGTAGATGGGGTGGGATACGGCTTATGGAAAAGCAACGGAACCACTGTCGGTACGGTTCTGGTAAAGGATTTCACGCCCAGTTCACCGTTCGGGGGACCTCTGCAAACCCAGATGCGCAAAATCGGTAATCTGCTCTATTTCACCGTTGATGACTTTATTCACGGGGTTGAACCCTGGCGAAGCGATGGTACGGAAAGTGGTACTTTTATGCTAAAAGACCTTTCTGCTGCCGACACGTACACGAGTGATTACCTGGAATATCAAGGCAGTACCTATTTTTTTACTTTTGTCTATTCTGGTCAGACCATACCCGCTGGTGGTTTTTACAAGACCGATGGAACGACTGCCGGCACCGTACTGGTCAGTGATGCAAGAGGATTCAATCCCCTGCTAGCAGGTAATTACATTTATTTTCTTGGTTTGGGGACCAATAGTGTATGGCAAAGTGATGGAACGGCGAGTGGAACCACCAAAGCTTTCGATTATTCGGCGAATTATGACGGCCCCGAACTCTATAATGCATTCAATAGCCTGTTTGCCCTGTTAAAGCTGTCTGGGTATGTATTAGGCACGCTGATGAAATACACGCCTGGCAGCACTTCTACGCCTCCCGCTTTGGTGAGCACCAGCCCGGCTCGTAATGCGGTGAGTGCCGCCCGAAATACCAACGTTGGCCTCACTTTTTCCCAAGCCATGAATGCGGCCACGGCCAGTAGCACCACCGTGAAAGTCTACGGCTCCCAGACGGGTCTACGTAGCGGAAGTTTTAGCGGTGGTAGCACGGCTACGGTCACTTTCGATCCAGCCAAAGACTTCAAGCCTGGAGAAAAGGTATCCGTTTCGGTGACAACTAATGCCCAGAATACCCAAGGCGATCCGCTGGCCAAAGCCGTTGTTTACGACTTCTTCGCCGCCACAGCCATGGCCAACGCGCAGTTTGCCCTCGCTTCCAGCATTCCGCTGAATAACCAGCCCGGCTCTCAGCCCACCTCACTGGCCGTAGCCGACTTCGATGGCGATGGCGATGCGGACGTGGCAGCGGTCAATTTCAGCACCAACAAGGTATCGATTCGCTTCAACAATGGCAGTGGGGTGCTCTCCGGAACCGGGGCCGTGAACGTAGCCGGTAACCCGCGCGGTATTGTGGCCGCCGACCTGGACGGCGACGGGGACACCGACCTGGCCGTAGCCAGTGAATATACCAATGCGGTGACGATTCTGCGCAACAATGGAGCTGGACAGTTTACCAGTGCAGGATCGGTACCGGTAGGCAATCAACCCGTCACAATCACGGCGGCCGATTTCGATGGCGACGGCGACCTGGATCTGGCTACGGCCAATTCGGCTTCGGCTTCCTTGTCGGTACTCTTCAACAACGGCACCGGCCAGTTCAACGTAGTTACTTCCGTACCCGTGGAATTTACGCCCGGTTCGATCCAGGCGGCGGATCTTGACAACGACGGCGACATGGATCTGACCAACTCCAACTACTTTGCCAATACCGTCACCATTCGCTGGAATGATGGAAAAGGCAACTTCAGTGGCAATACTTCTTTCGTAACCGGCACCTACGCCGGTGGTGTGTTTCCGATTGATGTGGATGGCGATGGCGACGTAGACCTGCTGGCAAGTAACGTGGCTTCGGCGGATGTAAAGCTGATCAGAAACAATGGAAACGGCTCATTTGCGGCACCCGTGGCAGTAGCCATTCCGCAGGGCGGTTTGCAGGTAGGCGATCTTGACGGAGATGGCGATCTGGACGTAGCTTCCATCAATCCCGATACGCAGCTGGTAACCGTTCGGCTAAACAACGGGGCGGGCGTTTTCTCTGGCAATACATCGCTCACGGTAGGCGCAACTCCCCGTGCCATCCAGGCTGCAGACCTCAACGGAGACAATGAATTGGATATAGTAGTGGTTGATGAGCAGTCCACCCGGGTAGCGGTGTTGCTCAATGGTTCTACCGGCTGCCAGGCCACGGGTACGATATTGCGGGAGTACTGGGCAAAGTTAAACGGCAATCAGACCAGCGACGTGCCAGTGAACAAAGCACCCACCTCCATCAGCTACCTGACTTCCTTTGAAGGGCCAACTGGCGTGGGTGAAAACTACGCCTCCCGCATCCGGGGTTACCTCTGTGCGCCCGAAACAGGCAACTACACTTTCTGGATTGCTTCCGACGATTACGGGGATCTGTACCTGAGTTCCGATGACAATCCGGCCAACAAGCAACTCATTGCCTTCATCAAGGGATTTTCCAATCCCCGCCAATACAACAAGCACTTCTCCCAGAAATCGGCTTTGATCTACCTGGAGAAAGGCAGACGCTACTATATCGAAGCTTTGCACAAGCAGGGCTGGGTCAACGACAACCTGTCGGTGGCCTGGAGGCTGCCTTCATCGCCCGCATCGGCTTCCCCAGTGGTGATTCCCGGTTCCGTGCTTTCTCCCTTCGTACCCGGCAATGTCCGACTGGAATACGCAGAAGTTGCTAATGCCGAAGCGGCAGCTGGCTTGAATTTACAAGCCGCTCCTAATCCCTTCACCCATCAGACGACGGTGAGCTTCACCGCTCAGGAAAGTGGTCAGGCCGTGCTGGACCTGTATGATCTGCAGGGCAAAAAGCTGCAACGCGTGTTTGACGCTGAAGTGCAGGCCGGAGAGAAACAGCAGGCCCAGGTGAATGGCAGCCGGTTGGTGCAGGGCCTTTACCTGCTCCGGTTGGTCAACGGTAGTAAGGTGCAGCATCTGAAAGTGTTGGTCAATCAATAAGCTTTCCCGTTTTCTTCCTTTCCGCCGCGGTAAGTCTGTTATTCAGGCTTGCCACGGCGGTTTGCTTGTACTGATGAGATGTAAAGTTTTTCGTTGAACTTTCAACTATGAGTGAAAAACAAAATGTGGACCTGGTTATTTTATCCTGAAAAGTTTGCTGCTTTGTTATACCTTACCGATCACTTCTAAACTAGATTCCTCAGAAGTAAACCCAGTCTTAAAATCGGTTTTTAGCCGTTTTTTAATTACTGATGGCAAACTGTCATCTGTTTGTGCCAAGGTCCACCTTTTTTCTCCATTCACCGCTAAGGTGGTAAGGGGGTGTAAGCCTCCTCCAATTTTCAAGAATGCCTGTTTGTTCATTTTCCTAATCCTACTCATCCCATGCACTCGAACACATTTACTTTCAACCGGATACCGGTTCGTTGCGCCCCGTTGCTCTTTTTCAGGGCTTTTCTCTGCTTGCTTCTTCTCGTGAGCATTTCGCTTTTCTCAACAGGAGATGCCCTTGCCAAAAGGGTCGCCCCTTCCTCCCTCGTCGCTGTGGCGGCTGATCCCCGTACCGTTCCCGAATCGGATTCGATGGCTCTGGTAGACTTGTACAATGCGACTAACGGAGATAACTGGTACTACAAGGATAACTGGCTCACGGGTCGGGTAGATACCTGGTATGGTGTTTATTTACGGGCGGGCAGAGTAATTAGTCTGTGGATACCACAGAACGATCTGCAGGGCGAACTGCCCCCGAGTTTGGGAAATCTGGATGCCCTCCTTACACTCAATTTGAGGAGCAACCAACTCAGCGGCGATCTACCCGACGAACTGGGTAACCTGACTAAATTAGAAGTACTCTATTTATATAATAACTCCTTCAGCAGCGGCATTCCGGGGAGTTTTAGCCAACTGGTATCACTCCGGTCGCTTGATTTGACTAGTTCCGGTCTTGGCGGACCCATTCCTGATATCTTTGATAATATGAAAGCACTGCAGGGCTTGTGGTTATCTTACAATGGATTCCTCGGTGAGATCCCCAACAGTTTTGGTAGTCTCACCGCATTGAACAGCCTTGAATTGACCAACTGCAGCCTGGACGGTCCTATTCCCGATATTTTTGGTCAGCTCAACGCTCTGTCAAGTATCAAATTGAGTTATAATCAATTGAGTGGCGGTCTGCCTCCCAGCCTGTTAAGTATGCCCGACTTATCTTACCTCTGGCTGAATGACAACCAACTCAGTGGCCCGCTTCCGGCTGAACTTGGAAACGTAACCACCTTTTCTTATCTGGATCTGAGCAATAATCAGTTCACCAGCCTACCCCTCATTCAATCCAATCCTTTTGCATTTTACGTTGCCAGTAATCGATTCACCTTTGAATCACTGGAGGCGAACATCGGTAAGTTTGGCAGTCCATCCGATTACGCACCGCAGGACAGCGTGGGCGAAGCGGCGAACCGGGTACTGGTTGCCGGGCAATCGCTCGAATTATCGGCCCTGGTAGGCGGGGCCAACAACCGCTACCAGTGGACCAAGAACGGCGTCGAGATTTCCGGTGCTAACCAGCCCACCCTCACCGTGGCCGAAGCTGGAACGTATGGTTGTAGCATTACCAATACCGTCGTTACTGGGCTTACGTTGCATCGCCGAAAGGTACACGTAAGCGTTGAAAGCCCCGCTGATTGCCAGGCCAGTGGAACGATTCTACGGGAATATTGGGCGAAGGTAAACGGCAACCAGACCATCAACGTGCCGGTGAACAAAGCACCCACCTCCATCAGCTACCTGACTTCCTTTGAAGGGCCAACTGGCGTGGGTGAAAACTACGCCTCCCGCATTAGGGGTTACTTGTGCGCACCCGAAACCGGCAACTATACTTTCTGGATCGCTTCCGACGACTATGGCGATCTCTACCTGAGCTCCGATGACAATCCGGCCAATAAGCAATTAATCGCCTGGATCAAGGGCTGGAGCAATCCCCGACAGTGGAACAAGCATTATTCCCAGAAGTCCGCTTTGATCTATTTGGAAAAAGGCAAGCGTTACTACATCGAAGCTTTGCACAAGCAGGCTTGGGTGAACGACAATCTGTCGGTGGCCTGGAGGCTGTCTTCATCGCCCGCATCTGCTTCCCCAGTGGTGATTCCCGGTTCCGTGCTTTCTCCCTTCGTACCCGGCAATGCCCGACTGGAATACGCAGAAGTTGCTAATGCCGAAGCGGCAGCTGGCTTGAATTTACAAGCCGCTCCTAATCCCTTCACCCATCAGACTACCGTTACCTTCACCGCCCGGGAGAGTGGCCCGGCCGTACTGGATCTCTACGATCTGCAAGGCAAGAAGCTGCAACGCGTGTTTGAGGCTGAAGTGCAGGCCGGAGAGCCGCAACAGGCCCAGGTCAATGGCAGCCGGTTGGGGCAGGGACTCTATTTGCTCCGACTGGTCAACGGTAGCCGGGTGCAGCATCTGAAAGCGTTGGTCAACCAATAAGTTTTCCTGTTTTTCCTTTCCGCCACGGTAAGTCTGTTATTCAGGCTTGCGGTGGCGGTTGTTTTTTATCGAAGGCATATCATAGCACTGTTCGGGAAAAGGGGTTGAATGTGCCGGCGTACGCTGCATAAAAGGATTTCATTCGGTTTTTTTCCTGCGCTTTGGGCCTGAAAAGATAAAATGGTATACCAGTGCTAATCATTGGTATACCAGTGCTAATGAGCATGGGGCACCTGGCATAGTTTTGTCTGCAGTACAGGCATCTTAAACCCGATTTCTGAATAGTTTCACCTTTTACTCCCGTACGCTATCCTATGTATTGTAAGCTGATCTGACCGCAACCCGTAAGTGGCCGGAGGGCTTTCCCCTTCTACGGCCAGGATATTGATTTCGTTTCTAAACCCTCTTTCTGAAATCCTATGAAAACCCTTCTTGATCAGGCGCTTTTTGTTCATCGCCTGGAAAAAATCGCTGACAAGTTCCACGCCGGAGAGATCGGCTACGAAGAGGCCCGTGCCGAAATGGCTAAGCTCAAAAAGAATTACCAGCCAGTCTGCTTTCGCTTGGAACAAGAGACCGACAACCATTACTACCAGCAATGTCAAGTCAGTGAAAATGCTTGATTACTTCCTGTTTGATCAATTTTCAGAAAAAAGACCCGATGGGATACCCGTGCTAACCGGGAAGGGACACGTCCAATGTCTTTGTAGATAGAAGCGCGGCCCTTAAACCGGTTTTTGAATGGTTCTACTTTACCCCCTGTGTGCCGCATAGGTATTAAAATTTCCCTCCAACCGCTCCTGGCCGGGTGCCCTGGCACCCGTTCTGATTCCTACTCATTCCTTTTCTTCATCCTATTCTTTTAAAATTATGAAACTGACTTTTCCTCCATCCGGCTCGTGCCGAACCCAATTTGCCTGGAATAATATCTTTTTGAGTCCTCACGTGTTGGCTGCGTTTTTTCTCATTCACTTGCTATCCATCATCCATACAACGGCGCTGGCCCAGGCACCAGTAACGGCCTGGACGGCCCGGTATAACGGCACGGGCAACGGGATAGACGAAACCGTGAAAATGCTCTCCGATGCCGCCGGTAATGTCTACGTAACGGGCATTTCTGACGGTGATGCCAGTGCCGGCGTCAACAACGACATTGTTACCATTAAGTACAACGCCGATGGGGTGCAACAGTGGACAACCCGTTTCAATGGTCTGGCCAATGGCAATGATCTGGTCAAAGACCTGGCCGTAGATGCCTCCGGTTCGGTGTACGTAACGGGCGCTTCCCAAGTGCCCGGCCAGGGTTTCGATATGGTTACCATAAAATACAGTGCGGCGGGTACCCAGGATTGGGTACAGTATGCCGATGCGGAAAAAAAGGAGGATGCCGGGAATGCCCTGGCGCTGGATGCCACGGGCAACGTGTACGTAACCGGCTACATTACCAAATCAGATACTGTCGGGACGTGGTGGGAGGAGGACGAGATTTTTATCAATCAAGACTACGCTACCTGGAAGTACAATGGTTCCGGTGTGTTGCAATGGGTGAATATATACGGTACTACCGGTGCCTGGTATACGCCGTACGAAAAAGGCGACGATATCGCCAGCAAAGTGGTGGTGGATGCCGCGGGCAATGTCTACATCGCCGGCGAATCGCCGACCGTCTATTCCAGCCAATGCCTGCTCATCAAATACAGCGCGGACGGTGTTCAGCAATGGTTGGCTGGAGCAGCTTACGGAGTAGGGGCGCACATTGGTGGCTTGACATCGGATGCCGCGGGAAACGTGTGGGTGGCGTCTAATTTTATTCCGGGAGATAATGACGGCAACCCGGGTTATTACTCTTTTATCGTGACCCGATTCAATACAGCGGGAGCCCTGCAGTGGTACCAGATTCACGAAGATCCCTTTGATCCCAATGAGGTAACCTATCATACTTACGCGGCTGCCTTTGGCCTGGCAGTCGATGCGGCCGGCAATGTATACGTCGCCGGCAGCCAATACGAGCCTGACCACGGAAACATCGATTATGTGACCATCAAGTACAGCGTTTCCGGGGTAGAGCAATGGGTGAGGACCTATGATGGTGGCATTGGAAATGATTATTCTGCTTCCATTGCAGTAACTCCGGATGGAAATAGCTACGTAACCGGGTATGCCAACCAAGTACCGGGTGGAATCAACTATACAACGCTCCAATACAATACCGACGGTAACCAGCAGTGGATTGTTAATTACGATGGTCCGAACAATGGTACGGATAAGGCCACTTCACTGGCTCTGGGGCTAAGCGGCAGCGTATACGTTACGGGTACCTCAGACGGAGGAATTTCCGGAAATGACTTTGTCACCATCAAGTACACGCCGGTTCCATCTACTTCCGCACCGGCGATCAGCGGCCTGGCTCCTTTGAGTGCACCCGTGGGAGTGGGAGTAGCCATCCGGGGCAGCAACTTCACGGCTGGATCAACCGTACGTTTCAATGGCGTGGCGGCGACCCAGGTCAGCTTCGAAGGGCCTGACTTGCTCATCGCCACTGTACCAGCCGGCGCCACCTCCGGTTCCATCCAGGTGATCACGCCAGCCGGTACGGCCACTTCGGCCAGCAGTCTCACCGTAGCGGCGGTAACTTCCCTCTGGCAGGCCAAGTCGGCACTGCCCACGGCTCGTAGCCAGCACGGAGCCGTGGCCATTTCTTCCAACGGCCGGGTCTACGCCTTCGGGGGGACCAACGGCTCGGAACTCTCTTCCCTGGAGATCTATAACACCAATGCTTTCTCCTGGTCGGCCGGTGCTCCCATTCCTACTCCTACCCGGGGAGCGGCCTACGTGCGGGGCAACGACAATCAGATCTACGTATTAGGTGGCTATGGCAGTGGCAGCAACCGTAGCCAGTCTTATAAGTACAATCCGGCTACCAACAGCTGGACGGCTCTGGCCAGTATGCCTATACCCGTATGGGCGGCTTCGGCAGCGGTACAGGGAGACTGGATCTACGTATTCGGAGGACAGACTTCTGCCAATACGGTGAGCAACAGCCTGCAAATTTACAGTATCCAGTACAACTTCTGGATTCAAGGACCGGTGATACCTCAGCGATTGATGCAGGCCCAGGCCGTCAGTAGCTACAATGGTAAGATCTATCTGTTCGGAGGTCGCACGGCTTCTCAGGGCGGGTTGAGCGATAGAGTGCTTATTTTCGATCCCTCCAGTTATTCCTGGTCCGGCGCTGCTTCCATGCCGGTACCCAAAGCGCAGTTCGGCACTGTGTTGAACAACGACGGCCGTATCTTCGTGGTGGGCGGCCGGGGCAGCTTTGTGCCCAACCAGGGACCTTTCTTCCACTCCGTAGAGATCTTCGATCCCAAGACCAATACCTGGAGTGAAGGATCGGCTCTGCCTTCAGCAGTGGGCGGTCAGACCGTGGTCAACTCCAATGGCAACCTGTTTATGATGGGGGGTATCGATGGCGCCTACCGCAACTACAACTGGCGACTGGTGCTGCCTCCGGTAGGACCTACCTCTGCCAAAGCCACGGCGATTTCCTCCTCTCAGATCAAGGTAGAGTGGACTGATGCAGCCGGTAATGAGAACCGCTACGAAGTGGAGCGGGCTACTTCGGCCACTGGTCCCTGGACGGTGATTGCCACTACGGCCGCCAATGCCATCACTCACACCGATGGGAATCGGGTAGCCAACACGACCTACTTCTACCGCGTCAGAGGCGGCAACTCTTCCGGCTACGGACCTTATTCTCCGGTTGTGAGTGCCACCACCTGGGCCATCGGTGCCATTGCCAGAGAAAGTGTGGAAGTGGAAGAAGGGGTAGACTTACAGCTGCAGGCCGCTCCCAACCCTTTCAATGACATCACGACTGTTTCTTTTACCGTTCAGGAAAGTGGCCGGGTAGCAATAGACCTGTACGATCTGCAAGGAAAGAAAGTGCAGGGCGTTTTTGACTCCCAAGTACAGGCCGGAGAGCTACAACAGGCCTACGTGAATGGCGGCCGATTGAGCCAGGGTATTTACCTGCTACGGCTGGTCAACGGTAGCCAGGTAAAGCACCTCAGGCTGATGTTCAACAAATAATTGGTTAAAAGCTGTGGTTTGTATTGATTCTACCTACTTTTGAGACCCAAGCTGACTGTAGAATGCCTGTTGACTGTCACTTGAAATTCTTAAGTGGAACAATGCAGTGATAGGAATGACTGCTTAAACCATAGATAAAGTCGGTGAAACTATTTACCCGACATCGTTATTCGCTCTTAAGTACTCAATCTTAATTTAAACGTGTTTTGTGTGTTAAAAACGCCGGAGGTCCCTACTTCCGGCGTTTTTTGTTTTCTCCGGTATTGCCAAACGATCACCGGATGGTTGAGAAAAGATTCCCACTTTTCCCGGGAAAAGTGGGAATTCCTAGACTTGGTAGGAGAAATTTCCTTTTGGTATTCCCTCAACCCATTCTACTTCGCATACAGCGGATAATTAAAGTAAACGGGCTTAACGGTGATCTGTCGGGTGTTGCCGCTCTGTACGCTCATGAGCTTGACCAGGGCACTACCGCGCACCGGGTTCAGACCAGGTTGGGTAGGCGTAAAGTCGATGAGGGCTTTTTTGCCATCGGCCTTGATGGTATCCATCTTCTGTACGTTGGCCGGCTCGAACTGCTCGTTGAAACCACCCATGATGATGGACTGCAGTTCTTGCCCATCCTCGGCCAGGCTGATTTCCAGCTGGGTGGTTTTACCCACTTGCAACGTATCGCCGGGCACTTTCACCAGCACTTTGCCGGGTTTGACCTCATCCACTTGTCCTTCGGGCTGGTAGGTGACCACGTAACCGATTTCCTCCTTGCCCTTGAAGTTATACAGATACGTCTTTTTCTTCACCTTGCCCGGATATTCGCGGAAGTACTCGTACGCGTAGCCGGTACGCATGCCGTGGTGGTACTCTCCGCTGGCGATCAGGTTGCCGTTTTCGTGGTAATTCTGGTAGGGTCCTTCGGCCACGCCGTCTTTGTAATGTTTGACGGAACGCACCTGGCCGTCTTCGTAGTATCCGGTGCTGACGCTGTCCATGCGGCCGTTTTTGAAGTAGCCGGTCGATTTCACTTTGCCATTCTGGTAATAGGCGGTCATTTTGCCGTTGGGAACGCCGTTTTCGTATTCAATTTCCTGCTGGAGCTTCCCCCCGTTGTAATAAGTTTGCTGGACTTCCTTCTTGTTACCGCAGGCAGTGAGGCCACCGAAGAGCAAAATGGCAAAAGAGAGGTTCAGGTAGGGGCGCATCCGTACGGAAGCAAACAAAGAGGTGTTTTTCATGGAAACTTATTCGTAGGGAAAGTGTTTTGACAAAGGAACGAAGACCGGCACGCATCTCCAAACCATTTCAGTGAACAGTTAACAGTGACCAGTAAACAGTGAGTAATGTCGTATCAGCCGGGGTGGCCGGATGCAGTCGAAACATTGCGTTGTAGCTGAGTAGGTAACGCCTTATCGGAGTGAGTAGCGAAAAGCAGCGTTTCGGGCAGGTCGCCCGGCGGCTGGAACGATTCTTTAGGGCACTTCGACTTCGCTCAGTGACCTAAAGAATCGTTCCGGGAGTCACGGTAATCGAAGCACTTGATGGCCCTGATTGAGTGGCAAAACGGCTTTACTTAGTGAAGTTATCGCACATACTTAAGTAACAGGACAAAAATAAATATAACAAGCGTTAGCTAAAGCTGACTGTGTATAGTTGTCCAACTTGAGCCCAAATTTCAGTTAACGTTTTTTTGAGT
>Ga0049072_1000937_pt1 | contig 16945 bp, 17 predicted proteins | sample FECB27metaG_FD_55053 | JGI IMG/M metagenome (GOLD analysis project Ga0049072, IMG submission 55053) | Cyanobacterial communities from the Joint Genome Institute, California, USA - FECB-27 | ecosystem: Environmental > Aquatic > Thermal springs > Hot (42-90C) > Microbial mats | place: USA...
ACCGCTGGCTGAGGACTTCGCCGAGGTGAACCATAGCGGCCCCAAAGGCCATCGGAGGAACTCATGTCCCAGCCAGATGCGATTCCACTCAACGCGCGACCTACCGCACCGGCGGATTCCGGCTCCGGCACGGCACGCGATGCCGTCGTCGCCCGCCTTGAAGACCTGCCGCTGAGCTCATGGCATGTACGCGCCCGCGTCATCATGGGTGTTGCCACCTTCTTCGATGCTTTTGACGTGCTCGCGCTAGCGACCGTCCTGCCGGTCCTGTCAAAGATCTGGGGCCTGACACCCCAGCAGATCGGGGCTCTGATCGCGGTTGGCTTCATCGGGCAGCTTATTGGCGCGCTGTACTTCGGCTGGCTTGCCGAGCGCGTCGGCCGGGTCAGAACGACGGCCTACACCGTGATGATCTTCGCTGTCATGAGCCTCGCCTGCGCGTTCGCCTGGAACTTCACGTCACTGCTGATCTTCCGCTTCGTGCAAGGAATCGGCCTCGGAGGCGAGGTGCCGGTTGCGGCGTCCTACATCAACGAGCTCTCAAAGGCGAAAGGCCGAGGGCGCTTTTTCATCCTGTATGAGCTGATCTTCCCGATCGGCATTGTCGCTGCAAGCTTGACTGCGACCTGGACCGTGCCGAACCTGGGCTGGCAGTCCATGTTCATCATCGGAGCGGCACCGGCCCTGCTGGCTCTGGTCCTGCGTCGCATCCTGCCGGAATCCCCGCGCTGGCTCGTTGAGCGCGGCCGTCTCGCCGAGGCCGAAGCGGCGCTGGGACGGATTGAGAGGGCCGCGGGCCGCACGCCCACGCCGCTGCCGCGCACACCCGCCGCGACGATGGCTCCGGCGCCCGCGGCAGCCAGCCACTGGCTCGACCTCGTAGGACCGGGTTACATCTCGCGCACACTGGTCGTCTGGGTCGTTTGGTTTGCCTGCTTCTTCGTCACGTTCGGCTTGTCATCCTGGTTGCCGACGATCTACAGCAGGGTTTACCAGTTGCCTCTCGCGGAGGCGCTCCGCTACGGGCTTTACGCGAACATCGCCGGGCTGGTCGGCTCAACTCTGTGCGCGTTCCTGATTGACCGGGTCGGCCGCCGGCTTTGGCTGTGGGGCGCCTTTCTCGGGGCGGCGCTCCCGCTCGTCGCGCTCTACTGGCTTGGGGTTGACGACGTCGTGCGGGTCGCCTGGTTGTCGTCGCTGTCCTATGCCTTCGTGTCGTCGATTGCGGCTGTTGTCTACCTCTACACACCGGAGATCTATCCGACGCGGATGCGCGCGCTGGGCACCGGAACCGCCGCCGGATGGCGCTGCGTGGCGTCGGCCGCGGGACCGACAATCGTCGGTGCGCTCCTCGGCTCGTTCGGCGTAGCCGAAGTGTTCCTTGCCTTTGCGATCATGGCCTTGGTGGGCGTCGTCGCGGGCCTGCTCACAGTCGAGACGAGCGAGCGCGTGCTGGAAGACATCGCCCGCTGATGCCAGACGAGGTGGATTGGCCCTCAAGCGGAAAGGCCTTCAAAGGCGCTGCGCGGTCATCCCCCAGGGCGGCCTCTGCCACGCACCCGCCGCACCCATGGCAGGATCGTGGGATTGACTGGAGCACGGGTGTTTGTCCGTCGCCGTTGAGACTTATGCTTTCAACGGCGACGGACCCGAGGTTCAAGACCGGAAGTTCACACATGCTGTTCGCCGCCCATGCGAATGCGGCGAGAGCGCAGCCAAGGACATAAAAACATGGGTCACACCATCGACTATCATCACGGCGAGCAGGCACTTCAGGGCTATTTCGCGCGTGCGGAGGGCGACGGAGCGAGGCCGGGCGTGCTCATTGTTCATGCCTGGCTTGGCATAACCGAATCCATTCGGATGCGGGCCGACCGGGTGGCGGCGCTGGGCTACCACGCCTTCGCGTGCGACGTGTTCGGCCATCCGCCGGACCTTGCTGCCGGCCCGCACCCGACGATCCGGCCGTTTCTCCAGGATCGGGCGCTCTTCCGCAGCCGTGTGAGGGCCGGCCTCGACATCCTCGCGGCGCAGTCCGGGGTCGACCGGGCGCGGCTGGCGGCGATGGGATACTGCTTCGGCGGCCAGGCCGCGTTGGAGCTGGCCCGCGACAGGGCTCCCCTCAAGGGCGTCGTGAGCTTCCATGGCTCTCTCGACACGCCGTTGCCGGCGGGGCCCGGCGACATCGCAGGCAAAGTGCTCGTTCTGACCGGCGACGATGATCCCGTGGTGCCGTTCGAGAAGGTCGCTCTCTTCCGAGAAGAGATGCGGCGCGCGGAGGCGAATTTCGAGATCGACATTTATTCCGGCGCTCGACACAGCTTCACCGGAGAGGGCGCCCTCGACGCGACGCGCACCCCCGACGCCCGTTTCGACCCCCAGGCGGAGGCGCGCTCGTGGCGCAGCATGTCCGCCTTCTTTGCGGAGATCTTCCCATGACCCACCCGACTGTCCGCGACCGAGCCTATGAGGTGCTGCGCGCGCATGGCGTGACGACCGTGTTTGGCAACCCCGGCTTTACGGAGATGGCGTTCCTGAGCGGCATCCCGGCGGACTTCACCTATTATCTCGGGCTGCAGGAGGCCTCGGTCCTCGGCATGGCCGAGGGCTATGCGGGCACGACGGGCAAGCCCGTTCTCGTGAACCTCCACAGCGCCGCCGGGCTTGGCAATGCCATGGGCCATCTCAAGACGGCGTTCCACGCCAAGACGCCGTTGATCGTGACCGCCGGCCAGCAGCGCCGTGACATGTGTCTCTTCGAGCCAGCCTTCCACAACAAGGAAGCAACGGATCTGCCGAAGCCGTATGTCAAATGGAGCTACGAGCCACAGCGCGCGCAGGACGTCCCAGCCGCGTTGGCGCGGGCCATCCGCATCGCCACGCGCGAGCCGCAGGGGCCTGTTTATCTCTCGCTTCCCATGGATGACTGGGAGCGGGAAGCAGACCCTGAGCCGCCTCCTCAGCGCGACGTCTCGCGTCTGGTGGCGCCAGATCCGACCGCTCTCGCCGCCGCGGCCGAGCGGATCGCAGCAGCCGAGCGTCCCGCGCTGATCGTGGGCGCCGCGATTGATCGGGCGGGAGCCTGGGAGCCGATGATCGCGCTGGCGGAGCGGCTCGGTGCGCCCGTCTACACCGCACCCACTTCCACGCGCGTCTCCTTTCCTGAAAACCACCCGCTCTACCGCGGCGGACTGCTGTTCGACCGCGCCGCCATTCTGCAGCGGCTCGCGGGGCATGACCTCGCCGTGGTGATCGGAGCACCCGTTTTTGAGATCTACGTGGGCGGCAACGGCCCGTTGATGCCGGATGGATGCGCGCTCATCCAGTTCACGGACGATCCCGCCGAAGCAGACCGCGCCCTTGAAGGGGACGCCGTGGTCGGCCATGTGCGGCTCTCCCTCGAAGGGCTGCTTCTGGCCATGCCAACCAAGGAACGCGTGTGGCCGGCCCCACGCCCGACCTTGCCACCCCCTGACATGAGTGACCCGCCGCAGGCCCATGCGGTTTTCTCGCTTCTCGAGGGCATCCGCCCGCACGATTCGGTGCTCGTGCTGGAGGCGCCATCCCATGCCGGAGCGGCACGCATGCGGATGCGCATCACGACGCCTGGCGGGTACCGGTACGCCGGCGTCGGCGGGGTCGGCAACGGCGTACCATGCGCGGTGGGCGTGCAGCTCGCCGATCCGTCACGCCGCGTCGTCTGCATCAGCGGCGACGGCTCGCTGCTCTATTCCATGCAGGCACTCTGGACCGCGGCGCAACATCGAGCGAGAGTGGTGACCGTGGTGCTCGACAACGGTGGCTATCTCGTCCTCAAGGCAACCGGTGACTTCCTCGGGCTCGGTCACGCGCAGCCCGGTCTCGACACGCCGGGCATCGACATCGTCAAGATCGCCGAAGGTTTTGGGGTGCCGGCATGGCGCGTGACGCGCGTGGCGGATGTCGCAGCCGCCTTAGAGCGCGCCTTCGCGACGGACGGGCCTTCGCTCGTCTGCATCTCTGTCGACGCGAGTTTGCGCCCGCTTCTCTCCTGATGCCTCAGCAGCAATCCGACACACCTCGCGCCGAAAGGTAGCGGGGTGTCGTCCCGCTCACTTGCGTCCTTTGCTCCGTTGCCAGCTCTGGTGCTCCTTCGCCTTCGCCAAGGCAAACCCAGGCTCAGCCTTGTCTGGGTTTGAGCCAACCGCGACGCGCTCCGAAGACACCTAGAGCACCGGCAGTTCTGACGGATTTGTTGGGGCTTTCCGGCATGGCGGCTTCGTGATTCACTTGTCTCAGCCCTCTTTCTGGGAGGAGATGAGCGATGACCAAGTCCTACTCGCTGGATCTGCGGCGCCGGGTGGCGCGCTTTGTCGAGGCGGGGCACTCCTGCCATGCGGCTGCGCGGCACTTTGAGGTCTCGGTCGCCTTCGTGGTCCGGCTCATGGCGGCGTACCGAGCCACCGGCAGCCTGGCGCCCAAGCCGGAGGGCGGCTGGCGCTACTCCAAGCTTGATCCGCATCGCGATTTCCTGCTCCAGCGTGTGGCCGAGAAGGGCGACATCACCATGCCGCAGCTCGCGGCTGAACTGGCAGCTCTTGGCACCAAGGTCACGCCCGCGTCAATCTCGCACTGGTTCCGCCGCCAGGGCTACCGCTTCAAAAAAAACGCTGCGGGCCAGCGAACAAGGGCGCTCCGACGTGCGCCAAGCCCGCGAGCACTGGCGCACGAAGCGTCAGCCGCACATGCGCGAGGAGCCGCACCGGCTCGTGTTTCTCGATGAGACCGGCACCACCACCAAGATGACGCGTCTGCGTGGCCGCTGTCCCAAGGGGCAGCGTCTGTATGCCAAGGCGCCGTTCGGCCATTGGCTGACCCAAACCTTCGTGGCGGGGCTGCGCTACTGCGGTCTGACGGCCCCTTGGGTGATTGACGGGCCGATGACCCGGCGCATCTTCGAGACCTATGTGGAGACCCAGCTCGCCCCGACCTTGTCCACGGGAGACGTGGTGATCCTCGACAACCTGCCGGCGCACAAGAGTGAGAAAGCCGCGCAGTGTCTCAAGGAAAGAGGCGCCTGGTTCCTGTTTCTGCCACCCTACAGTCCTGATCTGAATCCCATTGAACAGGCCTTCTCCCAGATTAAAGCGCACTTGCGCAAAGCCGAAGCCCGAACGCTCGAAGCGCTCTGGCGGGCCATCGGCGACATATGCGATCTGGTCGAGCCTGAGGCATGCCGCAACTACTTCACTGCCGCCGGATATGGATTCGTCTGAATGCCCGCCGCTCTAGGTCCTGAATGGTTCGAAGCTCCAGCTCCACAATGCGCCGTCTCGCGACTTTGCCGACGTGCTCACGCGCACAAATTCGGCCCTGGTAAGGTGCTGGATGAGGCTCCTCATCGTTAAGCTCTCGTTTCCTGGCTTCGCGTCCGGATCCAAAATCCGGTGTCTTGATCAAAGGATCCTGCTGCACGCTGGCTTACCAGGAACTGCGTCCGCGTGCTGACCCCGTTTCCCATCGCCTGCAGCTTCCTTTTCCGAATTCCGGCTTGGTCTCTCGCGGAGGCGGCGATCAGTGATTCCGGCTCCGAGGACGCGGTCGCCACCAAACATCTAAGATCTGCGGCCGCGGCGAGGCTGACATCGGAAGCACATGGCTCGGCAACTGATCTACCATGTTTGCGTTTCGATGCTCTGCAAGCCGCACTAGGCCACGTCCAAACCAAGATCAAGGATGGGCGCGCTGTGTGTAACCCAGCCAGTGGAGATCAGGTCCACGCCCGAGGCTGCGACGGCAGGTGCCGTCACTGCTGTGATGCGACCGGATGCTTCCGTCACGGCCCGCCCGTTCACCCGCCGCACAGCCTCCGCGAGGGTGTCCGGGCTCATGTTGTCGAGCAGGATCGCGTCAGCTCCGACCTCCAGCACCTCATTCAGCTGATCGAGCGTGTCCACCTCGATCTCGATCTTGACGAGGTGCCCCACGGTTGCCCGCGCCCGCTCCAGTGCCGGCTTGGCGCCACCGGCGATGGCGATGTGGTTGTCCTTGATCAGGACGGCATCATCCAGCCCGAAGCGATGGTTGGCTCCTCCCCCGGCCCGAACGGCATGCTTCTCCAGCGGGCGCAGCCCTGGGGTCGTCTTGCGCGTGCAGACGATCCGCGCATGACCGTGAGGCTGAACGGCCTTGACGAGAGCCGCTGTCGCCGTTGCTATCCCTGACATCCGGCACATCACGTTCAGAGCCACGCGCTCCGCCGCGAGAATGCTCCGCGCCGGGCCCTCCACCCGCAGAACGGCCTCTCCGCGTTCAACACGGCTGCCGTCGGGGCGGTCGACGGCGACTGTGACGGCGGGATCAATCAAGGTGAACGCCAGAAGCGCCGCATCGACGCCTGCGACCACCCCGGGTTCACGGGCCACAATGGCTCCACGCAGCCTCGCATCGGCGGGAATGACGGCATCGCTCGTGATGTCACCGGCCCGGCCCAGGTCCTCGAGCAACGCCGCGCGCACGATTGGCTCCACCAGCAGGCGCGGGAGCGGGGACAGCGTGTTGTGTGGGCTGAGGATCGGCTTCATGCAACTCTCCTGGCAGGTGTGGCTGTTTCGCTGTCGATCTCCGCTGCGATGCGCAGCGCTTGATCGAGGGTGATTTCGGTATGCTGTTCAGGCGTTCGGGCAGGGTGGTCCAGCCTTTGATGAGCGCCCCGGCTCTCCTTGCGGCTGTACGCTGAGACTGCGATCATCAGGCTGGCCAAGGACGCGTCGCGCTCACACGTTGAACGCGCCTTGTGAACCATTGCACGGAGGTGACAGATCGCGTCCGTCAGCCCTGCCGCATCACGGAGCACGCCAACCTGCCGATCCATGTGAGATCGGATCTGTTCGACACCCGCAGATGGCTGATCACCAGAGCCGGACGGTTGGAGAGCAAGAGGAGGTGAGGGAGACTGGCCAGGCCCCGACCGGAGGTCCCGGCTCTTGATGTCGTCGGCGATCCAGGCGGCATAGGCCAGCGCCTCAAGGAGCGAGTTGCTCGCCAGCCGGTTCGCCCCGTGCAGGCCGGTTGAGGCAACCTCGCCGCACGCCCAGAGCCCTGCGACCGTGCTGCGGCCCTGATCGTCCACTGTGATCCCGCCCATGTGGTAATGCGCAGCCGGGCGCACGGGAATGGGATGGCGAACCGGATCGAGACCGGCGGCCCGGCACAGCGCCGTCACGCCCGGGAACTTATGGGTGATCCGCTCCCCAAGCACCTGGCGGGTGTCGAGGAACACACGTTCACCGGCACAGACCTGTGCAAAGATCGCCCGGGCCACCACATCGCGCGGCGCCAGTTCCGCTCCGGGGATGCCTTGCATGAAGCGCGCGCCGCGGCTGTTGACGAGCGTCGCCCCTTCACCACGCAGGGCTTCGGTGGCAAGCGGCATCGGATCGAGACCAGCCGCGATGGCTGTCGGATGGAATTGAACGAACTCAAGATCGCGCAGGACGGCCCCCGCGCGGGCCGCCAGCGCGAGCCCTCCCCCCATTGCACCCAAAGGATTAGTGGTGTGTGCGTAGAGCCCGCCGATCCCGCCTGTCGCCAGCACCACGGCCCGGCCCGGAATCAGGATGGGCCCCTCCCTATCCTCGGATCCCCACGTGGCGCAGAACACACCGCTCACCTCACCGTTGGCATCCAGCGCCAGGTCGGTGACCCGATGGCCCTCCCGAACCTCGATCCGCGGCGCGTAACTGACGGTCTGGATGAGGGCCTCCAGAACGCTCTTGCCGGTTCTGTCCCCATCCGCATGAACGATCCGCCGACGTGAGTGCGCGGCTTCCAACCCCAGGATCAGGCTATACCCGGACGCATTCTGATCAAATTGGGTTCCTTGAGCGATCAGCCATTCGATGCAGGCGGGAGCCGCCGCCGCCACACGGCCGGCAACATCAGGGTCGCTCAGGCCCGCGCCCGCCTGCAGGGTGTCAGCCGCGTGCAAGGCAGGGTGGTCGTCGCTCCCGACGGCCGCCGCGATCCCACCCTGCGCCAGGGGCGTAGCGGCGTGTTGTCCAAGAGGCGAGGCCACAAGCAGGGTCACCGGCAGCGGCGCCAGGCGCAGGGCTGTGGCAAGCCCAGCGATGCCGCCGCCCACGACCACCACACGATCGTGCGGATGGGTGGTTCTCATGGCAAGCCCTCAGCGAACAGCGAGCATGCGTTCGACAGCCAAGCGCGCCCGCTCGGCCACCGCCGGATCGATGGTCACCTCGTGCCGGCGCTGCTCAAGGGCGTGCCGGATCTTAGGGAGAGTGATGCGCTTCATATGCGGACACAGGTTGCAGGGCCGCACGAACTCGACCTCGGGATACAGAGCCGCCACGTTGTCGCTCATCGAGCACTCGGTCACGAGAGCAACACGGGCCGGACGGTTCTCCGCGACGAAGTCAGCCATGCCCGCCGTTGATCCGGAAAAGTCGGCTTCCGCCACCACCTCGGGCGGCGCTTCCGGGTGGGCCAGCACCACCACGTCCGGATAGCTCTCGCGCACGGCACGGATGTCCTCAGGGGTGAAGCGCTCGTGCACCTCGCAGTGCCCCGCCCAGGTGATGATTTCAATGCCGGGCACCTGGGCCGCCGTGTTCTGGGCCAGGAACTCGTCCGGCAGCATGATCACCCGGTCGACACCCAGCGATTCGATGACCTTCTTGGCGTTACCCGACGTACAGCAGATGTCCGACTCGGCCTTCACGGCCGCTGATGTGTTCACATAGGTGACCACCGGCACGCCCGGATAGCGGGCCCGCAGCTGCCGCACATCCCCTGCGGTGATCGACTCAGCCAGCGAGCAGCCGGCCTCGGCATCGGGGATGAGGACGGTCTTGTCAGGATTGAGCAGTTTGGCCGTCTCGGCCATGAAGTGCACCCCGGCGAGCACGATCACATCGGCGTCGGTGTTCACCGCCTCACGCGCCAGGGCCAGGCTGTCGCCGACGATGTCGGCCACCGTGTGGAAGATCTCGGGCGTCTGGTAGTTGTGGGCCAGGATGACCGCGTTGTACTCCCGTTTGAGCGCCAAAATGGCCTCGATGTCATGGGCGAACACCGGCCATTCCACGGCCGGGACGTGGTGCCGAACACGCGCATAGAGGTCAGGCAGGGGCAGGGACGCGGACACAAACGAAGCAGCACTGGCCATGGCGGCCTCCTATACTCATTCCGAGCAATAGTAGATCGCACAAATGCTCGGAATGAGCATTTGTGGCGCGCAAGAGAGCCGGCTTTGTAGCCGGCGCACGTCTTATGCTAGGCGCGAGTATAAGTCGGCGTCAACCCACAATCTGCGGCAACCCTGCATCACCTCAGCCGGGGCAGGCGCACGCCGGGCGCCGGACGCTCGACCAGCACCTCGCGCCGGAAGCGCACCAACCGGGCCGGGCGCCCCCCTGTCTCGGATGAGATCTCTCCTGTCTCCTCGACAAGACCTTGCATCTCGATCAGGCGGCGGAAGTTCTGCTTGTGCAGCCGGACGCCGGACAGTGCCTCCACCGTCTTCTGGAGGTCAAGGAGGGTGAAGGCATCCGGCATCAGTTCAAAGATCACAGGCCGGTACTTGATCTTGCCGCGCAGGCGGCCGATGGCGGTGGCCAGAATGCGTCGGTGGTCGAGCGCCATCGGCTGACCAGGCGTGATCTGCACCTTCGCGGAGACACCCGGCTGTGCGTCGCGCCGCGCCTCGGGCACAAGACCGGCCTCAAAGAGCAGTTCATAGCGCTCCAGCACCCGTTCATCGGTCCACTCCCCTGCCTCAAACCCGAACGTGAGCTCGATGCGCTCCTCGCGGCACCGCCTCAACGCCTTGCCACCTGCTCGCGCCCACGCCTTCAGGGCGGGTTCGATGACCTCAAGCGCCCTGGGCCGGCCGTCGCGCCAGTCCTCCCACGGAAGATAGCTGTACCAGTTCTGCCAGGCCGCATGGGCCAAACCGGCCGGTCGGGCTTCTCGCACCAAGGCGAGGTAGGCGATCGACAGGGCATGTCCGGCACCTGGTGCATCCGCCTCGGCCCGGTCGCGATCGCCAAACGTGTAGAGTTGCTCGACGTAGCCCAGCGTCAGCTGGGTTTGCTCGGCCACCCAGGCCCGCAGCCCCATCTCCAAAGTCCGGTGCTGGGACCGCAGAGGGCCAGAGGGAAGCCCATCCAGCGGCAGCGGCCCAGTGCGGATGGTCAGGACCCGCGGCTCGTCCGGGGTGGCTGCCATGATGGTGGCGCTGAGGTCGACGGAGGGAGCCTCGTCATGAGGCAGACGGGTCTTTGGTGCGCGGGTGGAGGAACGGGCTGCCATGGTACTCGGGAACGAAGGATCACGCAGAGCAACTGTGGGTGTCTTTGTCCCGTCTGTCGAGAGGACACTTGGGCGGGATCAGGGATTGGCGGCCCGATGGGCACGCGAGATGATGCGCGTCCGTGAATTAGGCGGCAGGCTGGGACACCTCAAGGCGCGCTCACCCAGAACCGGACCAGGAAGTTGCCCATGTCGGCATGGTCCACGCCTTGCTGCCAACCTGCCCCTGACAGGCGACGCCGAGGGTCACGGTGCTGCTTATCCGCCAGCTAGGGCTGGTCTCGGCCACGAAAGCATCGCGGCCGACCGGAACGCCGGGCACGCCGAAGCCCGCGGCTCCCGCTGAAGCCAAGCAGGGGATCCGGTATGTAGTCGCGCCGCCACACAATTCCCACCGTGTTGGGGCGTCGGGAGACGCCGCGACCCGGATAATCGTTGGCCTGACACTGCCAAAGGCGCAGATGGGCCCTCATCCCTCCTAGGCATTGTGCGGCATCGTGCAGCCGCACACAGGACAAGTGGCGTCTTCACAGTGCCCCTTGGTGCGGCCTCTCCAGCTGGCGGTACGCTCCAACCGCTTGGGTTTCGCGAGCGAGTCCGTCGACCGCGTCGACAATCAATGAAGCCAGCCGCTCTTCCGCGGGCGTGATCGGGCGTCCGGCAGATCGGACCAGGTAGAGCGTGCGAGTGAGTTCCGGCTCGATGATCGGATGGATCCGAAGGTCTCCCGCCAGCGCCTCGCGGCTGACGACGCCGTACGGGAGTATGCCACAGGCGATGCCCCGCTCGATCATGTCCTTGATGGCATGCACCGACTGGATCCCGTAGCTGATGGTAAGCCACAAGTTACGCATCTTCGCCTCACCTTCGACAAGCCCGCGCAATGCATCGTTTGCGCCAGGCATGACAAGTGGCCGGGCCACGGCCTCGGCCAGAGTGACCGGTGCGGCGGGTTGGGCACTGCCGTCATGCGGCATGACCAAGAACAACCTTTCGCGCAGGACGGGCGTGCGCAGGAGGCTCATGCGATCAGGGGCGTTGAAAATAAGCGCGAGGTTCAGGCGCCCGCTTTCCACCCCTTCGAGCAACATGTGACTGAGTTCTTCAACGAGGCGGAGATCGAGGTGCGGTCGTTGCTCCTGTGAGGCTTCCAGGATCGGGCCCAGGAGAACGGAGGTCATGCTCGGGCTGAGGCCCAGCGTAACAGTCGCCGTGTTGGGCTGGGCCGCGTTTCTGAGCCGACGTTTCAGGTCACGCGAACTCTGAATGAAGTCGCGCGCCAAGCCGAGCAGCATTTCGCCACCCTTTGTTACTTCCACACCCCGGGTGTGCCTGACCAGGAGAGTGGTGCCGAACTCGTGTTCGAGGTTTCGAACCTGCAGTCCGAGGGCGGGCTGGGTGATGTGCAGCTGCTCGGCCGCGCGATTGATGCTCCCAAGCTCGCAGATCTTGACGAAGCACTCCAGCTGGCGAAGGCGCATTTTCCCCTCCTAATGGTTGGCGGCATGGCAACGGTGGCCACAGCGCCAGGACCAGCCACTCTCTTCGGTTGAACAGCATGCGGCCCGCGCGGTACAACGCCGATGGCTGCTGCCGATCCCGGGGCACGATCAACAGCGGCCCTCACCTAACAGGTGGACCTGTGCCGGAGCATCCATGCCTTGCATCCAATGGATCAAGGTCGACGGCTCCTGATCGAGCATCAGCAATTGCGACGATCTTCACACGCGGCACCATGTTCGACTGCATCCGCATGCCCTTTACCTGCCGAGGCTCTCGGTACAGGGACCATGGGGCTGTCGCACCTGAAGGCGAGTTCTCCAAGCTGCCTTGCCTCCCGCTCCCCACCATGGATCCCGCGAGCCGCGGTCAACGACACATCCATCGCGCGGAAGCCCTGTCTGCCCCGTTTTGGGCCGCCACCCGCATTGGTATAGCCGCAGGCGCTCAAGACCAGCACGCCGCTCAACCGCCGAACCGCATAAGCCAGCTTGGTGCTCGCAAAAAATCAGGACAGCTGTATTTGGGTTCGTCGCCGTGGGTCCGTCGTGTGATGTCGTCCAGTCACGTTGAAGCCCGTAGCTCAGGTGGTATCAGATCTGCGACTTGACCGCGGCCCTTCAATTGCTGCGGCGGTTCCGATCTTGCGTCTGTTTGGTGGCCATGTCGCCCAGTTGCGAGCCCATACAAACTACTGGCGGAGTTTAGCCTCTACTCTCCCGGCCGGGCTCGGCGGATGGGGAATGTCACGGCACGCCTGTTTTGGTCATCCGGCAAAGCCGGGGTGCGTTGGAGCCGCACCTGCGGTTTGAGGAACTGGCGGCACATGGCAGATGGCCAGGATCGACCGGTCCGCACCTCCCGCGGGGCCTCGCGGTCACAGCCGATTCGAGCAAATGAGTCCTTTGCCCAGGCGAACGGGTGATGTTTCTTGATCTTGCGCGCGCGCCCATTCGCCAAGAGGTACTCCATCAGGCCTGGCCGGCAGCCCCCTTGCGCGACGACCACGTTCCATTCTCCACGGCCGCTCCCTGGCCGCGCCTCCTCCGGCTCGCGGTTACGGTCCTCCTCGACAAGACTCTGTCTCAAGAGATGAGACCAGCGCTGTCGTGGATAATGGCCGCCAGGAATGCCCTGCGAGGTACAAACATAGTGGTGGCTCGTGCGAGAGCACCATAGCCATAGGAAAACGGTATTGCGGAGACGTTCTGAGAGCAAAAGATTGTTGAGCACAATTTGCTGGCGGTCCGGTAACTATGCTCCTGGAACGCCGTTGGGGCCCAGGTTCACGGGGAGTGACCTCAGATCAACGTGGTGTTTCATATCGAGCTGTGACCCATCGGCTGAGTGAAAGGCTGATCATGTCGAATGAAGGACCATTCTACCACAGGGATCGGAGCTGGCACCCCGCTGCCTTCACGCCGCCCTACAAGACCTCCGTGCTCCGGTCTCCGCAGCAGGCGCTGATCTCACTGGAGAACACGCTCTCGGAATCGACCGGCCCCGTCTTCGGCCATTCCAAGATCGGCCCCTTGGACAACGACCTCATCCGCAACTACGCGAAGACCGGCGACGCCATCGGGCAGCGGATCGTGGTCTACGGCCGCGTGCTCGACGAGAACGCCCGACCGGTGCCCGGCGCCCTCGTCGAGTTCTGGCAGGCCAATGCCGGCGGTCGCTACCGCCACAAGAAGGAAACCTATCTCGCGGCCCTTGACCCAAATTTCGGCGGCTGCGGGCGCATGATCACTGATGAGGAAGGACGCTACTGGTTGCGGACCATCAAGCCAGGCGCCTATCCCTGGCCGAATGGCGTCAATGACTGGCGCCCTGCCCATATCCACTTCTCGGTGTTCGGCCATGCCTTTGCGCAGCGGCTGATCACCCAGATGTACTTCGAGGGCGACCCGATGATCTGGCAGTGCCCGATCGTTTCGACCATTCCCGACAAGGCAGGCATCGAGCAGCTGGTTGCCGCCCTTGACCGCAACGCGACGCTGCCGATGGACTCGCTCGCCTACAAGTTCGATATCGTCCTGCGTGGCCGCCGCTCGACCATGTTCGAGAACCGCATGGAGGGGAATTGATGGTCCAGAAGCTCGATTTCCTGAAAGAATCGCCCTCGCAGACTGCGGGGCCTTACGTCCACATCGGCACGAACCCGAACTGGGTCGAGATCACCGGCGTCTGGAACGAGGATCTCGGACTGGTGCTCGTCGGTCCCGAGACCAAGGGCGAGCGCATCATCGTCAAGGGCTGCATCTTCGACGGGGCCGGCGACGTCCTGAGGGACGCCCTCGTGGAGATCTGGCAGGCGGATGCCGAGGGGCTCTACAACAGCCCGTTCGAAATCCGCGGCCAGGCCGATCCCAACTTCGTCGGCTGGGGACGCCAGCCCTGCGACGGCACCACCGGCGAGTATCGCTTCGAGACCGTCAAGCCCGGACGCGTGCCGTTCAGGGACGGACGGATGATGGCGCCGCACATCACATTCTGGATCGTGGCGCGCGGCATCAATATCGGCCTGCACACCCGCCTGTACTTCAGCGACGAGGAGGCGGCCAACGTAGAGTGCCCGGTGCTCGCCCAGATCTCCCGCAGGAACCGGATTCCCACCCTGATCGCCACCCGCGGCGAGGAGAACGGATTGCCGGCCTATACCTTCGACATCCATCTCCAGGGTGAGAAGGAAACCGTGTTCTTCGACATCTGATCCGAAGTGCTGAGATGGTAATCGCCGTCGCGACTACTGGGTCGGTGCAGCGTTAGGCGGCGGCTCGCATGGGCACAAGTCAGCCGCGCAGGCTCACGGGATCATGCGCGGCCTTGGAGGGCGCCTGGGCCAGCTGCGTCACGTGTTCCGCGAACTGACCCTCGGTTTTCTGTATCGCTCCTGTTCACCCGCAAATTGCCAGCTGCACGATTCTATGCCTGAAGCGTGGTCCGGGTTCCAAACGGTGCCGGTACCCTTGCGCCGCGTGCGGCCAGCCAACGTCGCGAGCCCGTGCCTCAGAGCCGTCGCGCCGAACCAGATAGCGATGATGAGGCTGATGTGGACGCCCGCTCGGCCTTGGCTGCCGTTGCATGATGGTGTGCGGGGCACCGGAAGCGCACCCACAGGCTCGCCCCGCGCCGCTGATGGCAATACCTGACTAAGTCCTATCCCTAGGGTCACCGGCTTTGGCGGCCTTGGGCGTGCGCTCCATCAAGGAGATCGTCCGTTCGAAATCGGTCAGATCGTGGTGAATGCCCCGATCATCCAGGCACATGACCAGGATAAATTTCCTGAGTGCCGAGCTTGGCTGCGACCAGAGCGGACCCACTCCGGCTGTCGTGGAAGGCTGCGTGTCGAGGGTCACAAGTCGGAGGAGATCATTACCCCGGGATTGATGGATGGACACGGCAACGCCCTCCGTCTTTGCTCCAGTTAAGCTTAAGGAGCATGTGAGCGATGCGGAGCGAGGGTCTGCAGCCGTGCCAACTGGGCTGGGTCTGCTGCAGGCCCTGCCGAACGGGTTGAGCTGCTCAGAACACTCCTGATCCGTGAACTGCTCGGCAAGCAGAACTGCCCGTACCTGGATCAGGCTCCGTCAGGCCGACGGATGATTGCGGCGATCCGGACGGCCAGCGCCGCCACTGCGCCCTGGATGGCGCTGCACGGCAAAGTTTGGTAAAAATACGTATGGACTTGGCGTGTTCGTGTGGCTCGAAGGATGGGTTCGAGAACGACCGCACCATCGGAGGCGCATCCCCTGAGATGAGCCAGGCCCCCGACACGCTGATGAAAACCGGGAGCAGCCGTCATGGAGACACGTGGAACGAGCGCCTTCGCCAACTGGCTCGAAGAGCAGGCCCAAGCCAACCCGTTGCCCGTTCACAGCCCCCTCGTCCGCTCTGACCTGAAGACAGCCGGCTCTGCGCCTTTGGACATCATCCGCATGGAGCCGCAGCCGGGACGGTATGTCCAGCAGGCGGGGGACGAGTGCACCCTTCAACTGATCGAGCGGGGACGGAAGTCAGCGATCATTGATCACGGCGCCGGTGACTTCCGGACGTCAATCATGAGAGGCGCGCTCGCCCTATCACCGCCGCGCGAGCGCATCGTCTACGACGCCGAAGCTAGCGCCGAGGTCCTGCTCCTCGCCTTGCCGGGGGATATGATCCGCGCGGCGCTGGAGCCGCACGCAGGAACTTGGCGTGACTTCGCGGGCTTGCACCAGCGGGTGTTCCGCGACAAGCCGATCGAAATCCTTCTTCGAGGGCTGTGGGAGGCAGCGCTCGAAGGCAGTCCCGAGGGACGCCTGTTTGCTGATGGTGCTGTGCTTGCACTCATAGCGCGCTTGGCCCAGCTTTCACGGGATGGAAGGCCGGCGCATGCTCCGACGCGGGGGGGATTGGCGCCCCGGCAACTCACCCGGGTGACCGAATTTCTGGACAGCCATATGCAGCGTGACGTCCGCCTGTCCGAGGTTGCGGAGGTCGCAGGCCTGTCAACATACCACTTCTGCCGTGCTTTCAAGCAATCGACAGGCGTCACCCCGCACATGTGGCTCACCCAAAGGCGCTTGGAGCGAGCTCGCCATCTGATGACGCGCTCTCGGCTCACCTTGGAAGAGGTCGCGCTGAGCGTTGGCTATTCCAACTCACGCTCCTTCAGTGTGGCCTTTCGACGGGAATTCGGTGTCACTCCCCACATCTGGCAGCGGGAACGCTTCTGGTGAATGTGGTGTGCTGCATTCGGCAGCCCGGACGCACCACGCAAAGGATTGAGCAATCTGGAGCCGTGGCTTCTTCAGCTGCCAATCGTCACCAGCCGCTGCCATCCAGTCAGCACGTGCCTTGCTTGACCCGTCCGGGGCAACAAGCTCCGACGATGACGTAGTCAGCAATGGTTGTGACGTGGGGCATTGTTCGTGCGCGCACAGCTCCCAAGGTTCGCGCAGGTTGAAGCACTTCATCGCTGGCACGATCCGGCATTTGCCCGGCCGGAGGTTTGGCCGCTCAGCGGGCCTCGCCGGACGCTGCGGGAAAAAGTCGTCCCACCTCCGGGTCCAAGCCTGCCGATCGTGCGCCGCGCAGGAATGGGCAGGCTATGGGCGCACGTCCTCCCGCCCGTCACTGCCCACACTGCTGA
>Ga0049072_1000975_pt1 | contig 16422 bp, 18 predicted proteins | sample FECB27metaG_FD_55053 | JGI IMG/M metagenome (GOLD analysis project Ga0049072, IMG submission 55053) | Cyanobacterial communities from the Joint Genome Institute, California, USA - FECB-27 | ecosystem: Environmental > Aquatic > Thermal springs > Hot (42-90C) > Microbial mats | place: USA...
GGCGGCGGTCCGGGTGGCGGCGGGATGGGTGGCGGTCCGGGTGGCGGTCCGGGTGGCGGTCCGGGTGGCGGCGGGATGGGTGGCGGTCCGGGTGGCGGTCCGGGTGGCGGGATGTGATAATTGGCGCACATGTGGTGCCGGGCAAACACTGTCCTACGCACCGCACCAATGATATTTAGGGTTAATCACGTGACCTCAACCTACCTGATGCAGTCGTTGCCACGGATTGCTGTCAATCGTTCGGAAATTCGCATACAACTCTCAAACCTACACGACCTTGCCAGCCGGCGGAATCCCAGGTCATAGCATCTCGGTATGCCGAACGGCAGATTGCTGGGTTATGCGACCAAGAACCGCCGCGTAGAACACGTAAATCCTGTCGTCCATCCAAATAGGGTCCTCCATCAGGAGGCGAATTTCTGTAGTTATTGAGCCAAGTATCCAAGCAATGCTCCCAGACATTGCCATGCATGTCGTAAAGTCCGAAACGATTAGGTGGGAACGAGCCTACAGGTGTGGTGCTATTGCGGAATGTTCCAACAGGCCCTTCTCCATAAGCACCTGAGTCGTAGGTTGTGTCGTCATATCGTACGTTGGATATATTCTGGCCATCGTTCGTTCCGCAGACGGCGCCACCAGTGCCACAGTAGTTCGCGAGTTCCGCTGTAATGGTCGGACCGAAGTGGAAAGGCGACATCGTGTCAGCACGGCAGGCATATTCCCACTCGGCCTCGCTTGGTAGCCGGTAGCGGAGACCAGTTAATTTCGAAAGGCGGTCGCAGAACTCTACCGCCTGCATCCAACTAATCGATTCCACAGGTAACGTTGCTCCGTGGAAAAATGACGGAGCATACGGTAAATCACGTTTAATCTTTTCTGGGGCAACCCGAAGCAGAGCACTCCATTGTGCCTGCGTAATAGCGGTACGGCTCATGGCAAACGGTCGCACCTTCACAAGGTGCTGCGGCCTCTCATTCTCACGCTGATAAGGCTCATCAAAGGGTGAACCCATGACGAACTCCCCGGCTGGAATCAATGCCATATGCAGAGAGGAGTCGATCCCAATTGGCTGAGTAAAAAACTCAATGGTTTGCTGCTCCGGTGCAATCCGCTCGCCCCGGCTGTTGACGGTAATCACCTCAAACGTTGTGCGCTCTGGGTACGGAACCCGCTTCCGGGAAATACTGGCTAAGCCGGCCCAAATGCCTCCAGAAGCGAGACCTAATCCGCAGAGTCCAATCATAGTAATCGACCGGCGAGACAATCCCGTCGGGAGCCCATGCACAGCTTGTGGATGGACCTCGGCCGATTTTGGGCCTGCCGAGGTTTCTAATGAGACCCTTCTAGGTGCACGCCGTTCCTCATCGCTCGTCTCCACGGAGGTCATCTGAGGCGGGTTGCCCTGCACATCTGCGGCTTCGCGGCTCCCGCAGAGACGGTCGAGTTCTCGAATCAGGCGAGCCATATGAGGATGAAAGTCGCGGCCACTATCCACTGGAGCCGCATTGCGAAAGGCGAGAGGCTGCAGCGTGTCCGGAAGTTGATCTGGCCCCGGCATTGGGGTTTCATCAATCAGAATGGGTACAACTGGAATGTTCCGCTGGAGTGCGGTTTCAATTTCAATACGGACGAAGTCTGTCTCCTCGTTGATCCGCAAGTGCTTGCGGTCCCCGGCCCAATGGGGACCAATTATGGCAAGAAGAATATTACATTCTTCTAATTCTTTTCGGATATGCGTACGGAAATCGACGCCAAACGGAATGCTGTCGATATCCATAAACACACTCTCATCGCCGTAATGCTTGACCAGCCTGTCAAAAATTCGACCAGCAATGGCTTCGGCATCGGATCGTCGGTAGGAGAGAACAATCCTCATTTGCACAGGGCCTGATTTTTAAAGCTAGCAAAGAGTAGCACAAACCAAGGTAGTGGAGGTTAACAAGCGATCCGGGAAACTCGCGATGACCTACACGATGTTCAAGGCATTGGATACGAAGGTTACAGAGACTGCCTTAAATCGATAACTCTAGGCCGCTCCACTTGTAAGTCGAAAACTCTCCTCTACCGCTGCTTTAGCAACCGCGCCGCCATGGCGAGTTGCGCGTCGACCAGACCCCAACGGTATCGTACTTGGCCAGACACCGGCTTCTTTTGGCTTGCTAGGCAGCTTGCACTTGTCCAAGCCGTTAACTCTGAGCGAAAAGTGCTCGCCTCAACTAGGCGAGCACCTCGCATATTGAACACGGAAGCTCAGAGGAGAAAATCGTTCCGTGAAAGTGTTCCAACGTCCCTAACGAGGATCTCGAAGTCACTTCTGCCATTGCCGTCTACGTCAGCTTGAACGATTACATTGTTTCCCAGATCACGAATGCGAAGCTCGCCAGCTCTATCGGAGAAGGCTTCGGTTCCGATGAACCTGAATGCATTGTTCCCGCTCCTGTCTTCATTGGCATCGATTGTACGCAGGTCGATGTCGTCTTGCCCACGATGGAAGTCGCGTATTTGATCCCTAGTCGAGGATGAGCGTCCCGTCACGTTCACAGCATCGAAGTCAAAGATGTCTCGATCGAAGCCGCCTGTGAGGAAGTCGCGTCCAATGCCGCCGATGAGGATGTCGCGGCCTGCTCCGCCGTCCAAAGCATCGGAACCCGCGTCGCCATCGAGAGTGTCATTGCCGGCATCGCCAAAGAGGGAATCGTTTCCAGCGCCACCATCGGCGGAATCGTTATTAGCATTGCCATAGAGTGTGTCACCGCCGTCGCCGCCATTGAGGACGTCAGCGCCTGCGCCACCATCAAGGAAATCGTCCCCAGTGCCGCCACTGGCGGTGTCATCTCCGAAGCCTCCGAGGAGACCATCGTTACCGTTCCCTCCCTCCAGAAGGTCATTGCCATTCCCACCATCAAGGAAGTCGTTGCCTTCGCCGCCAAAGAGTCCAGCTACTTCAACTTGGCCTTCAAAGCCAGTAACGACGCCTGAGTCATTGCCATCACCACCATAGATTACATCGTCACCGTCTGCGCCGTAAATCACGTCATCGCCGGCACCGCCCTCAACGTAATCGTTTCCAGAGGGGCCGAATGACGTCAGCACATACGGACTGGCGAGGGTCCCCAAGCCCAAATACGTCAGAAAGACACTGCCATTTAGAACGTCGTGACCTTGCCCCCCATAGATTTGGTTGCCTGCACCATCACCCTCAAGGAAGTCGTTGCCGTCGCCTCCGTAGTAATTGGTAAACTCACCCGATTGTAGATCGTCAATATCGGCGCCGTAAAAATTCGCCATGGTCTCTCTCCTATTACTACAGCAGACCCACCGTCAAAATTTAGCTGAGGTGGTAATTGTGGCGCGCCTCGAATGATATTACTCCGCTTACTTACGGAACAAAAACAAAAAACGGCATCAATCTTTGGGGTAATCATTCCGGATATACATTCCTTGGATGGAGAAGAAAGATAACGCAGCAGCGATTTTTCTAGCAGCTTCAAATCTTGTAAGAGGGTTGTCCATTAGCGGGTTAGTCGGCGCTTTAGGCAACCTGACTCCAGCCTATCGGCTGTGCCACTACATCTTGGTGTTTCATCTATACACGCTTCATCAGCCGCGCCGCTGCCATGACGAGCTGTGCGGCGAACGCGCGCAATTCGCGGTGGGACGCAAAGTTATAGCGAACCCACACGGAAAATGAACTGGGATAAGATCCCAGCACTGGATCAGGCTTATACGCCGCACGCCCAGTGCCAGCATCATGCTCCAGCCAAGATAAAAACCTGTCTATGTCAGACTGGTGCTGCATGAGCTTTGGGAGGAGATCCGCAACAGATCTTGCTATTCCCTCTATGTAAACGGATACTGTGCTGTTGTTGATCACACCTGCGGTGCAGGGGAGGCGGGCATGCGAACAAGCCTGTATGTCGGGTCCACCAGTCTGATGGTTTGCTGTCTGTCCCTTGTTCAAGCGCAAGAAGCCTTGGACATCGCCGGATGGTTTGCTCAGGCGGAGCAGGAGAGGCGAGTGGGCGTCGCGCGCAAGACGAAGTCCGTAGATGTGCGACCGTCGCGAACCGGTGAGATTATTAGCACGATCATTGCCGGAGAGGGAAAGGAGACGCAGAGTCCTCCCGCAAGCGACGGTGATATGGTTGTGCGAAACCGGTGTCCCGAGACGGGTAACGAAGAAATTCTCGTCACCGCGGCCAAGTTCGCGGAACGATACGCTGGGCCGACAGGGCCAGCGGATGCAGAAGGCTGGCGCCCCTATCAGCCTCGCGGTATCGACATGCAGTACTTTATTGTCCGGAGTTCGGACGGCACCTTTACTTTCGAAGCCCCCTGGGGAGAGTCAATGGTTGCTCGCCCCGGAGATGCAATTGTCCGCAACCCCAATGATGTGAAGGACACCTATCGGATTGCCGCCGCTGCTTTTGCTTGCACCTACGAAATCGTGCGACCTGCTCAGTAGGATCATGTGTTTGGCAACCTTTCTGTGTTGTTCGCAGCGTTGTAGCCGTTGCACCAAGTGCTCGCTCTCAGGGACTCTGCAGTTCGAGTCTACTGTTTAGTTACATTGTATGACAGCCCCAGCGATATCCTTTCGATCGCAATGATCCTCGCCGCTGCTTGGACTGCGCCAGCGCCTCAAGCTCGTGGTCGGCCTTCTCGCAAGCGGACTCTTCCATCTTCTCCGTCCGATTGGCCGATCCGGATATCCGTCTCTACGCCAGGAGCGCCGTTTCAATTTCCTTAATCCAATCTGACCCCTCGCCTCGCGCCTTCCGCGCTTCATGGATAAGACGCAGATTACGGGCCGTAGTCTCACGCTCCCAGACTTCACGAGTCGAGGCAAGGGCATCCCCAAGCGCTTGTGCGGCTCGGTCTTCGTCTCTGGCAAGAACGGCAAGCTCAAGACGGGTTACATAATCCCAGTAGTCCGGCTTGCCCTCGGTGATCCTTCGCTCAACCGCATAGCTCACCACTGGGACCAACTGCTCACGTCGTGGGTCAGGCGGCTCCCTTAGCTCCATGAGTGTGACTGCATTCACGCCGGGATAGGCATCCCGCCAGTCTGTTTCGAACCCCCGCAGATAGGCACCAATCGCTTTGTCGAGCAACCCTCGCGCTCGCGCCCGCTCTCCAGCTTTGGCCGATGCCTCCCACCGGTCTTTGTAAACGCGGCCAAGAATCCCGTAGGTCTCACTACTTGGCCCCCGCTTTTGCAACAAGTCTAGAAGGACACGCTCGGCGTCCTCCCCGCGCCCGGCACGGTTCAACGCCAACGCGAGTTGCTCCTGCACCATGACTGTTGCAGCCAGCGGCTCTGGCATCCGGGCTACCAGATCGATCATTCTCCCCCAGTCTTTTGTGGCGCGGTATGACAGGAAAAGATCAATCAGCACCCCGGCTTCCTGGGCCTCAAGATTCCCCAGCTCCACCTCAATGGCTTTGACTGCCTCAGCCCCTTGATGTCGCGCGCTCGCCAACTTCTCCCTTATCCTTGTGGCGTAGGCCACCCGATCACGGAAAACATCCGTCTTCAGTCGCTGGATGTCTGGGAAGCCTTCCACGAGCTGGAATATCGGGCTGTCTGTGCTGGTGTTGCGAGCTGCAGCAAAACGTTCCTTGATCGCTGTTATCACGGTGGCGGCATTGTCAGGCTTCCCCTCGGGACGCAGGCGGTAGGAAATCGCACGTAGGGGCCCCACGTCGAACGGCAGCTGGGTTCCCCCTTCGGCAAACAGCAGGATTGTGCTTCCGGGGCGCACGGCATGGCGCACTCCCAGCTCATAGAACACGTTGGCATTGGCCGTTGTCAGGTCAGCGACTGCGTACTTGCACAGGATCAGCCTTTCGAACATTGGCTTGTGGATGACCCCGCCGGTCATTTCCTCATCGGCTCTCAACGGCTCGAGATCCGCCTCGCTGACTGCGGGCGCGATTAGCTCCCGATAGACAGCGTCGAAGTCAATCATCCCGCCGCCAGAGGCCGGCTTACGCCCAAAGGGCATGAGAACGAAACAAAGCTCACGCTGCATCATGATGGGCCCTTTGACTGACTGATTAGCCCAAGGCTTGCTGTTTCACCTTAGGGTCTTCTCGCATTGCCGCTGCAATGCAATCTATCGACACACCCTCATTAGCATCCCACCGTTCGGTCAGCCCATTCAGGCGCGGAATGTCACGTCCGCCGGCATGGTGCAGAGCCAAAATCTTCCATTCCGAGCCGTTGAACACAGGACTGCCAGAGCTGCCCGGCTCGGTCGGAGCCCGGTAGTGTAGGCGGCAGACCGCAGGACTCGGCGGCGTTCCTCGTGGGGGACCCTCATGATCGAGAAGCTCGTTGTCCTGGAATGAGAACGACAACTCACGTCCTCCTGGATGTCCAATCACGTAAACACGGGGTTTGCTGGTGGTTAGGTCCGGCAGAGCGCGGGCAAATGGGATTGCCGGTAAGGTCCGAGGTGACTCCGCGAGGCGTAGGAGGGTGGCATCGTGGAGATCAACAGGTGAACTCCAAACAACCTCTTTGACGCGATAGCCCTTCTCCTGATCCTCAGCCTCGAATAGGACTTCCACCGCATCAGGTGGTGCTGCGTTTGCTGCGCCTTGACTGTTCACGACATGCCAGTTCGTCAGCACCATGGGCTCGTCACCGAAAGACGGCACCAAGTCACCTCCGCGGACCAGAAACCCTGTCCCGAAGCGTCCGAAGAGCTCTAGGCGAAACGATGCAATTCCCCGGGCCCTATCCAGCCCCGTGCGCCACCAGCGGTAAGTCTTCGGCCCATCTTCCCCCAAAATCGCTTGCAGCTGCAGCGCGGGAGGCTCGGGCTCGTGCATGGCTCGCTGCAACTGGTCGGCATCGAGTTCCACAAAGCCGCCTGGCTCGTCCGAACGCGGCGGCCGCTCGGCTGCAGCTGCAAGGGTGCGGGCGCGCAGTGCCGCAACGATCACTCGTCCGTCGTCAGATCCCTGAGCAGCATCAAGATCCCACACCTCAATGAACTGACGTAGCGTACTCCCCAGATTGAAAGCGGTTGTTCGCTCATCCTGCACATAAGCACGGATATGGCGCTTAGCGGCATCCCACTGACTGAGCGCCAAGTGGGCCTCCGCTGCAGTCGCATGATACCAGTTGTCCCGCTGTTCCTTAGGTGTTTCATCCAACGTCGATATGATTTGCTGTGCCAGCTTCTTTGGATCGAGGTCACGAGCAAAGCGGGCTCCAAGGGCGCGCGCCTTATGAAGGAGCGCAACCATATTCACTCCGTGCCAGCAATTCCCTACAGGATCCTCATCGAACGGAGCTCGGTAGTGCTCAATCGAGTGTCGGAGCGCCTCTTGAGCGGCTGAGCTCTGCTTATCGCTGCTGTCGAAAAAGATCTGCTTGTAGGCCCGTCCCAGGAGACCGCGTGCCTCTGCCCACTCCGGATTGGTTTTGCGCGTGCTCTGCGCTAGCACACGGAGGACGTCTATGGCAGCTGTGGCTCGGCCGGTCTCGATCAGGCTTTGTGCATACAGTCGGCGGATCTTAGGGTTTTGCGGCTCATGTCGGCTCACTTCTTCAGCCATCCTGGCTAGGATCAGGAACTCGCGACGTTCCTTAAGCTCGCCCATCAGGGTTTTGGCTGTGCCGACAACATCCTGGTCCACCTTGCCTCGGAGTTTGGTGATCAAGTTTGCCGCGTCGAGGCGGAGGCGGGCATCCTGGGTATGCTCGGGCGGACTTGAATTTGTCATCGACGAAATCTCTTGCGCTACAGGTCCAGAAGGCGTCGCAGTTCTGTTTGCACAGCCTTGCGTTGTAGATATTGGACGATGCCGTGTCGCCACCAGCCAGCGTTCGAAACCAGTTGATCGATCACCACGCGATTACCATCCCGACGGTAATCATTAGCTATCTTGGGATCAGGGCCACAGACCACATCAAGTCTATCGGCAACGTTGACCCAGTCATTCTCGACAGTGACCGATGGGAAGCCGTCATGCCGACGCCATTCCGGCCGGAGCTTATCTTGTACTTCGTCAATCCCGAGAGGACTGCCGAGTGTCATCAAGGCAGAAACCCGGGGGCAGTCGCCCACTCGCTTGAGGCAATCATAGGCAACAACAGTGCCCATGCTATGACTAACGACAATGTGTGGTGGGCTAATCTCTGGCGCGGTTAGAGCCTCAATGAAGCGACGCCGGATCTCCTGTTGAACGCGATAGGTCGTCCCTGGTCGTGGTGTATAGTCCACGTCAAACAGATAATGGTGGACGTCACGGAGGAAGGTCTCAAGGAAGCGCTCCTTGATTACCCAAGGCAGTGGAATGCGCTCAAGCGGAAGCTGAGGGTCCGCGACAGCGTCAGGTGAACCAGCCACAGGTGCGGTGGCACCTTCGGGTACACCTGTCATTTTGCTCCGAACTCCTTCGAGAAACGCTTGCTCCTCGGGTGTTTGTGGGACAGGTGCTGTAGCACTGCCGGAGGCATCGATACCTTCAGCCCGACTCTCAAGTACGCTCTCATAGGCGGCAATATTACGATCTGTCTCAGGATAAAGCACATCGGCCCAATAGACGAGGTGTGAAGATACGCCGGAGTCAGTGAGGTTGAGACCACCATCCGCAAGCGACTTCAGCCAAATCCGGTGGAGCTCGTCAGGTGCAGGCTTATTCCCGATGCCATGGATGAATGTGATGTGAGCCATAGAGACACCTAAGAGACTGTTGGTCCGATGTAGACGTCAAAGGCGAGCCTTGCCTTTCAGCCGAAAACCCTTCGTTTCCACGGCCCGAAGTTCACGTTCTCACCACGGGTGTCGACATGAACGAAAGTCGGGTAAACGCCGATTCCGCCTCTAAACATCCCCGCTTCACGCAGTGCCTTGAGTTGCTCAGCCCACCAGACCGACCCTCTTCCGTCAGCACAACTGAAATCAGTTGCACAGAACTGCATGTGCATACTGCCCCCTGCTGCACCGGGTATTGCCGCGTTATATGCTGGTGATCGATACACGCTCGACAGGTGGATTTCTGCGCCGAGTATCCGGCGCAACTCCTCCAAAACCTGGGCAGTCGGCACTATGTTCTCCCAAAGCTCTTCAGGCGGGTAATTGTTCTTCCCCTGCGCCGGTCCGGAGAGGTTCTGTGCACCAAGGGTTAGAAACTCTCTATAGTGAAAATACTTAAGACCTGTGCCAGCAAGAAAACTCGAGAACTTGCGTTCATAACTCGCAGGTGCACCGGGCAGAGGTCTGCTCTTCTGACCACCTCCTGTTTCGCCGTCGGCATCTATTACTATGTCAGTTTCGTCAGTTCTTTCATCACGTTCGAAGGTTTCCTGATCCAGATCTTCTCCTTCCAAGATAAGTAAAACATGCTCCGAATGCGGTAGGATCTGACGAATACGCCATCCCTCAGCGGATAATCGGTTCAACGTGGATTGAAGCTGTGCTGTATCAGAAATGGGTACCGTCTCGACGCGGTATCTCAACTCCATATCCGACTCTCCGGGCCCGATGTCTATATCGTCTTCCGGCATCGGGCCGCGGCCAAAGTCCTTATCCGAGCCACCTCTGTTTGGCGCTGGTGAGTTCTGTGTACTCACACCTTTGCCATTGAATGCGCATGTCTTACCTTCACAGCTCAAGACATAGGCGGGTGGAGGTTCGTACCCTGGAGCAAAGCCATGATAATGGATGTCTCTAGCCCGTCCCCAAGTCGCAACACAATGCCTGACAACGGCATTGCCCCACGTCTTCAGAGCTCGGGGTGACGAGTAATACGGATTAAGAAAGTGAGTTGATCCTTCGACCGTGCAGGAGGCTCCATTGAGCCTGTCTCGAAGATGATCTTGCACAAATTGCAAGACCTTGCCGCTTGCTCGAGGTAGCTTGCGCCAACTACCAACACCCCCAGGACCTCCAATGGCTGAAAATTGGTACCTGGCGTTAACAACATCGCTGATGCTATCAGGAAAACCGGGATGAGCGACACGGTTGAGAATAGTATCGACGACCGCTTCAACCCCACCTTTCAATATATCATCTCCATAGCGGCCGAAATGGCCAACCTCGCTCATGGACGTGCTAGCTAGTGCATCAATGTCGTCAGCCGAAACATCTATCGTGTGCATGTTGGGACCTGCTCAGATCGTGTCCTTTAGCGTGACGATGAGTGCCAACCCTCCGCTGGTCCGAGGTCATTACATAGAAACGCAGACGACCCGCGAGCGGAACAATTGCTCGGAGCCCCAAACTGGGCAGCGATAGGTAGGTTTAAGGTACCGCTTAACAAGCATTCTGCTCAAGCATCTGCACCATAATCAGACCGAACACCGCCCGGTTATTATGGATGATATTCGTCGGATCTTTGCTCGATTCTTTGATTGGTGTCAGCGGGTGGATCAGGTGGCCATTGTCTACTGTCCGTCTTCTCTTGGCCTCTTGTCCTGCCTCTCCTCATCCGGCCATCTTGGTCCGAATCCCTTCCGTCGACGTAGGGGAACGATCCTGAGGCAGGACGATGCGAAGCTAGCTATATCATCCTCCTGCCTAGAGGTGCGGCAATCCCTCTTGGTCTTCGGGACTAGACGTGGATGGGTCGGATGTTGGCGTTGCCGGCCTCTCTTCAGGCTCGCACAAAAGGCTCCTCGCTGCCGGCCAGAGTGGTTTAAGATGCGGTCGCATAATAGGGGGCGTAATGCGAAGGGCCGTTATCGGGTCTAGGTCACCTCCGTCAATGAGTGTAAATTCGGGTGTGGTTTGAGGTGGCCATTGGGCCTTGTCACATTAACTGATATCAGGCGCATTGAGGCCAATTCGGCCATCTCTCCGGCTCATGCAGCGACATTGGTTACAGCTTTCCATTAACCGCTCCAGTATCTCCGGCTCTCCCGACGTCGTGGCTTCGAACGAAGCTCTGACCACCCCTAAACGCCAAGGTTTAGCCCTATTGAGCGCGTAGCTTCAGGGCATGTCGAATGAGAACAAGCAACCTCTCGACGCAGCCGTTGAGGCCACGATTGAGCAGGCCCATCAGGCCATCGAGCAAGCCCGTGCCGAGATCGCCCGCTCACAAGTGTTGAGCCGGACCGAAGCTGACCTCGTGCAGGCTATCGGACGCATCGCCGAGGAACAAGCCGGCCCTACTGACGAGCAATGAGCTTGCCGCAAAAGCTCACGCCCAGAGCTCTAGGCGGGGACCATGAGAATATCCGCTTTGCCAGACCAATCGACGGCATCGTTGCGTGTGCTAGGGCCATACTCCGGCGCAACACAGACTTCACCGCCCGCCTCTGGGTAACCAGCGCTCGCAGAATGCAACCTAGTTTACACAGGTGGGGTTCAGGAAGGCGGCACTAAACAGAGCCGGCTCGTTGTATGGAGGTGCACATGGTGATCTGGGCGGCCATTCCCGTCCTGGTGCTCTCGGTCATCGCCAATGGCCCGTTCCGCGACAGTATGCCGGCTGTCGTTGAAACTCTGGCTTCCCTGGCGGCGGTGCTCAGCCTCTTCATCCTGGTCTGCTCGATTGAAGCCGGAGGAGGCAGTCGCAACAGCCGTCAATAATCCAGCATAGAACCGACGCTGCGTTCGGATCCTTTGCTGCTGTGAGAATTGGTTTGTGGATGCGCGCAGGCAACAGCGCCTTGGCAGGTCGGCGACCGCTCAGCGATGTTGAGGCACGTCGCGATCGTACCAGTTGAATTCTCTGAAGGAGCTCCCCGGGCTCAGGTCTCGCGACTGAGCCGGTTCCGGATCAAGGCAATTCCCGCAAGCAAGGCTGCCCCAGCAGCCGCAAGGGCGACCACTTCGATGAGAACGTGGGCGAGCATGTCGCCTTCACGGACGCTGTAGTTCCATGATGCGGGGCAGAAGGCATGACAGAATTGCTCCATCATCGCCAGGAGCATGCCAAGCAACCCGCCATACGTTGCAAGGCCAATTGCGTCCCAGCGGCTCCTGGCTTTAGGCATGTTGCCGTATCCTGTTCAATAAATGCCTAGTCAATCCATACTGCCTTCTGCGCTGGCTTATGCCGCCGGCACTCATGGCGTGTTACGCACTGGTATTGAGCCTGCCTCACAAACGCATACTCGGTTGAAAAGCTAAAAATGTCCTTATCTCGCTATGTCGCGGCCGAGATTGCCCCCTTGTGTTGGTGTGACATCTTGAGTTTGAGTGATGTCAGATGCAGCAGAATGAGTCTTTTCCTCTCGACGCCGTTCCGCCCCGGGTGCGCAGAGCACTGTTGAGAGAGTTCCAGGGGCGCTGGCCCACGGTTCAGGAAGTCTCTCAGATCTCCGATCGACAGTGGTTGGCAACGCCTGACATTGGCCCCTCCACTCTGGAGACGATCCACAGCCTTCTCCGTCCTCAGCACTGTCAGCGCGAAGGCTCCTCGCCTGAAATGACCGATGCCGAGTTGTTGAACCGGCTTGAGTCCATCCAAGAGGAGCTCAAGCGCATCCGGTCCAACCTGGAAGAACGGATCGGTGCGAGCTCACGCAAGGGACGCAAGACCGGGGTTAGTACGGAGACATCGTCTCAGGTTTGACCTCTGGATTGAGTGGCCGGCCATGGCCTGATCCGCCCCGCGGTGCCATGCTGGCGCACGTCCATGCCCCTTGCCGGCCGTTCCGGGCGATCCAGTTTCCTGGAAAAGCAATGGGAGCCGTCATGATCGCCGATCGTGATCTGAACCTGCTGAAGGAAGCCGTGTCCGAGCTCGCCAGGCTCAAGGGCGCGGCAGAAGGCCCAACTCGTTTCCTCTCCCGCCTGTACGCATCCGCTCTGGAGGAGTGGGCGGAGCGCTTGGGCATGGACCCGCTTCAACTGAACAAGCTGGTCCCCACGGGAGACTTTGCGCCGGGACATGGCCCCTGGTAGGACCGGAGCCGCAGCGATCAGGATCGCGGAGCCCTCCGCGCTGAAAGTGTTGCGGTGACCTCGCGCACAGGCCATAGGCTGTTGGGAACGGGGGCTGTGGCCCGGCCATGAACGACGAACAGAATGGGACAGGACGCATCGCCCGGCTGCGCCGTTGGGCAAAAGCGGTCAAGCGGGATGTTGTGGCCCTCTACATTGCCGCGCGAGACCCACGTGTGCCGTGGCATGTGAAGCTGGCGGCAACGGCAATCGCCGCCTACGCGCTCAGCCCCATCGATCCCATTCCGGACTTCATCCCGGTCCTTGGCTATCTTGACGAGCTGATCCTCCTGCCGATCGCCATCGCCCTGGTGATCAGGATGATCCCCGATCCGCTCATGGAGGAGTTCCGCGCGGAGGCGCGCAGCCGATCCGAGCGCCCGGTCAGCCGCATGGCAGCGGCGGTGATCATCAGTCTCTGGATTGCCGCGGCAGCGTTCCTGCTGTGGGCGTTCTGGCCCACGCCTGCTCCATAAAGGGCAGTGCGCGCGAACCCCTGACGATCTTCTCAAGCATGCGCGAAACTGCTTCGAGGATCGTTTCCGCGTGGAGCGGGCCCGCATGATCATGGAGGCTGTCGGTGCCCGATAGGCCCCGTGGCCTCATAGGCATAACGAAGGACCGCGTGAAGCGGCCCTTCCGACAGGATGCTTCAGCGCAGAGGAAACCAGCGGTGTGTCACCCGCTTAGGGAATAAATCCCGCACCCCGTTCGTTCTTCATCCTAAGCGCGAAGAGTTTGAGTTGGACGGAGCGGGAATTGTGCAAACCATTACGGATGCAACCGAGACCGCCTGTGCGGCGAGGCTCCATCATCCCTATCGGCGCAGATCAGTGGCGAGGTAACGTCAGCCTCACGTCGAAATAGCAATGGTGTCTCGCCGACGGAGAGTCCTTTTGGCTGCGGCTTCAGTGCTCGCCGGTTGCTGCCCGATGGTCTTTCATCTCGACCTCGACCACGCCGTCCTGCCCCATCTTGAGGGTTCTTTCGCTGTTGCAAAATCCGGTCATGGAGGAAACGCCGGAGGGAACGCGGCCGGCGATCAGGGCAGTGGCGGAAACGGCCGCGGTGGAGGTGACAGGGGCAGCGACGGCAATCACGGTGGAGGAAACAGCCACGGCAATGGTGCAGGCTCAGGCCGCAGTGGGCTTGGCCCTTCCGGGCGTGATGCAGACAGAAACAACACTCCTGACGCAAGAGACGTCAGCCCTACGAGCACCGGCCCAGCTCAGCCCCGTGCGGTCGATCACAGGCGGGTCCTTCATGGACCAGGCCAGAGTCGGCGCCTGACACCCTCTGCGAAGGCACGCGACATGCGCGTCAAACCACAGCGGGTGAAGCACACCCTTGTTGCCTCAGGGCTGACCGATGCCGATCTTACCAAGCTGATGGCACGAGGCTTCCGGATCCAGGCTCAGACGAGGGGAACCCTAGGCCCACGCACCATCAAGCTGCAGCCGCCTCATGGCCTGTCCTTGGGCCAAGCCCGCCGCGCCGTGCGCAAAGTCAACCCCACGGCTGTGGTCGATTTCAACACTTACTACCATACGGATGGAGAGACACCTGAGGGCTTGGACGCAGAAACACCTGACAAGCCGATTCATGCCCATTAGGACAACTGTTTGCATCTGCTCCTCTTGAACGCGCAAGAAACCTGAGCGTCTGGGTCGCGCCACCTGTGGAGATATTTGACTTAAGCTCGCACTACATTGTCCGATCGAGCCAACAGAACATTGGCTCTGTGAGGTTCCGACGGGAAGGTCAGTGATGGCACATCTGGGACGCTCGCCCGAGGGCAGCAATCCTTACGTAACCAGACGTTCCGAAAAGTGAATGGACTTCAGTGCCTGACCCACAGCCGACTCTTAAAGTTCCAAGGGGCTCGCAATTCATAGTAGCGCTATCCGAGGGGCTGGAGCAGCAGTTCCCTGCCGGAGCATCTCGCTGCCTTCGTAAGCGCCAGTACTTTGCCGGATGACTCAAGACCTTCCAGGGCCTCACCCCATACGAGTTCATCGGCAAAACCTAGCTCACGAAGCTCAAATGCTCCAGCTCTGAACCGGCTTATCAAATCCCGGGACTGAACATCTAGGTTGCAAAGAGGCCGGTGATTTCCAAATTGTCGAGCGCTATGAACCTGCTGTGGCTTGGGGGTCTCCCGCGACGCCTAACAACCTCTCGCTCAAAGGCAATGAATGCACCCACCTGTCCTGCGGTGTCTTGAAGCGGGCGGACGTCGACCTCGCACTCATACTCCTCTCCCCCCTTGCGGTAATTGGTGAGGAACCCATGAAAGCGCCGGCCTCGCAAGAGCGTGTGCATCATCACTTGCTTGGTGTGCAGTGACGTGCGAGGGCCTTGAAGGATCCTCGGGGACTGACCGATCAGCTCGTCTTTCGAGTAACCCGCCATCTGCTCAAAGGCTGTATTCACGTAGCTGATAACCGGCCCAGGGCGAGCAAGAACTGGCCCTGTGACTACGACTGGGATCGGAAACTGATCCGCCAGAATGGTGATAAAAGTTACTACATCCATGCAAGCACCTTGGGTCGGCAGTGAGCTGTAATTCAGATTGTGTTAATAAAGATCTTCCTTTGCCTCTCACGCCATCGGGTGTGCCAACCCTCAAATTAGCCGTTCATTAAACTGTCTCGGGGCTGAATGCGTCACCGTGGAAGAAACCCGCAGGGGAGATTGCCCAATGATCGTTCATCAACTCATCTACTACAGCCGCAACAGAATGCCCGGGGATGACCGAGCTCAGCTCAATAACCTGCGAGAGATCCTATCGACGTCTCAGCGAAACAATGCCCGTGATGGCATTACCGGGTACCTGATCTTCGATAAGTCCTGGTTCGTCCAGATCCTGGAAGGTGATCGCGCGAAGGTCTCAGAGACGTACACTAGGATCGCCCGTGATGCTCGCCACGGAATGTCGACTGTCATGAACACGCGTGACGTCGCAGAGCGCTCCTTCCCCGAGTGGACTATGGGAGGCGTTATGCGGTCTGTCGATGTCCAGGAAATCTATCTAAGCCATGGTTTTGGCGGGCCTGTCGACCCGACCAAAGTAAAATGGGAAAAGCTGTTCGCCTTGGCGCTTGACCTCAACGAGTTCGAACGCACTCGCAGATCGGCTCATAAGCAGGCGAGCTGAACATCATTTCCGGCGCAGACGCTGTCATGTTGCGCAGCGCCGATGCGTCCACCAAGGCGGCGATCAACAGCTTCTCCTGTACTTGGGCTCTGGAATTGGCCGAGGCCGGCATCACCGTCAACGCGGCGGCACCTGACCTGGTGGAAGCCGCGTTGTTCCGTCAGAACACGCCCGTCGACAGTGGGGCTGAGTAGGGATTCCCTTCGCTTATCCTGATACGGCGCCTCGGCAAGCCGGAAGGGCGCTGTCACATCAACTCGAGTTTGACCGCCACCGTATAGGCGGGCCAGCATGAGCAAGCCTATCAGCTACAAACGCCATCGCTTTCCGCCCCAGATCATCGCTCATGCG
>Ga0049072_1001010_pt1 | contig 15948 bp, 9 predicted proteins | sample FECB27metaG_FD_55053 | JGI IMG/M metagenome (GOLD analysis project Ga0049072, IMG submission 55053) | Cyanobacterial communities from the Joint Genome Institute, California, USA - FECB-27 | ecosystem: Environmental > Aquatic > Thermal springs > Hot (42-90C) > Microbial mats | place: USA...
TCAGGCCACCATAGCCACGCACCATCCATGATCGGCCGGCCCAAGCTCGTCCTCGCCTCCGGTTCGCCCCGCAGGCTCACCCTCATCAACCAGGCCGGGATCGAGCCGGATGCGCTGCAGCCGGCCGACGTCGACGAAATCCCGTACAAGGGCGAATTGCCGCGCGCCTGCGCCACGCGGCTTGCCCGCGCCAAGGCGGAAGCGGCGCTCGAGGCGGTGCGGCTGAACGACGAATTGCGCGGCGCTTTCATCATCGCCGCCGATACCGTGGTCGCGGTCGGGCGGCGCATCTTGCCGAAGGCCGAGCTGCTGGACGAGGCCGGGCAATGCCTGCGGCTCCTTTCGGGCCGCAATCACCGCGTCCATACCTCTGTCTGCATGGTGACGCCGAACGAAAGCTTCCGCCAGCGCATGGTGGAGACGCGGGTGCGGTTCAAGCGGCTCACCAAGGACGACATCGAGGCCTATCTTGCGTCCGGCGAGTGGCGCGGCAAGGCGGGCGGCTATGCGATCCAGGGCCTCGCCGGCGCCTTCGTGGTGAAGCTGGTCGGCTCCTACACCAATGTGGTCGGGCTGCCGCTTTACGAGACGCTGGCGCTGCTGCAGGGCGAAGGCTTCCCGATCCATTACGGCTGGCTGAATACTTAAGGATCGCAGGGGGGGCGCGCGTCGCCCGGAATCCGGCCCGAATCGGCTGTGAATGTCTGCGTCCGGCTCATGCGCGATGACCGCGCGCGCTGAAATGACAGGCCACGATGAATCTCGCGCAGCACCTCGAAAGATCGGCGTACAGCTATCCGCACCGGCCGGCGATTGGTTACGGCGCGGACCGGCTATACGACTACGCCACGCTGGCCGAACGGGTCGCGCGCATTGCCGGGGCCCTGCGCGAGCGGTTCGGCCTGATGGCGGGAGAGCGCGTCGCGATCGTCTCGGCCAACAGGCCCGAATACGTGGAGACGCTTTACGCGATCTGGCATGCCGGACTGGTCGGCGTCCCGGCCAACGCCAAGCTGCATGGCGCCGAGCTGAATCATATCCTCGGCGATTGCGGCGCACGGGTGGTTTTTGCCTCGCCCGATTGCGCCGCCGCGATCGAGGCGCATGCGCCGCCTTCGCTCGAACGCATTGTGGTGTTCGGCGGCCGCTCCTTCGATGCGCTGCTGGCCGCCGATCCCGCAGCGCTGATTCCCCGCGAAGGCGACGATCTCGCCTGGCTGTTCTACACCTCCGGTACCACCGGGCGCCCCAAGGGCGCGATGCTGACGCATCGCAATCTCGCAGCGATGGCACGCGCCTATCTCGACGAAGTGGACCGCACCTCGCCGGGCGATCCCCTGCTCCACGCCGCACCGATGAGCCACGGGTCGGGGCTCTACATGATCCCCTATGTCATGCGGGCGGGCGTGAATGTGGTGCCCGAATCCGGCGGTTTCGACGAAGATGAAATTTTCGCATTGATCGCAGCCTGGCCGCGCACCTCGATGTTCGCCGCCCCCACGATGATCAAGAGGCTGGTCGAACATGACGCAGACCTCGACCCCGCGCATATCCGCACCATCGTCTGGGGCGGCGCGCCGATGTATGTCGAGGACATCGTACACGCACTGGAGCGTTTCGGCCCCCGTTTTGCGCAGATTTACGGGCAGGGCGAGAGCCCGATGACGATCACCGTTCTGCCGAAGGCCGACATCGCCAATCATCGGCATCCGCGCTGGCGCGAGCGCCTGGAATCGGCGGGGCGCGCTTTCTCTTGCATCGAGCTCGCGATCCTGAACGAGCGCGGGCTTGCCTTTCCGCAAGGCGAGCCCGGCGAAATCCTGTGCCGCGGCGAGACAGTGATGGCCGGCTATTGGCAGAACGCGGAGGCAAGTGCGGCCGCCTTGCGCGACGGCTTCCTGCATACCGGCGATATCGGCCTGCTGGATGCCGACGGTTATCTGTTCCTCAAGGACCGCTCCAAGGACCTGATCATTTCCGGCGGCGCCAACATCTATCCGCGCGAAGTGGAAGAGGTGCTGCTGCGGCATCCCGGTGTGCGCGAGGTATCGGTGATCGGCCGGCCGGACCGCGAATGGGGCGAGGCCGTGGTGGCCTATGTGGTCGGTGAAGTCGACCGGGCGGAGCTGGACACGTTGTGTCTGAATGCGATCGCGCGCTTCAAGCGGCCGCGCGATTATGTTTTCGTCGATGCGTTGCCGAAGAACAATTACGGCAAGGTCCTGAAGACCATGCTGCGCGAACGCGACGCTGCGCTTGCGGGCCAACCCGCCGGTCCAGAGCAGGTGACGGGATCGGCCGAGACCAAGGCGGTGCCGTCAGAGTGAGCAAACCTTGAGTGGCTTCCATCTTTCGCCACACGGCTTATGTTCCGCCCATGACCAGCCCTCCGCTTGCACCCGGCAAACCCTGCCCGATCTGCGGCAAGCCCTCGCTCGCCAGGTATCGGCCATTCTGCTCGCGCCGCTGTGGCGACGTCGATCTGAACCGCTGGATGAGCGGGGTCTATGCCATTCCGGTGCGGGAGACCGACGACGATCCCGAACGGCCGCGTATGCGGGATGGGGAAGCGGAGGAGTGAATCTGGGCCAAACCGGCCCGCTCGCGGCACCGGCCGGTTTATGGTCCGTCGCGCTGGACAGGGCCGGACCCGGCCTCTATAACGCGGCGCTCTGACCAAGGCCCTTTCGGGCCCGGAGCCCAGGTAGCTCAGTTGGTAGAGCATGCGACTGAAAATCGCAGTGTCGGTGGTTCGATTCCGCCCCTGGGCACCACGGCCCCGTTCGCAGATGTTCGCGGACGTTTGGAAACGCGCTGATTTTCAAGTATTTATCGGATAATTTCGGTCGCGAGCGTTCGCGGCCAATCGCCCCAAGCCAACAATTTTGTTGGCCCATTTGTTGGCTCAGGACGAGGCCAATAGACGATGGGCCAACAAAATGCCGCTCACGGATACCGCCATTCGCAAGGCCAAATCTGCGGCCCGGCTGATTCAAGCTGTCGGACGGCGGCGGGTTGCAATTGCACGTTCATCCCAACGGTTCGAAATATTGGAAGCTGGCCTACCGTTACGACGGCAAGCAGAAGAAGCTCTCGTCCGGCCTCTATCCCGAGGTCTCCCTTGCCGAAGCGCGCCGGCGCCGCGAAGCGGCGAGAGCGTTGTTGCGCGACGGCAAGGACCCGATGGTGGAAAGGCGGGTGGAGAAGCTTGCCCGCGCAATCGCCGCCGGCAACACCTTCGCGGCAGTCGCCGACGAATTGCTCGCGAAGATGACAAGGGAAGGCCGCGCCGAGACAACTCTCAAGAAGACGAAATGGCTTTTCGACTTTGCCCGCCCGCTCATCGGCAATCGGCCCATTGCCGAGATCAGCGCCGCGGAAGTGCTCGCCGTGCTGCGCAAGGTCGAGGTGCGCGGCCGGCTTGAGACCGCGCGCCGCCTTCGCAGCACGATCGGGACAGTGTTCCGCTATGCCATCGCCACCGCACGCGCCGACAACGATCCGACATTCGCCCTGCGCGGGGCACAGGCCGGCTCTGTGTGCGGGCCGTCGTTCGTGCAGGGCCTGCTCCAGCGCGTCGAGCACGAAGCTGGTGTGGGCCGTCCGGGAGACGCGCCAGCCGACGATCCGGCGGGCATAGGCATCGATGACGAAAGCTACATAGACGAAGCCCGACCAGGTGCTGACATAGGTGAAGTCCGAGAGCCACAGCGTGTTCGGTGCCGGAGCATGAAAGACCCGGTTCACATGATCGAGCGGGCACGCCGCCGCCTTGTCCTGCACCGTTGTCCGGATCGTCTTGCCGCGGATCGCCCTTTCGAGGCCCATCTGACGCATGAGCCGGGAGACGGTGCAGCGGGCGATGTCGAAGCCTTCCCGCCGCAACTGCCGCCAGACCTTGCGCACGCCATAGACCCGGAAGTTCTCCTCGAAGACGCGCCGAACCTCGACCTTGAGCGCCTCATCCCGCTTCGCCCGGATGGACAGCCGGGCAGGGTCGCGCCGCTTGGCGACATGGTCGTGATAGGTCGACGGGGCGATCGGCAGCACCTTGCAGATCGGCTCGACCCCATGCGCCTCACGATGATCGTCAATGAAGGCGATCATGGCTTGAACCGGCGGTCGAGCTCCGCCTGAGCAAAATACGCAGATGCCTTGCGCAGGATCTCGTTGGCCTGACGCAGCTCGCGGTTCTCACGCTCCAGGGCCTTCAGCTTCTCGGCCACCTCGGTCGGAAGGCCGGCGCGCACGCCGCTGTCGACCTCCGCCTTCTTCACCCACTCATTGAGCGACTGCGCCGTGCAGCCGATCTTGGCCGCGACCGAGGACACCGCTGCCCAGCGCGATGAATGTGTCAACGGGCGGCGAACTTTCCGTGAATCTGGGCTTCCAATTTTCCCTAGTTGGCGGTTGAAGCTTTCGTCGGTGATCAGCCGGATTGTTGATCCTGAGGTTTCCGTAATGGCGGGCGACCGCGCCGTTTTGGCCCGGCCTGAGGGGTGACGATGGTCCTCGGCCTGACGGTTTCGGGGACGAGATCGGCGTGCTGTCGCATGCGATAGCTGGAGCCTTCGATCTGAATGACGACAGCGTGGTGCAGCAGGCGATCGAGCAGCGCGGTGGCAACGACCTGATCGCCGAAGACCTCGCCCCACTCGGCGAAGCCGCGGTTGGAGGTGAGGATCATAGCGCTTTTTTCGTAGCGCGCGTTGATGAGCTGGAAGAACAGATTGCCGCCACCGGGAACGACCGGCAGGTAGCCGATTTCGTCGACGACAAGGAGGGAGGCGCGTGCCAGGAAGCGGATGCGCTCGCGCAAGGTGCCTTCTCGTTCGGCCTTGGCGAGGGAGGTGACGATTTCGGCGAGGGTAGCGAAGGCGACGCTCTTGCCGGCCTTTACGGCCTCGACGGCGAGCGCAGTTGCGAGATGGCTTTTGCCGGTGCCGGGCGGGCCGAGCAGATGCACGACTTCGGCGCGTTCAATGAACTTGAGCTCTGCCAGCGCCAGGATGCGATTGCGGTCGAGCGATGGCTGGAAAGCGAAGTCGAACCCAGCCAGCGTCTTGATGGCGGAGAGACGGGTCATGCGCAAAGCCGTCCTGGTGCGGCGGTTGTCGCGCAAGGTCTGCTCCTCGAGCAGCAGCCGGTCGAGCGCCTCGACCCAGTTGCTCTCGCCCTGTTCCACCTGACGCAGCGTGGCATCAAGCAGTTCGAGAGCCCGCGGCATCTTCAGGGCGACCAGGCTCCGCTTGATGCTGTCAAGCGTGGTTTGGCTGTTCATCACCGGCCCTCCCTGGTTGCGAGGCGGGCGGCGACGGACTGGTACACGTCCAAAGAACGGCGCGCCACATGCTCGCCAGGGCGCCCGAGCGCAGCGCCATGATCGGTCGCACGACTGAAGGCAGACATTGTTCGAGCGCGCGCGGCGCCCTGTCTGTGTTCCGGTACGACACGGGTCCTGCGGCGCCCTTCGAGCACGGGATGAACCGCGACCAGCCGGCCCTGGTCGAGAATACGGATTGAGTCCGGCAGTTGGTGAACCTCGACGATCCTGCGGGTGCGGTCGGGGACGGAGTAATAATTACCGCCGATCGAGACCAGACCATCGTGGCTGACGCGCCGTTCGAGCTTGAGCAGGGTGTCGAAGGGCGTAGCCGGAAGCCTCTGAAGCTCGGGCTGCTCGGCTGCGAACGCTTCGGAGACCACCTTTTGCGTGGTGCCATGCACCCGTGCATTGGCGACGGTCATCAGCCAGTCGTCGAGCTGGGTGTTGAGATCGTCCAGATTCCGGAAGTTCCGGGCCAGGAAGAAGTCCTGCCGGATGTAGCTGAACGGCCGCTCGACTTTGCCCTTGGTCTTGGCGCGGTAGGGCCGGCAGGCCTTCGGCAGGACGCCGTAATGCTGCGCCAGCGCCAGCAGCGAGCGATTGTAGACAATATGGCCGGTACTATCCTCGCCGGTCACTGCCGTCTTCATGCGGTCGTAGAGGATTTCGATCGGCACCCCGCCGATCGCCGCGAATGCCTGCATGTGGCAGCGCAGCAGAGTCTGCAGGTCCTGATGCATGACGAAGCGCGCAAAGATGTAGCGCGAGTGGCCGAGCACGAACGAGAACAGCCAGACAATCCGCACAATCCCGGGCTCGTCGCTGAAGGTGACGACAAATCGCGCAAAATCGACCTGCGCCTGCTGGCCGGCCGGCGTCTCGAAACGAACTTCGAACGGTTTCGGCAAACTCTCGGGACGGATCGCCGCCACGAACCGTTTCACCGCCGTATAGGCGCCGGTATACCCACGCTCGCGGATCTCCCGGTTCAGTCGGACGGCACTGAGTTCGGGGAATGCCTCGACGCGCCCGCGAAGATAGTCGAGATAGGGCGCGAGCTTCGAGGGACGGCCCACCTGCCGCGGACCGTAAGCCGGCGGCTCCAGCCCGCGCTCGATGTATTTGCGGATGGTTTTCGGATCGCGGCCGGTGCGGCGCGCGATCGCGCTGATCGACAAACCTTGCTGGTGAAGGTCCAAAATCACGATGAGGTCTCCAAGCTGGATCATCCGCGCCGTCCCCGCCCGAATCAGTCCGGACGACAAGGATCGGCGCCTCACGCCTGAAGGGGCCGTGGCGCTGCGGTATATGGAGCCTTCGCGCCCCGGCCCCTTCAGGCAGCCATGCCAGCTAGGGAATTTTCGATGCCCACAATCGGGGAGTATTCAACGCCCAATGATAGAATGCTCCTTCTCGTGATCGAGAACCAATCGCACCGCACGGGCACGCACTTCCGGAGAAAACCTGTTCGTCGTCTTGCTCATAATGGCTCCACCTTCTCAAGGTTTGGAGCCTCCGGCAAACCCGGCGCGGTTCAGAGCACCTCCTCGACGCGCTCGTCGACGCTTCAATGAGGCCGCGGCTTTGTAACGCCGCGGAAGATCGCCGTCAGTTGTGCGTCGCTCAGGGCGCGCGGCCAGCTTCAATGAGGCCGCGGCTTTGTAACGCCGCGGAAGCCAAGGCTGAATTGCAGGGCCTGCATTTACCGGCCGCGCTTCAATGAGGCCGCGGCTTTGTAACGCCGCGGAAGTTGAAGTCGTCGACCGTGCAGATCGGGAAGGCGCTGCTTCAATGAGGCCGCGGCTTTGTAACGCCGCGGAAGCGCTTCCGATAATCAAAGACGCGGCCACGGCTGCGATAAGCTTCAATGAGGCCGCGGCTTTGTAACGCCGCGGAAGGATTTGGGCGGTGACCGATCCGCGCTCCGGGATGCCGTCGCTTCAATGAGGCCGCGGCTTTGTAACGCCGCGGAAGCCCGCTTGCCCTGGCCGCGATGCACCGCGCGATGCCGATGCTTCAATGAGGCCGCGGCTTTGTAACGCCGCGGAAGATGACGCTATGGAAATGGTCGCAGACGGCGGCGACGCTTCAATGAGGCCGCGGCTTTGTAACGCCGCGGAAGTCATGTTGAGATCGCCGTCAGTTGTGCGTCGCTCAGGGCGCGCTTCAATGAGGCCGCGGCTTTGTAACGCCGCGGAAGCCTTTGTTAAAATTGTTGTATCGCCAAAGGCTGTTAATGCTTCAATGAGGCCGCGGCTTTGTAACGCCGCGGAAGGTCGTGCCGTCCTTTGCCGCCTTGACAAATCGCTGCGAAAGCTTCAATGAGGCCGCGGCTTTGTAACGCCGCGGAAGTGCAGTGTGGTCGCGCTATCTCCCTTAGGTATTGGCTAGCTTCAATGAGGCCGCGGCTTTGTAACGCCGCGGAAGGGAGTGCAAAGCATCATGAAGTACGCCGAAGCAAACGCTTCAATGAGGCCGCGGCTTTGTAACGCCGCGGAAGGACGCTGTCGCTGCCGGTCGATATTCGGGCGCTGGCCGCTTCAATGAGGCCGCGGCTTTGTAACGCCGCGGAAGCGGCGGCTGCGGTAAGGACTGTTGCGCGACCTGCAAGAGCTTCAATGAGGCCGCGGCTTTGTAACGCCGCGGAAGTGACGGACCCGGATCATCAACCCCGGGATTGGCCCCCGCTTCAATGAGGCCGCGGCTTTGTAACGCCGCGGAAGAGCGCCGACAACGGCAAAGAAAGCGCCGACAACGGCGCTTCAATGAGGCCGCGGCTTTGTAACGCCGCGGAAGGGGGATGATCGAAGGGGGCGAGCAGTGAGCGCGCTCCCGGCTTCAATGAGGCCGCGGCTTTGTAACGCCGCGGAAGCGAGCGAATCCGGAGACGAAGAACGGGGCGGCCGGCGGGCTTCAATGAGGCCGCGGCTTTGTAACGCCGCGGAAGAGCTTCAGCGCGAGCTGAAGATGGCCGAGCTTGAAATGCTTCAATGAGGCCGCGGCTTTGTAACGCCGCGGAAGCGGCTTTGTTACGGGGCGCATCGGTGAGGGCGGCCTGCTTCAATGAGGCCGCGGCTTTGTAACGCCGCGGAAGTGGGTATCGCACCCTTGGGAAGCAAGCGTGTTGCGACGGGCTTCAATGAGGCCGCGGCTTTGTAACGCCGCGGAAGCGCCTTCGGCGAAATGGGAATCGTCGAGATGGCGGCTGCTTCAATGAGGCCGCGGCTTTGTAACGCCGCGGAAGGGGTTCATCGAGGGTTACGGCTACAGCGCATCTTGGAAGCTTCAATGAGGCCGCGGCTTTGTAACGCCGCGGAAGTCAAGGCGGTGCTGTCCACGGCGGCCAAGGCGTTGCGGCTTCAATGAGGCCGCGGCTTTGTAACGCCGCGGAAGTGCGACGCGGCTGGATGCAGCTACGTCGAACCGATTGCTGCTTCAATGAGGCCGCGGCTTTGTAACGCCGCGGAAGTTGCGCGGCGTAACAGACGTGGCCCCGTCGTCATTGCTTCAATGAGGCCGCGGCTTTGTAACGCCGCGGAAGCTGATAGCGATCCTTGACCTTGAAGTATGCCGACGATGGCTTCAATGAGGCCGCGGCTTTGTAACGCCGCGGAAGTTGGCATATGGTTTTCGCAAATCACGTCTGACAGGAAGCTTCAATGAGGCCGCGGCTTTGTAACGCCGCGGAAGTGGCAAATGCTTTGCGCGGAAGCCGTCAACCACATTCATTGCTTCAATGAGGCCGCGGCTTTGTAACGCCGCGGAAGCGCGCCATGGCGATTATGTGCGCCGAAAGGTTTTGCTCGCTTCAATGAGGCCGCGGCTTTGTAACGCCGCGGAAGAGCCATTTACAGATCAACCCCAGGCGGAATGGATAACGAGCTTCAATGAGGCCGCGGCTTTGTAACGCCGCGGAAGCTGCACGCAAACTCAACCAGTCACTCATCGTGATCAAGCTTCAATGAGGCCGCGGCTTTGTAACGCCGCGGAAGTACAAGGCCGGCAACGGCCTCGAGGCCATCGATGTGATCGCTTCAATGAGGCCGCGGCTTTGTAACGCCGCGGAAGATATCCATCCGCAGGTCGTCATCGGTGACGCCGGTAGGCGGCTTCAATGAGGCCGCGGCTTTGTAACGCCGCGGAAGGGCTGGCTCGCCTACGGCGCGGCGCTGACGCGGCTTTGTAACGCCGCGGAAGTTTCCGGGTCGTGCGCTTCACCCTTTCGGTAGCAGCCGCTTCAATGAGGCCGCGGCTTTGTAACGCCGCGGAAGATTGCGAGAGACGCCGAACCTGCGATGGATAGTGCTGACGCTTCAATGAGGCCGCGGCTTTGTAACGCCGCGGAAGCCGGCGCCGGATCAGGCTTCGACTGGTCCGGCATCTACGCTTCAATGAGGCCGCGGCTTTGTAACGCCGCGGAAGTTCTGGGAATTTCATCGTCAATGGAGTTCTCTCGAGATTTGCTTCAATGAGGCCGCGGCTTTGTAACGCCGCGGAAGGCGGGCGTCGCGCGCGCTGTCCGGCGACGGCTCGCCGGCTTCAATGAGGCCGCGGCTTTGTAACGCCGCGGAAGAACAATATCATCGGCTGAATTTGGCCCCGTGCTTTCCGCTTCAATGAGGCCGCGGCTTTGTAACGCCGCGGAAGCCGGACGCCGCATTGAACAAGTCCGCGCGCTGGGCGAGCTTCAATGAGGCCGCGGCTTTGTAACGCCGCGGAAGCCGATCGCACCAGGATTCTGATTGGCGATCGCCTATACCGGCTTCAATGAGGCCGCGGCTTTGTAACGCCGCGGAAGCGCTCGTAGTCAGTGATGAATTGCCCCCTGCTAAGGTGCTTCAATGAGGCCGCGGCTTTGTAACGCCGCGGAAGTCCGCTACTCAAGAAGATGTATGCGTCGTATTCCGACGCTTCAATGAGGCCGCGGCTTTGTAACGCCGCGGAAGCTGCGATCTCGGCTTCGAGCCTTTCAATGCGCTCGACGGCTTCAATGAGGCCGCGGCTTTGTAACGCCGCGGAAGGGCGTCATTGCACGCTCGCAATCACGCGTTTGATTTCGTGCTTCAATGAGGCCGCGGCTTTGTAACGCCGCGGAAGCTGTCGTAAGCATAATGTCGTTTGAGTACACCGATCCGCTTCAATGAGGCCGCGGCTTTGTAACGCCGCGGAAGAAACAATCGAAGCCGACGAAACCTACATCGGCAGGCTCGCTTCAATGAGGCCGCGGCTTTGTAACGCCGCGGAAGCGAAAAAGTTTTTTAGAGTGAACACATTCTCGACGGCGCTTCAATGAGGCCGCGGCTTTGTAACGCCGCGGAAGTACGCGCATCAATGATGGTTGGGAGGCGATCAAGACAGCTTCAATGAGGCCGCGGCTTTGTAACGCCGCGGAAGAACCGAAATCCAGGGACAGCTTTTGTCACGTAGGGACAGCTTCAATGAGGCCGCGGCTTTGTAACGCCGCGGAAGCCTTTTGCACGTTGCGAGCACCGCGCTCGGCGTGCCGCTTCAATGAGGCCGCGGCTTTGTAACGCCGCGGAAGGCGATCCTGCCAACGCGGCACCGCGGGGAAATCTTCGCTTCAATGAGGCCGCGGCTTTGTAACGCCGCGGAAGGGCCGGGGCCGATGCCGCGATCAATGCAGGCCGTCAGGCTTCAATGAGGCCGCGGCTTTGTAACGCCGCGGAAGTCGCCGCCGCGATGGAAGCGCGGCGCATTGTCAAAACTTCAATGAGGCCGCGGCTTTGTAACGCCGCGGAAGGGTGAGCAGCAGCGCGGCGATGCGGGCGGCCTCCGCACTTCAATGAGGCCGCGGCTTTGTAACGCCGCGGAAGTCCCGCCCCATTTCGTTGTCTGCGGGAAAATGCGAGACTTCAATGAGGCCGCGGCTTTGTAACGCCGCGGAAGTCGAAATTCACTTTCGGCGGCGGCAATCCTGTTACGACTTCAATGAGGCCGCGGCTTTGTAACGCCGCGGAAGTTCGGGACAAAGAGCACTGCCGCAACCGGCCTCTGCACTTCAATGAGGCCGCGGCTTTGTAACGCCGCGGAAGTACATCGCATCGATGCACCAGGATTCCCGGTTCGGAGCACTTCAATGAGGCCGCGGCTTTGTAACGCCGCGGAAGGACAACGCCCCCACGCCACATGAACTTGTCGATACACTTCAATGAGGCCGCGGCTTTGTAACGCCGCGGAAGCTCGATGCCGCCCTCACGCATGCTGAAACGATTGCAGACTTCAATGAGGCCGCGGCTTTGTAACGCCGCGGAAGGTTGTTTGTCAGCGTCGCGCTGTAAGAGGTGACAACGGCACTTCAATGAGGCCGCGGCTTTGTAACGCCGCGGAAGGATTTAGTATTCCGCAGTACAGCGGCGATGTATCGGCACTTCAATGAGGCCGCGGCTTTGTAACGCCGCGGAAGCGACAGACACCGCCATCCGCTCCCCGATCGCGCTGAAACTTCAATGAGGCCGCGGCTTTGTAACGCCGCGGAAGCTGTGCAGTTCATCCTAATACAAACGGGATTCTGACACTTCAATGAGGCCGCGGCTTTGTAACGCCGCGGAAGTCAGCACCGATGCGTTGATGCACCCATATGTCATAACCGACTTCAATGAGGCCGCGGCTTTGTAACGCCGCGGAAGCTCGCGGCGCATGACCTCGCCAGTGTCGCGATAATAACTTCAATGAGGCCGCGGCTTTGTAACGCCGCGGAAGGGTTGACCCGGATGTTCCGGTTGCCGGCGCGCCATTATTACTTCAATGAGGCCGCGGCTTTGTAACGCCGCGGAAGGGCGATCCGACCGCATTATTGCGCTTGGCTTCGAGCAACTTCAATGAGGCCGCGGCTTTGTAACGCCGCGGAAGGCAGGAAGAGTTCGCCAAGAAAGGAATTCGATGGCGAGTGACTTCAATGAGGCCGCGGCTTTGTAACGCCGCGGAAGTTTTGACTGCGACGGCGGACTAGTTGTGTTTGGCTCACTTCAATGAGGCCGCGGCTTTGTAACGCCGCGGAAGGGCAAATAGCTCGCGCTCCTCAGCGTGCATCCTGCCCCACTTCAATGAGGCCGCGGCTTTGTAACGCCGCGGAAGGCGCTCGCCAATGCAAATGCAGTGATGGACCTGTCGTCACTTCAATGAGGCCGCGGCTTTGTAACGCCGCGGAAGTATCAGCGAACGAAAACAGCTTGGACGGCGATGACCGACTTCAATGAGGCCGCGGCTTTGTAACGCCGCGGAAGGATGAAACGAGCCGGAGGCGACCCGATACCAGTCCTGCGGACTTCAATGAGGCCGCGGCTTTGTAACGCCGCGGAAGCAGAGCCCGGCCGACATCCAGTGCCATTGAGAAGGGTCACTTCAATGAGGCCGCGGCTTTGTAACGCCGCGGAAGATGGCCTTCCAGGACGACATCAGGGCTTCGGTCGACGACTTCAATGAGGCCGCGGCTTTGTAACGCCGCGGAAGGGCTTGCGCCTAGAATGCTGATTCAGAAGCGTTTTGCCCTACAAACACGAGACCTAACGAACCGACAGCAGCACTACCATCAGCCGCTGTCTGAATTTTAGCCAACGATGTCAAACAGCCTGTTGATTTGCAAGCATTTTTGCTTTGCGAGCGCTGCCGCCTGACTACTCATCATCGGAGCGCTCGCACAGCATCAGCAGCACCGTATACCTATATCACAACCGCTGTCCTCTTCACAGATTCAAATGTCTTGCCCAAGCTCTCCACACGCGGATCGACTTTGTCGGCCGGCCCGAGATCAAGAATGAGCACATGGTCGTCGCGGTCGTGGATGAGTTCTTCGAGCCGTCGCGCCAGCTCGGCGCGGCGNNGAGCCGTTAGCCGGCACTGAAACACCGACAGTTGCAGCCATCGGCCGTAGCCGTTCATCAGCTTGAACACGCGCCGCCAGCGCCTGTCATTTGAAATGTCGTAGGTGACGATGTAAAGCCGCTCTTCGATCATGGCTGTCACCGCACCAAATAATGCGGGTAGTCATCAATCTCGCCGTCGAGATACCGCGCCAACAGCCGCGCCTGTACTTCAAGCAATCGCCGCATCGAAACGCGATAGCCGAACACCGGGTGCGTCACCTCTTGTTCGAGGCGGCGCTCGTAGGCGGCAATGAAGGCGCGTCGCGCGTGCGGTTTGAGGTTCACAGCGGGGCCGGCCGTTACAAATCCACCCGGTTTCACTTCGCCGTTATTGATGACCTGGATAACAGTTGAGTCGGCGAGAATGGATCGAAACGGCTCCATCATATCGAGGGCGAGCGCCGGCCGTCCGAAGCGGGGACGATGATAGAAGGCGATGTAGGGATCGAAGCCGACGGCAGAGAGCACCGTCAGCCAAGTGCGTGTCACCAATGCATAACCGAGCGACAGCAAAGCGTTGACTGGATCAGCCGGTGGTCGGCGCGTGCGTTTATCGAAGGCGAATTCCGGAAAATCACGCGCGGCGTCGCCGAACATGGTGGTAAAAATGCGAAAGTAGCGCGCCGCCGCCTCGCCTTCGATGCCGAGCAGTTCCGACTCGCTTGGCGCGTAAGCCGCGCGATCTGCAAGCCGCGATAGCGCCTCAAGCGTAGCATCGCGCTCAGCTTCGTCGCCGGCCTTGAGATTGCGGCGCAAGAAGACGCGGCTGTTCTTAATTTTGGCCACGACCAAGCTGCGCGCAAAAGCGAGGCACCGCCGCTCGTCAAATGCGGCACGATACTGCGCGATACGAATTGCCACATTCTTATGGCCGGTCGAAACCGTGTGGCCGAGTACCCAGCCGCCAGTTGATGCGTAGGTGACCGGAATCTCCTCGCGGAGCAAGGCGCCCAGCGCGGGCGTGCTCAACGAGATGGGCCCATGCAGTACCAACTCGGACACGTCGCCGATCGGAACCTCGGTTTTCTGGTCTTCCGTCTCGATGACCAGAACTTCTCCTGATTTACCCACACGCGCGCCGGGCTCCTGCACATAGAGCGGCAACGCCGTGTCGGCCGACGGATTGAGCGGACGAGGTGCCAATCCGCGGCGGAAGAACGTAACCTCGTCAGGTAGGCAGATTCCCGCAAGCGAGCATTTCGTACATTTGGGACTGTCAACGAGCGGTGGCGGAAGCCGCCCAGCGGCGGCGGCAAGCCGCAAATCAGCGATTGCTGTGCGTGTCTTGGCGCGCAACGCATCATCAAGTGCAATCCGTACCCGTTCGCGCGAGCCCGCATACCAAATTGCGCCATCCGTTACGGAGTATCCGGCATCTTCGAGGATCAAAGCCTGGGCGCATACCTGCACCCGCTCAGGCTCGTAGGCACCCTCGGCCACGTGCGGGCGCTTGCCCTTTTTCGTATCGACTGGCGTGACCGTGCTGTCCTCGCCGTCGATGAGATCGATTTTGGCAATAATGCCGAGCCGCTCGGAGGCAAGCGTCACCGATCGCGCGGTGAAATCGGGCTTCTCGTGTGTCTCTGCCGGCGCGGGGAGCTTTCCGCCTCCGGCATCCACACGCACGTGCGCGCGGCGGCCTTCTTCGGTATCGCCGGAGTCCGCCCATTCGCCGTCGACCCATTCGAGAAAGGCTAGTCTGGGGCAATAGACCCATTCGTTGACCATCCGCACCGGCACGAGCGGCGTTTCGGCATTGGCTGGCGGCGCCGGAAGATCGAACGAAAGCTGGGATTCTGACGAGGGGGCGAGCCGGGGGCCGAGTGGGGAGCCGGCGTCGGGCGCAACATCGGACGCGGAGGAGGTCATACGCAACAATCCTCGATAGCAGCCGCATCTGGATGGAGGATTAAAGCGCGAATCTTGCCGTGCGTCAGCGGGAAATAACCCGTCCAGTCTATAAATGCGGAGTGCCGCGGCGCGCGTGACCGGACTGCGGCACACGGCAAATCCGTCAAATTGAATTATACCTCGACCGCGAACAAGCCGCCCCCTGATGGCTGTCACGGCCAAGGAGGAGTGGCCCCCGAACAGCCACTGCAAAACTCAGCCGTGCGCGTGGGAAGCGCGGAAAAATCGAGCACTTCGACATTGGGCAGCGGCAGGCCGCGGCGCAGGCACTCCAATTCCAGGTCGTGGATGAGCGCTGCACCGGGTTCTTGCCGCGACCGGCGTGGCGGGTGGCAAGGTAACGCGTGCGGCTTTGCCAGACCCGCGCCGGCCCGATCAGCGGATCGCGGTCGGCGAGCGCTTGCGGCCCAAGCGCGATCACGCCGAGCCGGCCGGCGCGGACGACCTCGAGTCGGGAAACGATTTCATCGAAGGTCTTGCGCGCTCGCCCTTCCGCCGGCACCGAGCGGTCACACGCCCACGGAGCGTCTACGATCAACCGGTCGATACGGCCGTCGCCGTCGATGTCATCGGCGGCGAGAAAGATGTGCTCCTGCCGGCCGGAACTGGCGGGCCGTCCGTCGGGTTCGTGGCCTGAAAAAAGGCGCGGTATGCGACCGTTACTATCGCGCGCCAGCGCCATCAGCGCACGGCGCGCCGCGCGCACCAGCCCCGGGCCATCGGCGACGGCGACGTTCGCCGCCTCCGGCACCGTAAACGCCAGCGCGTCGCCCGAAACGTCGCGTAGCGGCGCCATGAGACCGAGGCCGAGATAGCGGCCGTCGCCGA
>Ga0049072_1001024_pt1 | contig 15738 bp, 8 predicted proteins | sample FECB27metaG_FD_55053 | JGI IMG/M metagenome (GOLD analysis project Ga0049072, IMG submission 55053) | Cyanobacterial communities from the Joint Genome Institute, California, USA - FECB-27 | ecosystem: Environmental > Aquatic > Thermal springs > Hot (42-90C) > Microbial mats | place: USA...
ACCAAAGCATCTATCGCAGTTGAGTTGTTGCCAACAGCTATTTTCCCTAAGCTCTCTGCCGCTCGCCAACGGGTGGATTCAGATTGTGAGGTGGCGATTAACTTTACCAAAGCATCTATCGCAGTTGAGTTGTTGCCAACAGCTATTTTCCCTAAGCTCTCTGCCGCTAGCATACGGGTGGATTCAAATTGTGAGGTGGCGATTAACTTTACCAAAGCATCTATCGCACTTGAGTTGCCAGGATCTATTTTCCCTAAGCTAGATGCCGCTAGCATACGGGTGGATTCATCCTGAGAGGTGGCGATTAACTTTACCAAAGCATCTATCGCACTTGAGTTGCCAGGATCTATTTCCCCTAAGCTAGATGCCGCTCGCCAACGGGTGTCTTCATCCTGTGAGGTGGCGATTAACTTTACCAAAACATCTATCGCTTTTGCGCGATGCGTCTGTTGCAGTGCTATCTTTGCTCCTTCTTCAATTGGATCTGGAAATGGCTGCCACTGCTTTGTTTGCGTATTAAAGTAACCAAAACCCCACTTCACAATTTGCGCTACAATTTCATCAGTGGAACATTCTCCAAACTCGGCAATTCCCGTTGCTGCTAAGAAATAGGCTCGATATTTGTAAAACTTGTCGCACCCGTCGTTAAACTCTACTAAAGCTTTTATAAACTCTTCTTTAGCTTTTATAAACTCTTCTTTCTTCTCCCTTTCCAAATTCTCTCGCCCCAGCCACAGTAAAATTACCTCTTTCCATTGCGCCTCAAAAATTCGATATGGCTTAGGTTTACCTGTATCTTTATCTTTTACAGGTTTATTTTTGTGTTCGCGAGGTAAGAAAAAGTCCCAATCATTAACACCTAGCGCTGCAAAATATTCTTCAAATGTGGCATGAAAGAAAGCATAAACTTTTTCTTGTAATTGAGATTCAGCTGCAATTCCGACATGATTCAACCAACCAAGTTGCAGTGCTTTGTAAAATGAAGAATTCTCATCATCTGGATATCCCAATTCTTCAGTAATGAAATTTTCTAGCAACCGGAATCGGGAAACGCCCTCTTTAATATCCCTAAGCGCCAAACGTCCCAGTGCTTGATTTAATTCCTTCTGCTCTTGTTGTCTGATGGGGAAAGCAGATTGTTTCCATTTGTAGATTTGCTGCACAAACTGCTGATAGAGTCCCGCCTTTGTCTGTGGTAAATTTCCCTCCTCACTTTGCCAAGCGCTACACAATAGCGTCAACCGCAGAGGATTTTGTACCAAATCCCGCAAGCGTCCCTGTTCAGCTTTATCCAACTCTGCCTTCAACCGTTCCCCTTTCTCACTCCGCCTCTGCTCACTTTTATCACTCCGCCTCTGCTCACTTTTATCACTCCCCCTCTCCTTACTTTTGTCACTCCCCCTCTCCTTATTAAGGAGAGGGGGCTGGGGGGTGAGGTTCCTCTGGGGGGTGAGGTTCCCAAACCAATTATCGATAAACTGATGAACCTGCTTAGGATAATCAAAATCCAGCAGACGATAAGTTTCAAAATTTTCTAACGCATTATAATCCGCTTGCCAGACATTCAACCGACAAGTTAGCACCACCCGCAACTGAGTAATCCATCCTGTCAGTTGTTGGGAAAGAGTTTGCAATGTCTGCACGCCCGATACAGCAACCTCATCCACTCCATCCAACAGCAACCAGACTCGTCCTTGCTGAATTTGTGCTGTCAATTCTTCTTTCGCCTGAGTCAACTGTGTTGGTGGAACAGCATTCTTAAGCCAATCGTTGAATAAATAATTTTGTAAATTCGTCAAAGAGCCACTTCGCCCCAGATCGGCAAGCGAAATCCAAATTGGGAACCCTAAATTTTTCTCTAACACCCAAAAGGCGATGCATTGCAGCAGAGTTGTTTTCCCTGCACCTGGTTCCCCAATTAAGGCAATGTGCTTACCCTTAGTTTTGCCTTCTCCTTTTTGCAGGATTTGAGTTAAGAAAGCTTCATGCTCAAATCGCTGCTTTTCCTCATACTGCGGTTCATAGAGACGCGTTCCTTTTTCTGGGGAAAATTCGCCCTTGTCGCGTTTGTCAGGTTTTGTCCGCTGCACCAGTGCTAGGGGAACATAAATCGGCTCTCTTTCTAATTTGGCAGATTCATCCTGCATTAAGGGATTGCTGGTTAGCCGCCGCTGGGATTCCAGCAATTGGCGGCAAATTTCTCGCCAGTTGATGGGAGTTGACTCTACCCGATTCTCCCAGTCGGGCGGCTGCAGTCAAAAAGTATTGGTTTGATTTATCGTAATATTCTGTGCCTGATTGAGATTGTTAATTTTTTCTGCCAGCTTTGCTAAGTTTTGAATAGTTGGCTGTTGAGAATTAACTGTATTTGCTACTTCTTCGACTTGCGGAGCTAGTTTTGGATCGGCTTTCGCTGCTGCTTCTACTTCCACAACTTGTTGAGCAATTTTTGGATCTTTGTCTGCTGCTGCTTTGAGTTCCAGCACAGCTTGTCCATAATCTAATCTCTGCTGTTCGTTTCCCTGTGTAGCATTGGTTAGCAATGGTAATTTATTCTTATCACGAAGCTGTTCGATTAACTTGCGGCTTTGCTGCCATGCCGCATCTCCTAGATTTTCGCCAGTTTTCTCCAGTGCTTTTGTTAGAAGTAGGGTGGCGATCGCCGTTGCAACAGCCGTTAGAGTGACTGGTTCCATAAATTATCTAATTGTAGATATTTCTATATTAGTTATACCGTAGCATCTACGAGTTTTACGGAAAAAACCTAGTAAGCAATTCAAAATTCAAAATTCAGAAAACCAGTGCTGGCAAGATGCCTCACTGTTAACAGTTGCATTCTTAGGGACTTCCAATTAAAAAAATCTCCAATTTGTAGTGATGCACCGAAACAATGGTGGGTTACGGCGCAATGCAAGTCCTGTATGTAAAACCTCAACTGTCGTGCGCCTAACCCACCCTACATAATGGATAATTTATTTTTTGGTACTCCCTTATAGATTCTGTAAATCAAACTAAAGCTTGAAAACTATTTCGTAGTAAGCGCTTTAGCGCTAAAGCGCTTACTACATAGCTTTAATTATTTACACCGACCTACTTACAATCATTTCTTGCACGCCTTTGCGTGACTATATTTTCACTCCACTTTAGTGGGCTTCAACTATTAGCCTACGGTTTTAACTGCAGGCGTCTGGCTCATTAAACACAACGGTTACAAAATTTATGTCTTTTGCTACAAATTAGTTGACATAAATATCATTTCGCCAACAATTCTTAAGTAAAATTTTTCAGTCAAATAATAAAAAAAATGATATAATTACGTCTCCTTTTCAAGACTATCAATAACAATTTTTAAGTAAAAAAATCAGCCAATAAATAGTAATTATAACTACATCTTGAATTTTATAAAAAATAAAATTTGTGACAACTTTACAAAACTACTTATGAGCAAAATAGAGGCAGAAAAGAAGACTGAAAATTTGTGCTTGGAGACGACGAATGGTAGCGCTTGCAGAGAACGTCCAAAAACGGCTCACAATACAAACGGTCGAAATAGCTCCTAACACAACAGCAATTCGCTGTCTTGATTGGGACCGCGATCGCTTTGATATAGAATTCGGATTACAAAACGGTACAACATACAACTCATATCTCATCCGGGGTGACAGGACAGTTCTTGTTGACACCTCTCACACCAAGTTTCGGGACCAATATTTAGAAACGCTCAAAAGCCTGATCAACCCGAAGGCGATTGATTACATTATTGTTAGCCACACAGAGCCAGATCACAGCGGCTTAGTTGAAGACGTTCTCCAGTTAGCTCCCAGAGCTACCGTCTTAGCGTCAAAAGTCGCACTCCAGTTTCTGGAAAACTTAGTACACGATCCATTTTCCAAGCGGATTGTCAAAAGTGGCGATCGCGTAGATTTAGGTCAAGGACACGAAATAGAATTCGTGAGTGCGCCTAACCTGCACTGGCCCGATACAATATTCAGCTACGACCACAAAACCCAAACCCTCTTCACCTGTGACGCCTTTGGGATGCACTATTGCAGTGACGATACCTTTGACGTCAACCTAGAAGCGATTGAACCAGATTTTCGATTCTACTACGATTGCTTGATGGGTCCCAATTCCCGTTCCTTGCTCAATGCGATGAAGAAAATGGGCGACCTTGGCAAAATTAGAATCATCGCCAACGGACACGGACCCTTATTATATCATCATCTTGATGTCCTTAGGGAGTGCTATCAAGGTTGGAGCCAAAAACAAGCCAAGGCAGAAACAGTAGTAGCCTTGTTCTATGTTTCTGGCTATGGACACAGTGAACGCCTTGCCCAAGCAATTGCTCAGGGAGTCCAGAAAACTGAGGTTGGCGTCGAAATGGTCGATCTCACCTCCGCTGAGATCCAAGAAATCCAAGAACTCGCAGGTAGGGCAGCTGGCATCATTATTGGTATGCCCCCAAGCGCTAACGCCGCAGCTCATGCTGCCATCAGTTCACTACTCGCTGTTGCCAAGAGCAAGCAAGTTATCGGACTGTTTGAATGCTACGGCGGCGATGATGAACCGATTGATCCACTGCGGAGAAAATTTCTCGAACTTGGCATCAAAGAAGCTTTCCCAGCCATCCGGATTAAAGAAACTCCTACCAAAGCCACACACCAATTGTGTGAAGAAGCAGGTACGGACTTAGGACAATTGCTCGTCCGCGAACGCAACATCAAGCAAATCAAGTCCATTGATGCAAACTTAGAAAAAGCATTGGGTCGGATTAGCAACGGATTGTACATTATCACCAGCAAAAAAGCTGATGTCCAAGGTGCAATGCTCGCTTCCTGGGTTGCTCAAGCTAGCATACAACCTTTAGGATTTACAGTTGCTGTTGCCAAAGACCGTGCAATTGATTCCTTGATGCAAGTGGGTGATAAGTTCGTCCTTAACGTTTTGGAAGAAGGAAATTATCAAGAATTAAAGAAACAGTTCCTCAAGCGTTTACAACCCGGTGCTGATAGATTCGCCGGAGTGAAAACCCAAACAGCGAAAAACGGTTCCCCCATTCTCACAGATGCTCTCGCCTACATGGAATGCGAAGTTGTGAGCTGCATCGAATGCAGTGACCACTGGCTCGTATACTGCACAGTTCAAGACGGTCGAGTCTCCAAACCCGATGGAATCACAGCTGTTCGCCATCGCAAAGTAGGCAACTACTACTAATTTGTAATTTTTAATTCGTAATTCGTAATTAGTCATTCAATTACGAATTACGAATTATTCATCCTCCTATCTCAGAACCTCCCTCACTCAATAACCATGAACAATCCCAATCCGCGCGATGTACAAGTTCTAGCGATCGCTACAAACACCACAGTACTCAGGGCACGCAGTTGGACGCGTTTACGGTTTGAAATTGAATACGCGCTGGCAAAGGGTACCACCTCGAATTGCTATTTCATCGAAGGTGATAAAACTGCAATTATTGACCCACCCCCGGAAACTTTCACGCAAATTTTTATAGAGGCACTCCAGCAGTCTCTAGACTTGAAAAAGTTGGATTATGTGATATTAGGTCACTTTAATCCCAACCGAGTGGCAACCCTCAAAGCTTTGTTAGAACTTGCACCACAGCTGACCTTTGTCTGTTCGCTTCCTGGTGCTGCCAATTTGCGTGCGACTTTCCCCAACCACAAATTGAACATCATGGTGATGCGGGGGAAAGAAACTCTGGATTTAGGTAAGGGTCATGTGTTGCGCTGTCTCCCCATCCCCAGTCCTCGTTGGCCCGCAGGTCTTTGTACCTACGACCAGCAAACGCAGATATTGTACAGCAATAAGCTATTCGGTGCCCATATCTGTGGTGAAGAAGTCTTTGATGAAGACTGGGGCGTTTTAAAGGAAGACCAGCGTTACTACTTCGATTGCTTGATGGCTCCTCATGCAACTCACGTACAAGCAGCTCTCGAGAAAATATCAGAACTGCAAGTGAGAATGTATGGTAACCTTCACGGTCCAGTAGTACGCTACGGCTTGGTGGAACTGACCCAAGCTTATCAGCAATGGAGCCGTTCTCAAACCGAGCGCGAGATTACTGTTGCCCTACTTTACGCCTCAGCTTATGGAAATACAGCAACTCTGGCGCAGGCGATCGCCCTTGGTTTAACCAAAGGAGGAGTCGCTGTAGAATCTATCAACTGCGAATTTGCTCAACCTGAAGAAATCAAGGCAGCCGTAGAAAAAGCTGATGGCTTTATCATCGGTTCTCCCACCATTGGAGGTAATGCGCCGACTCCCATTCACACTGCTTTGGGTATTGTATTATCGATTAGTGACAATAGCAAACTCGCTGGAGTGTTTGGTTCCTACGGATGGAGTGGCGAAGCTTTTGACTTAATTGAAGGCAAACTCCGGGATGCGGGATATCGGTTTGGGTTTGACAGTATGAAAGTGAAGTTTAAACCCTCAGATGTCCTTCTCAAACAGTGTGAAGAAACGGGTACAGACTTTGCTCAAACCCTAAGAAAAGCTAAAAAACTGCGTTTGGCTCAACCAGCAGCGACCCCTGTTGAACAAGCTGTCGGTCGGATTGTCGGATCAGTTTGCGTCGTGACAGCAAAGCTTGGAGAAGTCTCTACTGGAATGATGGGGTCTTGGATTTCTCAAGCCACCTTTAACCCACCCGGTCTTACCGTTGCTATTGCCAAAGACCGAGCAATTGAAACTTTAATGTATCCAGGCGGTAAGTTTGTTTTAAATATTCTGCCTGAAGGCAATCAACAGGAATACATGAAGCACTTCCGTAAATCTTTTGCCCCAGGAGAAGAGAGATTTGCAGGTTTTCCTACAGATGTTGCAGATAACGGCTGCATCGTCCTCACTGACGCTTCAGCATATCTTGAGTGTTCTGTCAACAAACGTCTCGAATGTGGAGACCATTGGGTAGTGTATGCAACTGTTGACAACGGTAAATTGCTCAAACCCGATGCCGTAACAGCCATTCACCATCGCAAAGCGGGCAATCATTATTAAGTAACGCTTGGTAAATTGCATACTTTCTTATGAGGATTGCCAAGAGTCAAAAGTTAGTTTTGACTCTTATCTAGCAATCCTATCAAAGCATAGTGGGAGGGTGAGAACCCCTCGCTTTTAAGCAGGGGATGAAACCCGACGCAAAGGGATTTATCCCTTTGTTTCTCTTTCTTTTTTTTCAACATATTCTCTTATTGCTTCTCTAATTAAATCATTGATTGAACGTTCTGTTAGCGCTGACATATTTTTTATGTCTTTATATTCTTTATCAGACAGCCTTAAGTTATAGCGTTCTATAATCCCATATATGTGTTAATATGGGATTATGGTAACACAAGGATGAAAAACTCCAAAAAACAAACGTGATACCATGCCTACCCTCACAACTGAAGATACGGGGTTGTGTTGAGAAGAACTTAACCGTTGCCTTCAACACGTAAAATCTTCAAGGTTGGAAGATACCGAAGTAGCCGCACAGCCTGAAAAGGTCGAGGCGGGTAGGGCTGTTTGAACCAGCCAGCGTGTTTTACAAAAAACACGAGACAACGTTACTCCGTGTGGCTTTTAGCCGCACGGAGTAACAACAGTCTAGAATCCACGTTTTTCAAAGCGTGGAGAGTTCAATTGATATCAAGTCCGCTTAATTACTTATAATTCCTGCTTGACCTCACCCCAACCCTCTCCTTAATAAGGAGAGGGCTTACTCTTCCAGTGGCGTGCCCACGGTGAGGGGCGTGCCGCAGGCATACGCGAGTGCGTGCCCGTAGGGCTTATCATTTAGGACTGCTATAGCGATTTTCACTCGCGCGGTTTTTCACAGATGCCTGTCCTTCTTTTCACGCTTGTGACTTTGTTAACACTCACAACTTTATTGGCAACACCAGGGTAGTTGGCTAGCTTAACACCAGACCCCAGGTTCTGCATCCCAACAATCCGATAGACCTTGCCTTCAAACTGTACATAATCATTGGGATTGTAGGGGTAGCGTTGTTTCTTGATACGGCGTTGACCTTTTGAAACTTTTTGACCCCGATAAATCCTCAGATTTTCGCCGTTCAGATTCTTGTTACGAGTTCTGCGCCCAGAGAATAGGATGGAACCAGATTCCTTATTGCCAGTTCGCTTGTCAATATACTTAGCATCGTAGAACTGTTCCATTGACCGTTTGTTTCTGCGAATTTGCTCAAGCATTAATGAAGGTACTCTTTGCTGGGTAGTCCCCCCAACAATGATGAAAGCATCATTGTGGTGAGATTTGTTAATTCCCAACTCTTCCCGAATGTAATCACTTTCGTACCCAAAAGCTTGCTCCGCTCCTAATAGTTCTACAAGTTTTCTGTAAACGGTAGACATGAATATCTCTGCCTTAAAAGATTTTACTTTTGGTTGCCAACCATACAGAAATTTACCTTTTTTATGGTTGGTTGAAGTATGACATTTGTCGCAAAGAGTAATCAAATTAGCTGGTCTATTACTCCTATCGGGCGGATTTTTCCAGAAACCAATGTGATGGACTTGAAGTGTCTTCTCTTTTGACTTATTTTTACACCCAGGATTTTGACATTCATAACCATCCCTGTGTCGAATGTAGGCAACCAAGTTTTTGTATCCTAGCTGTTCTCCTTGCTGATATTGCTCGCCTTGAATATCAGGATTATTGATTTTTTGAATATCGAATTTGGCAACTTCAACAATAATCTTTGAAACAGGGAGTCGAGATTTTATACGTTCAACAAGTTGTAAATGTGAATCAAGTCTGTGCTGAATTGATGGAGCTAGCCACCCTTCTTTACGCTTGCGATTATCAAAACGAGGAGCGCGATGACGCAACCTATTTCGACGTTGACGGCGATATTTCGACCTCTCGGTAATGCGTTCCGACATCCCATTAAGAAGTTCTAGCTCGCCACCAACCAACTCTTCGTTTTCTGTCACAGCGCTGTAACCAATATGCTTGTATCCGGCATCGATACCAAGAGTTACTGGTTGAACGTAACCGCGAGTTCCGTAGAGTAACTGGATAGTGAAAGGGTCACGTCCTACTATTTTGGCAATGCGAGCTTTTAATAGCAACCGCGCTTTTCTTGAGGTTGTGGGCATTAATGGTCGTCCATGTTGATTGATGACTAATACTTTCATGGTTTTACGTGAATTTGAACTAGTAAAAAGTTCTTCTCCTCACGGAGTGGTCTTCTTCGTCAATGTTTTGGAAGGTTTTTGCTAACAGCACGCTTCCTCTCCACGGAAGTTTTTAACTGTTAACCGCAGTGTTTGAGGCTAGAAGACGGTTTGCCAAACCTACACTCACAAAGTGCCTATATCATTCTTCCAAAACGTAGCAACCCTAGCATGACGGATTACTGAGACTAATGACGCGCTTCTTCTAGAAGCCCACACCTACCCTGTTCGCGCAGCGTGCCGTCAGGCATAAGGGAGGTGTGTGGAGTCATCACTAGATTTTATATATCTGGTCATAAGTATAAGTAAAAAGCTGCTGTTGACATCATCCAAAAGTTGGAAAATCATCCGCGTTTGCCACAAGGACAACCGAATATATATTGTGTAAGCTTAAACTCAGGAGTCAGTTGCTGTCAGCTTTTATACTATTACAGCACTGAATAAACCATTCTATCGTATTGTCCTCTTTGTATGACTCACGAAAACAGCAAAATTAAATTTCCTCTTTGGCAGTATCTGAATCAACCCGTCTTCAGTCACAAAACAAAGCTGGTCTTAAGCCCGCGTCGCTTCGCGCATCTACATAGAATGGAACTTTTAGAACGGTGCTGGGCTAAGGTGTGTGACGCAAAAGGACCACAACAGAATTAAATAGCAGTAAATAGAAAAAGTCAAAAGTCAAAAGTAAAAATTTTTGACTTTTTATTTTTGACTTATTTTGGCTAAGCCTCGTCAAGGGAACGGGGCTTTTTGCCATCGAGTAAGGCACTGACAGTCATATCTCCCATAACATTGATCACAGTGCGGCAGCGATCCAAAAACCAATCCACTGTGATCAACAAAGCAATATATTGTGTGGGTAAGCCAACGGAACTGAACACCAGTGTCATCGTTACCAACCCAGCTTCTGGGATACCTGCTGCACCCACCGATGCAAAAATCGACGTGAGAATGACAACGAACTGCTGCGGGATACTCAAATTTTGTCCAAGCACCTGGGAGATAAACAGCGCAGACATCGCTTCATAAAGCGCAGTGCCATCATTATTGAAATTTGAGCCAACTAACGCCCCCAAAGAAGCAGAAGATTCCCGTAAGCCAATTTTTGTCTGCAAAACCTCAAAGGTGATGGGCATTGTCGCCACTGAGGAATCAGTTGAGAAAGCTGTTAAAAATGCATCAGTACCGCCACGCAGAAAGTTTACTGGGTTAACCCAAGAACCAAATTTTACCCGAGTCAGGTAGTAGCAAGCTTGCAACGCCAACGCCACCACTACCGCCACGACGAACGCGCCTAGAGATTTAAACGGCTCAAAGCCTTTTTCGGCAACGGTTTTACCAACAATTCCAAAAACTGCCAATGGCACTAGGGCAATGACCCAATGAAGGATGCGGATGATAGATTCAAACAAAATGCCGATGACATCCTCTATCGGCTGGTATCCTCTCTTGCGTTGGGCAACTTGCTCTGATTTTATTGCCCGCAGGACAATGCCGAAGCAAAGAGCAATAACGATCAGCTGGATAACATTATTATTAACTAAAGGCTCAAGTACAGCTTGTGGTACAGCATCTCTCAACAGTCCCCAAGGATCGAAACTTTTCGGAGCTGTTTGGGCACCTCCTGGAGCAGCCAAATTTCCCCAAGTCCCAGGACGCAGGACATTTGCCACGAAAAGTCCAATCACAATCGCGACTGTCGTGTTAGTAAACAGCAGCACCGCTAAACGCCGTCCTGCTGTACCGGGGATGTTGGTTGTCATGAAAGTATGCAATACTGCCATCAAAATCAGCGGCGTCGCCAGGGCGCGGAGAGCCTTTAGCACCAATTCAGCAGGAATTGCTAAAGTCTCTATGAAGGTTTTATTTGCTGGGCTAGGGTTTCCTGCACCCAATGCAACACCCAATGCGATCGCCAGAATGAGCGCGATGACAATTTGTAAAGTCAGCGGAATTCTTTGCCACCAAGGGCGAGGTTTAGTATTAGGCTTGTCGATGCTGTCTGTTTCGTTCATGCAAGACGCTTAGTTCGCAATGCGATTATTAAAGCATCACTTTGGAGATCAAAGATTCCGGATAATATCAAATCCGGTTAATCACTTACTGCATCGATACCTCACCCCGGCTGCGCCACCCCTCTCCTTGCTAAGGAGAGGGGTAGGGGTGAGGTTGATCGGATACGATAAGTAAACAAACGGATTTCATATAAGATAATCGCACGCGGCAACAAACTGCGTTACTCTGGTAAACGCTTCTACTTTTGACTGTTAGTTGGAGACGCATATGTCCTTCGTCCCTTTGCATATTCACAGTGACTACAGTCTGCTTGATGGAGCAAGTCAGCTGCCAGATTTAGTCGATTGCGCCATCGAACTGGGAATCAAAGCAATAGCCCTGACAGATCATGGTGTCATGTATGGTGCGATCGAACTGATTAAAATCTGTCGCAGTAAAAATATCAAGCCAATTATTGGCAACGAGATGTATATCATCAACGGCGATATCACGAAACAAGAACGCCGTCCCCGCTATCATCAAGTTGTTTTAGCTAAAAATACAAAAGGATACAAAAATTTAGTTAAACTAACAACACTTTCCAACCTTCAAGGTGTGCAGGGTAAAGGAATTTTTTCCCGTCCTTGCATCAACAAAGACTTATTAGAAGAATACCATGAAGGCTTAATTGTAACCAGTGCTTGTTTAGGTGGGGAAATTCCCCAAGCAATTCTCAGCGGCAAACTAGAAGCTGCACGTAGAGTTGCCAAGTGGTATAAAGAAACCTTTGGTGAAGATTATTATTTAGAAATTCAAGACCACGGCTCCCAAGAAGACCGAATTGTCAATGTAGAAATTGTCAAAATTGCGCGGGAGCTAGATATTAAAATTGTCGCTACTAACGATTCCCATTTTATTTCTTGTTACGATGTTGAAGCACACGATGCTTTGCTGTGCATTCAAACTGGCAAATTAATTGCTGAAGATAAGCGAATGCGTTACAGCGGTACAGAATATCTCAAATCCGCTGAAGAAATGAAGCTGCTATTTCGTGACCATTTGCCAGATGATGTCATTGAAGAAGCAGTGACAACCACAGTCGAAGTTGCAGAGAAAGTTGAGCCATACCAAATTCTGGATACGCCTCGCCTTCCCAATTATCCTATCCCATCAGGTCACACTGCCGACACTTATGTCGAAGAAGTTGCTTGGCAAGGACTCTTACAAAGATTAAATCGCAAATCGAGAAATGAAGTTGACACAGTCTATAAAGAAAGACTGGAATATGAACTTACAATGATTCAGAGGATGGGTTTTTCCACATACTTTTTGGTGGTGTGGGACTACATCAAATTTGCTAGAGATAATAATATTCCAGTTGGTCCAGGTAGAGGTTCGGCTGCGGGGTCATTAGTTGCTTATACGATGGGTATTACTAACATTGACCCCGTGCATCATGGGCTACTGTTTGAAAGATTTCTCAACCCAGATCGGAAATCCATGCCTGATATTGATACGGATTTCTGTATCGAACAACGAGATAAAGTCATTGATTATGTGACAGAAAAATACGGTAAAGAAAGAGTTGCCCAAATCATTACCTTTAACCGCCTGACTTCCAAAGCAGTTTTAAAAGATGTTGCCAGAGTATTAAATATTCCCTATGGGGAATCAGACAAAATGGCAAAGCTTATTCCCGTTTCCCGAGGAAAACCCACCAAACTCAAGGTGATGATTTCCGACGCAACACCAGCACCGGAATTTAAAGAAAAATATGACAATGACCCAATGGTACGCCATTGGGTTGACATGGCAATCCGTATTGAAGGAACGAACAAAACCTTTGGTGTCCATGCAGCGGGTGTGGTGATTTCTGCTGATCCATTAGATGAAATTGTACCGTTACAAAAAAATAACGACGGTTCTGTGATTACCCAGTATTTTATGGAAGACTTGGAATTACTGGGTTTGCTGAAAATGGATTTTCTGGGTTTGAAAAACCTGACGATGATTCAGAGAACCATTGATTTGATTGAAGAAAAACACGGATTTAAAATTGACCCTTATGAAATAACCAGTCAAGAAAGAAAAGCTCAAAGGATATTAGCGAAAGGCGAATTTAACACTTTGCCAAAAGATGTTAAAAAGACTTACGAACTTTTAGAAGCAGGTGAATTAGAAGGCATCTTTCAATTAGAATCTTCGGGAATGCGGCAAATAGTCCGCGATTTGAAGCCTTCCAACATAGAAGATATTTCCTCTATTTTGGCACTGTATCGACCAGGACCACTAGATGCAGGACTTATTCCCAAATTTATTAACCGTAAGCACGGGCGAGAGAATATTGACTATGAAACACAAATTCTAGAACCCATATTAAATGAAACCTACGGAATTATGGTTTATCAAGAGCAAATCATGAAAATTGCTCAAGATATGGCTGGATATTCTCTAGGACAAGCAGATTTGCTGCGCCGTGCGATGGGGAAAAAGAAAGTTGACGAGATGATGAAGCAGCGGGAAAAGTTTGTAGATGGCGCTGCAAAAAATGGAGTGAAAAAACAAATTGCTGAAGAATTATTCGAGCAAATGGTGAAGTTTGCCGAATATTGCTTAAGCTATGACACGGAAGTTTTGACGGTGGAATATGGATTTTTGCCGATTGGCGAAATTGTGGAAAAGAGTATTGAATGCTCTGTGTATACTGTTGATAGTAATGGGAATGTTTACACGCAACCTGTTGTCCAGTGGCATAATCGCGGACAGCAAGAGGTGTTTGAGTATTGTTTAGAAGATGGTTCGACTATTCGGGCAACGAAAGACCATAAATTTATGACGACTGATGGGCAAATGTTGCCGATTGATGAGATATTTGAACGGGGTTTGGATTTGATGCAGGTTCAGGGGTTGCCAGAATAAGGATTCGCGTTCTTTGTAGAGACGCGCCATGGCGCGTCTCTACACGTGTGGAATCTATGGCACATTCCTGCCACGCTGAGTCCCTATCGCCACACGCTGCGCCTAAATCTCGTTTCCAGGTTCTACCTGGAAATGCAGTTGGGGCGGCTCTGCCGCAAGTAAGGCAGGCAGAGCCTGCCAATGGTGTTCCCAGTCAGAGCCTGGGAACAAGGCAAGGGCTAAAGCCCTTACTACAAAATTACGCCTACCTACTTACTTGTTCGCGAGTCTTTAACACTCATCGCCGAGGTTCTAACACTCGTTGGCGAGTCTTTTATACTCGTTGCTGAGTCTTCACCACTTGTGAACGAGTATTTAACACTCGTCGCTCAGTCTTCACTACTCATCGTCGAGTCTTTTATACTCGTCGCCGAGTGTTTTATACTCATCGCTGAGTCTTTAACACTCGTCGCCGAGTCTTCACCACTCATCGTCGAGTCTTTAACACTCGTGAACGAGATTCTGAGACTCACTAACACATCTCAAAGACGAAATAAACTCTTACTCAGCGTGCCTATAACCTTGAACAGCAGCAACCGTGACATTAACAAACGGGTTATCAATCACTTCCTTAAATGTCTCAAATAATGCTGCCTCACCAGCACTGCGTAACCTCTGCCAGGTGGTTGGGTGATCGCGCTTAATACGAGCTATTGCTTGATTGGCGATCGCTTGCTTTTCAACTTCAGTGGTGGTTGAGTAAGTCTGAGACAGTTGATCTAGCAATTGCTGAATATCTTTCGCTGCTTCCGCCAGATTTTGTTTTTGTTCTGTTGCGTAGTTGTGTTGAATGCCAACTTGATCTCGTTGGATTGTAACATCTCCTGTGTTGACGTTGCCAGGAGCTTGATCGAAATGAAAACTATTTTGGTACTTAGAAGTTTCTGACATAGTTTTAATCCTTGTTATTTAGTGGGTTGTGTTCAATTCCAATTTGATTGCCATGAATCTTGACATCTCCTGTGTTGAGGTTGCCTACAGGTTGATGAAAGATGTAAGTTGACGATTTAGAAGTTTTTAATTCGGTTTTAGTTTTCTCCTCAACTGGGGGAGAATGAAAAATTTCATGGTTATAAAACTTGCAACGTTCTTGAATTTTTAAAATAACATCCTCCGTATCATATACTCTAGTTAATCGTAACTCCCACATCCGAGAAAGTATTTCAGAATACCCGATTTTTCCTAATGCATATGCGGCTCTCCTACGCACATTATAATCTTCATCATTCAAAGCTTGAATCAAAGCTTGTACTGCCTGGGTATCTTTGATTTTTCCTAATGCTTCTGCGGCACTCGAACGCACATCATAATCTTCATCATTCAAAGCTTGAATCAAAGCTTGTACTGCCTGGGTATCTTTGATTTCTCCTAATGCATATGCGGCTCTCCTACGCACAGAAGAATCTTGATGATTCAAAGCTTGAATCAAAGCTTGTACTGCCTGGGTATCTTTGATTTTTCCTAATGCAGATGCGGCTCTCGAACGCACAGAAGAATCTTGATGATTCAAAGCTTGAATCAAAGCTTGTACTGCTTGGGTATCTTTGATTTTTCCTAATGCAGATGCGGCACTGCTACGCACAG
>Ga0049072_1001109_pt1 | contig 14521 bp, 10 predicted proteins | sample FECB27metaG_FD_55053 | JGI IMG/M metagenome (GOLD analysis project Ga0049072, IMG submission 55053) | Cyanobacterial communities from the Joint Genome Institute, California, USA - FECB-27 | ecosystem: Environmental > Aquatic > Thermal springs > Hot (42-90C) > Microbial mats | place: USA...
GCTGCCAGCGGCGATGCCATGACGCCAAGCGCCAGCAGTGCCGCTGTGATTGTTCTACGTTTGACCATGTGACAGAGTCTCCCTTGACTGTCGACGAAAGCAAAAGGTCGCCTTGAGGCGACTAATGTTGAATTGTGGGTCCCATCGACCCGGTTAAGCCCCACACCTCCCCAAGATAATCTTGTTATCCTGCGAACATTTTTCGGGCGGTGGGTGTTCTGCCGGCCGGCGGAGGCGGGCACCGGGGGTGCCGTCGATCCGCAATGATGCGTGTCAGGGCCTGAATGCTCGCCGGTCTCCTGCTGAGAGATCGGGGGCGGTACCAGTCTGCTTTGTGGCCGACCCCGATCGAGGGAATTCGGCGCGTCGTCGTTTACCGGCTGCCTGAGGTCAGGCTGCCGTTCCACCACTCATCGCATCACGCTGGTACTGCCCATTGGACAGTCAGATCTTGCCCTGCGGCATTGGCTTGGCGTCTCCCCCACCAGAGCCGGTAACTCCCTCCAGAGCACCGGCTATTTCTCCCAATATTCCCAAGCGTTAGACGCGCAAGGGGGTTGAGTCAACAGCTGGAATGGTAGTTCGGAGAGCCCCCGGGGCAGGAAATTCGCTCGACAAGTCGAAGCGCTTTGAATGTGCGGGGTTTTTTGGATTGGCACAAGCTGTGTATCAATCGGCAAAAATAATGTGCGATCGGTGGCATCAGCGTGGATTGAGCTGCGAATCTCGTCGTTCGTGCGGCGGGGCAGGCGAAGAGCCGGCAGGGAAATCCGTTCAGAGGAAGCCGACAATGAGCCGCTGCTCGGTCCGTGCGGTGACCTCGCAGGCCCACTCGGCGCCGTCGGAGCGGATCTGCAACGCGAACCGGTCGGGGACATCGAGGGTCGAGCTCAGCGCCAGTTCGGCACCGGTCTCCCACAACGCACGCACCGTGCAGTCGGTGACCGCATGGCGGTCCATGAAGACAATGCGGCCCGCCTTCAGGACGCGGCGGCGCTCGGCCCGGGCGATGGCGCCGGCGGGCTGCCAGATCGCGCTGCGATTGCGGCCCGACCGCTTGGCGGCATAGAGCGCCTCGTCGGCTTTCTGCAGCAGGCTGTCGATGTCGTCGCCCACCGGATCGAGGCTGGCGACGCCGAAGCTGGCGCTCACCGCAATGGGCGGATGGCTGCCGGGGATCTTCAGCGTGCGGATGGCGAGGCGCAGCTTCTCGGCCGCCTCGTAGGCGCGGTGCTGGTCGGTATGCGGCAAGAGCACGGCGAATTCCTCGCCGCCGAGCCGACCGAACAGATCGGTGCGGCGCAACTGCCCAGCCACCAGCAGCGACACGGCGGACAGCACCTGATCGCCGGCGGCATGGCCGTAGGTATCGTTGATCGACTTGAAGTGATCGAGGTCGAGGGTGATGCAGCTCAGCGCACTGCGATGCCGGCGGGCGAGGGCGACGAACTTGCCGGCCTCGTCCTTGAAGGCGCGCCGACTGGCGACGCCGGTCAGCGCATCGGTCGAGGCGAGGCGCCGCAACTCCAGTTCGTTCATGGCGACATGCGCCAGTTCGGTGAGGATAGCCGTTTCGCGCGGGCCGAACTGGCGGACGGCGGAATCGATGGCGCAGACCGAGCCGATATGAAAACCGTCGCCGGTGGTCAGCGGCGCCCCGGCATAGAAGCGGACGTGCGGGTCGCCGGTGACATAGGGGTTGTCGCGGAAACGCTCGTCGAGCGTGGCATCGGGGACGACGATCGGGGTAGGGTCGGCCAACAGGTGTTTGCAGAAGGCGCTCTGCAGCGGTACCTCGGTGGTGGAGAAGCCGTCGACGGCCTTGTACCACTGCCGGTGCGCATCCATCAGCGACACGATGCCGACCTCGACACCCAGCGTCAGCTTGATCAGCCGCGCAATCCGGTCGAAGGCCTCCTCGCGGCCGCTATCGAGTACGTCGTAACGGTCGAGCGCCGCAAGGCGATGGCGATCGGCGGCCGGCTCGAACGCGTCGTCGAAGAGAACAGCCTGACCCATAGCGAACCCATTGCCGGTGACATCGTTATCGGAGGGAGGGGTTAAGCGCTTCTTAACCCTCGGCGTGCGGCGCGATCACATCTCCAAATGGAGAGGGCGCCGGCTATGCCGACGCCCCCGTCATGCGGCCGTTGCGCTTGGGATCAGCCCTTGATGCCCGCCGACAGCATGATCGCCTCGGTCACCTTGCGCTGGAAGATCAGGTAGACGATTGCCACCGGCAGGCCGGCGAGAATGGCGCTGCCGAGGTCGCGGGCGTATTTGACGCCGAACGCATCGGTGACCTGGGTGATGCCGACGGTGACGTTCATCATCTTCTCGTCGGTGACGGCGAGGAAGGGCCAGAGGAACTGGTTCCAGGCGCCGATGAAGGTGATGATCGCCAGCGCCGTGGTGATGCCCCAGTTCATCGGCAGGTAGAGCCTAAAGAACATCTGGAATTCGTTGGCATTGTCGATCTTGGCGGCCTCGCGCAGCTCCTTGGGGACGCTGTCGAAGAACTGCTTGTAGATGATCACCGTCACCGGCCCATAGACCAGCTGCGGCAGGATCACGCCGAGCCAGGTGTTGAACAGCTTGAACTGGCTGATCAGCACGAAGTGGTTCACGATCAGCGCCGGGATCGGGATCATGAAGCTGGCGAGGATGATCCACCACAGGATGCGGCGGCCGGGGAACTTCAGCTGGCTGATGGCGTAGCCGGCCAGCGCCGACATCATCACCACCAGCACCGTCACCGAAATCGCGGTGACCAGCGAGTTGATGTACCAGGTGCCGATCTTGGTGTTGAACAGCACGTGGGTATAGGCGTCGAGGGTGAAGCGCCGCGGCCACAGGTCGATGCCCGGCTGCACGATATCGTTCTCGACCTTCAGGGTCGTCACCACCGCCCAGTAGAGCGGGAAGGCCCAGAAGATCGCGCCAATCACGGTGATGATGGTGGCCACGAGGCCAACAATGTCGAGCGTCTTGATGATGCGGCGCTTGCGCGGGCTCATGCCCACGACGTCGCCGGCGGCCGGGGTGGTGGCGACGGAACTCATTTCTCACCTCGGGCACGGAGCATCTGGAACTGCAGCACTGAGAACACCACGATGATGAGGAACAGCACCACGGCGACGGTGGCGCCGTAGCCGCCATTGTTCTTCTGGAAGGCGCTGCGATAGATCAGCTGCACCAGCCCCATGGTGGCGTCGGAACGGCCGCCGTTGCCGAACAGGTAAACCTGGTCGAAGATCTTGAACTGGGCGATCAGCTGGATGGTCAGCACCAGCACGGTCACCGGCCAGATCAGCGGCCAGGTGATGCGGGTGAACTGCCGCCACTTCGAGGTGCCGTCGAGCGCCGCGGCTTCGTAGATCTCGGGCGAGATGTTCCGCAAGCCGGCAATGAACAGCAGGATATTGAAGCCGATGGTCCACCACACGGTGATGAAGGCGACCGTCGGCATGAACAGCGGCAGGGTGCGGAACACCGGCACGTTGTCGCCGGCGATCAGCGCGATCACCGGCTGCAGGATGCCGAACTGGCTGTCGAACATCCAGCCCCAGACGCGGAACACCACCGAGACCGGCAGGATATAGGGGATGAAGAAGCAGGCGAGGATCAGCGACTGCATCCAGCCCTTGAGGCGGTTGACGCCGATGGCGATGGCGAGCGCGGTGAGCGTCGCGGGAACCACGGTCAGGAGCACGAAGTAGACGGTGTTCCACAGCGCCACGCCGAACAGCTTGTCCTTGAACAGCTTGACGTAGTTGTCGATGCCGATGAACGTCCCGGGGCCGATCAGCGGCGCCTTGTGGAAGCTCAACCAGATCATCTGCAGCGTCGGGTAGATGAACAGCACGGCATAGACGACGACAAAGGGCAGAACGAAGATCAGCGCCGCCAGCACCTCGTTGCGGTTGAAGCGTTTTTTGCGTGCCGGTAGCGGTACGTCGGCGGTATTTGCGGCTGACATCGGTTCTGGCCTCCCCATCCAGTCAAACAAATAGAGACCGGCCGGCACCCGGGTGGGCGCCGGCCGGTTTGGAGATTACTCCACCTGACCCTGCAGGTCGTCGCGCATCTGTTCCATGGCGGACTGCGGATCGATTTCGCCGTTGACGGCGGGCATCAGGTAGTTGCCGGCAGCGTCGTAGACCGGGGAAGCAACGCCGGCGAGCACCGACGAGGGGTCGAACACGGCCGTGTCAGCGAGCACCGAGTAGGTGGCGTTCGGCTGCTTGGTCTTGAACTCTTCGCTCTCGCGGACCGGCGAGTAGGCCGGGATGTGGCCGGCGTCAGCCCAGGCGAGCGAGTTCTTGTTCATCCAGGCAATGACCTGCATGACGGCGGCGCGCTTTTCGGGCGAGACTTCGTTGCCGACGCGGTTCGGGATGGCGAAGGAGTGGGAGTCAGCCCAGGTGGCCGGGTGGTCGAAGAAGGTTGGCAGGGCGACCGCACCCCAGTCGAACAGCTCGCCCTTGGCCTTGAGGTCGGTCATGGTGGGGACTTCCCACACGCCATTGATGTGCATGGCCGCCTTGCCGCCGGTGAACAGGGCGATCGAAGCGGGATATTCGGTGGCGGCCGGTGCGAGACCGTCCTTCACCCAGTCGGCAACCACGGTGGTCGCCTTGACGGCCTTGTCGAGGTTGTCGCCCGACAGGAAGTTGCCGTCGGCGTCGAGGAACTGACCGTCCTGCTGGCCGAGCAGCGAGTAGAAGATGCGCCACTGGCTGTCGCCGGCGGCCGAGTGGATCGAAACGCCGTACTCGGCGCCGCCATCCTTGAGCTTCTGCAGCGCGGCCTTGAAGTTGTCGACGCCATCGAGGCCCTTGGGCAGGCCGTCATCGCCGAGCAAGCCCGCGGCCTTCAGCATGTCCTTGTTGTAGTAGAGGATGATCGAGTGGATATCGAACGGGATGGCGTATTGTTTGCCATCGACCTGGGCGGCCTTCCAGTTGGACTCGGCATAGTCGGAGCCCGACAGGCCGGCAGCGGCGATCTCGTCGGGGGTGATCTCGCTGAGCGCGCCCGAGGAGACGCCGAGCGGCAGGCGCGACAGGTGATAGGTCATCACGTCGGGGCCTTCGCCGATGGCGGCCGAGGTCTGGACCTTGGTGTAGAACGGGGTGCCCCACTCGAGGGTGGTGGCCTGGATCTCGATCTTGCCGGCGTTCTCGGCGTTGAATTTCTCGATCAGCGCCTTCATACGGACGCCGTCGCCGCCGCCGAGGAAGTCCCACCAGGTCACGACTTCCTGGGCCTGCGCCACCGCCGGCGCCAGCAGCGCCGTCGACAGCAGTGCCATCTTCAAAAACGACTTCATCATTCCATTTCCTCCCATAGGGTTAGCTCCAGGCGCAGCGGCATTGCGGATCGGTGCGGACCGTCCCTGTCCCGAGGCCTGCGCATTGAGCAGTGGGTGGCCGTTCGGGACATTATTACTGACCTATCTAATGATATGGATCAGAAATTCGGATGCATAAGGGCGTGTCTTCCCCTTTGACGGATGTGGTTCAGGCGGCGCTGTAGGCGACGTCCCGGGTGTCGAACAGGTGCGCCGAGGCACCATCGAAATCGAGCCTCACCTGGTCGCCGACATTGAGCCGCGACTGGCCCTCGTCCTCGGCGATGACCACAGAATTGTCGGCTAGGCGCACATAGGCGAGGGTCCGTTCGCCGAGCCGCTCGATCACGTCGGCCTTGCCGCTGACCGCGCCGTTGGCCGACACCCTCACCGCTTCCGGGCGGATGCCGAAGGTGACCTTGCCGTCATTGGGCAGGCGGGATGAGGCGATGCTGGTGAGGATCTCGGAGTTGTCGGGGAGCTTGACCAGCGCCTTGCCGTCGCGATCGGACAGCTGCTGCACGGGCAGAAAGTTCATCGAAGGAGAACCGACGAAAGCGGCCACGAAACGCGAGGCCGGCCGGGTGTAGATCTCCATCGGCGTGCCGATCTGCTCGATCTTGCGATTGTTCATCACCACGATGCGATCGGCCAGCGTCATGGCCTCGATCTGGTCGTGCGTCACGAAGATCATGGTGGTCTTCATGCGTTGATGCAGTTGAGCAAATTCGATGCGGGTGCGGGCGCGCAGGCCCGCGTCGAGGTTCGACAGCGGCTCGTCGAACAGGAACGCCTTGGGGTCGCGAACGATGGCGCGGCCGATGGCGACGCGCTGGCGCTGGCCGCCGGAGAGCTGGCCCGGCTTGCGATCGATCAGGTGTTCGAGCTCGAGGGTTTTGGCGGCGGCGGCGACGCGTTTGGCGATTTCTTCCTTCGGGGTGCGGATGTTCTGCAGCCCGAACGACATGTTCTCGCGCACCGTCATGTGCGGGTAGAGCGCGTAGTTCTGGAACACCATGGCGACGCCGCGCTCGGAGGGCGGCAGGTCGTCGACGCGCTTGTCGCCGATGTGGATCTCACCGCCGTCGATATCCTCGAGGCCCGCGATCATCCGCAGCAGGGTGGACTTGCCGCAACCCGATGGGCCGAGAAAGACCATGAACTCGCCCGAGCCGATGGTCATCGAAACGTTCTCGATGACGCGGACCTGACCGAAGTGCTTGCTGACGTTTACGAGCCTGATATCGGCCAAATCGCGTTCCTCCCGGGTCGTCCCCGGCCCGCATGTCCCTTGGGGATCTCGCGAGCCGGTACTGATGCTATTGCGGCTGACAATATTGTCAATCCTGTATCAAAAGAAAGCGGAAAATTCAGCTTAAGTTTCAGATAGTTAGTGTTTTGCACCCACGCCGGATGGGGCGTTTCTCACGTTTCCTACCCGAAAAGCCGATTCAGTTATCCGCCCGTTGCCTCCTAATTTGCGACCTCAAGATTTGCCGTGCTGGTGACGAGGCCATCGAACAGTGCCGCGGCCACCGGATCGCTGCCCGGCGCGTCGTTGGTGAGCCGGAAAGTGGTGACCACCAGGCCGCCTTTGCCGACACGGCGGCGGGCGATGGTGGCGGCCGGCTTGTTGATCCAGCCGATGACCACGCCGGCATCGATCAGCCCCTCATATTCCCAGGAGCGGAAGCCGGTCAGCACGTGGTGCGGCACGACACGATCGAACGACACGTCGAGCAGCGGGCCGCCGGGCAGGGCGGCAAACGCCCCCGTCCGCTTGATCCAGGAGAAGTTGGCGATCCAGTCGCCGCGCCACAGCGTGCCGTCGCGCAGCACCAGCCCGATATTGGGCAACTGGGTCTCCGAACCGAGGTGACGGGCCCGCTCCTTCGACGCCGGCATGGTCGGCGGCTCGGCGCGCGGCGGGTCGGTCCGCAAGTTGCGGTGCGTGTCGACCGAGCCATCGGCCAGCACCAGGTAGCGGGCGCCGTGGCGCATCGCCTCGATATCGGCGGCGCCGAGCGCATGGGTGAGGATCAGGTCGGCGGCGGCCGTATCCGAGGTCACCGCATAGCCGAGCCCCCTGGCGTAGGCTGCGAGTTCGGCATCGGCTGCGGCGATCTTCGCGGGACCGGCGCTGCGCTTGCCATAGACCGAGACCTGGATCTCGTTTTTGGCCAAGAGCTTGCCGCCGGCTTCGAGCTTCAGCGCGATGGAGGCAACACGGGCATCGCCACTGAGGGTTATCGCGGTGGTGCCGAGGTCGGCAACGGCGAGGCCTTCGGTTGCCGGCACATCGAGCTTGCCGCTCGCGCCTTCGACCGACCAGGTGAGCGTCGTGCCAGCCGGCACGGCCTTGCCGCCGGTCGCCACCTTGAGACGCAGCGCGATGCTGTCGCCCGAGGTCACCGCGTGGTGTTCGAGCTGCGGAACGATCACCGTGTCGTTGTTGATCTCGGCGAAGCGGTCGTGGAAGGCGCGCGGGTTGCGGTTGATGTCGAGCAGGCCGTTGGCCTCCCAGTGCACGTCCGTCATCTCGGTGATGACGTAGCCCTGGATCGGCGCGTGGGCGCGCATCGACTCGATCTCGTATTTGAGATTGGCGAACTGGTACCACTGCACATCGGTGATGAAATCGCCGAAGCTGTGGAACACCTTGTCGAGGTGGTAAGTGGCAAAGCGGTTCTGGATGCCGTGCGGATAGGCGGCGCCATCCCCCCAGTTGCCGCCGGTTTCGGCCCACCAGGGCTCTTCACCCTTGGCTGTCTTGACCTGATCGGGATGCGGCAGGCCCCAGACCCCGAACTCGGAGACCACCAGCGGCTCGTCGCCGCGGCGCTCGCCGTCGCCAAAAGGCGTCCAGGTCCAGTCGGCGGCGCCGGCGAACTCCTCGGTCAGCTTCTCCCATTCGGCGCGGCGCTCCGGCACCGAACGGTAATAGTGGTAGTCGTTGATGTCGGTCTTGACGTGGAAATTCGGGATACAGGCCGAGTTGTCGACGACGAGGCGGCGCGGATCCTTTGCCTTCAGCCAGTCATAGGTGTCCTTGAGCCACTGGCGGTGATCGGCATTCTCGATCAGCCTGGTGCCCCAGTCCTCGTTGATGATGGTCCAGGCGATGATCGAGGGATGGTTGCCATCCCGCGCGATGATGCCGGCCATGGTGTCGCGCATCCGCCTGGCGGCAGCGGCGCTGAAATATTGGACGTTGGGGATCTCGGTCCAGATCAGCACGCCGAGCCGGTCGGCGACTTCGTAGTAGCGCGGGTCCGGCACCTTGATGTGGACGCGCAACAGGTTGAGGCCGAGATGCTTGGCCTTCGTCAGCTGATCCTCGAGGAATTCGAGCGAGGGTGGGGTGCAGATGCCGTCCGGGTAGTAATCCTGGTCGAGCGCGCCACGCAGGTAGAGCGGCTGGCCGTTGAGGAAGAACTTGCCATCGCGGGTCTCGATCTTCCTGAACCCGAAGCTGTGCGTGGTTGTATCCACCACTTCGCCGCCGGCGATGAGTTCGAGCCTGAGGGAATGGAGGTTCGGCGTCTCGGTCGACCACAAGGCGGGCGAGGCGAGCTTGAGGGCGAGCATCGTGCCCTTGGTTTCGGCAGAGACATCGCCCACCGTAGCGCGCACCGTGGCGCCGGCTGCGGCGGCCGACAGGGTCAGCGCCAGCGCGACTTCGCCGGTGTCGGGGTTGGCGTCGATCGCTACGTGCGAGACGTGGCGCCTGTCGCGCGCGATCAGTTTCACCGATTGCCAGATGCCGCCGAGCGGGCCGTACCAGCTCTGCTTGCCATGCGGGATCTCGCCGAACGGATAGTCGGGATAGGCCTCGGCGTCGCCGCTCGGCAGGGTGACGTGTACCTCGAGCGCGCTCTCGGCGGGGGTGCCCTCGGGGATCACGAACTCGAAGGGCAGATAGCCGCCCTCATGGGTGCCGAGCACGCGGCCGTTGAGCCGGACTTCGGAGAAATAGTTCACGGCGCCGAAGCGGATAGCGATATCGCGACCATGCCAGGCCGCCGGGATCGACAGCTGGCGGGCATAGATGGCCTTGCCGGTGGAGTGGCGCAGGTCGGCGAATTCAGCCTGCCAGGGGCCGGGGACCGTCGCATTGCGCCAGTCGCCATGGCCATCGAGCCGGAAGCGCCACGTGCCGTCGAGCGAAAGTTCCCCGCGTGCATTTGCGCCAGCCTTGGTGGCCGTAGTCTCGCCGATCATATAGTCCTCCCTGGGAGCTAATATTTATTAGCAGTTTTGCTATGGCTAGCGGCTTTCCGCCGGTCTGGCAAGGGTTCTGAGTGCTAATGAGTTTAGCAAGCGAGTTGCGCACGGGCCGCCAAGCCTGATAATGCTGCGCTTTGAAGACGTTAAAGAAAACGCTTCGAAGCGGTGGGGGGAAGCGGTGGCAAAGCGGCCGACGATGATCGAGATCGGTGAACGTGCGGGGGTCTCGCAGGCCACGGTGTCGCTCGTCCTCAACCGGGTGGCGAACGCCCGGGTGGCCGAAGCAACACGCATTCGGGTGCTCGAGGCGGCCGAGGCGCTGGGCTATCGCAAGGGCCCGCAGCACCACGTGCCCGAGAACAAGACCCGGGTGATCGGGCTGCTGCTCGACGAGGTCACCACGACGCCGTTCGCCACCCCGTTCATCGAAGGGGCCCGCGAGGAAGCGGCGCTGCAGGATGTGGTGGTCGCGACGTTCTCGACCCGCTCCGACCCCAAGCTGGAGAGCCTGGCGCTCGACATGCTGCTCGGCAGCCAGGTCATCGGCGTGCTCTACGCGAGCCTCGTCACCCGACCGGTGGAAGTGCCCGAGCGGTTGCGCGAGGTGCCGACGGTGCTGCTCAACTGCTACGACAGGAAGCGCTACTATCCTTCGGTGGTGCCGGCCGACGTTACCGGCGGCTTTGCCGCAACCGAGGCGCTGCTGAAGGCCGGCCATCGCCGCATCGCCCACCTTGCCGGCGAGAGCTGGATCGAAGCGGCTGACGACCGTGAGCGCGGCTACCGCCAGGCGCTCGCCTCATGGGACGTGCCGGTGGACGAAGACCTGATCATGCGCGGCGGCTGGACCATCCATGGCGGGCGTGACCTGACGGCGCGGCTGCTCGATATGCCCAACCCGCCGACGGCAATCTTCACCTTCAACGACCGCATGGCGGTGGGCGCCTACGACGCGCTGCGCTCACGCGGGCTGCGGGTGCCGGACGACATGTCGGTGGTCGGCTTCGACGACGAAGACACCAGCATGTACATGAACCCGCCGCTCTCTACGGTGGTGCTGCCGCACGAGGAGATGGCGCGCTGGGCGGTCGGCACGCTGCTTGACGAGCAACTGCCCGCCGCCTCGCCGCGGCGGGTAAAGATCGAGTGCCCGCTGATCAGCCGGGGGTCGATCGGCCCTGCGGTCGGACGGCGGCAGTCGGCAGTCGGCAGTCGGCAGTCGGAAGTTGGCAGTCGGGACTAGAAAACACGACTGCCTACTGCCGACTGCCTACTGCCGATCGACCCCGCCGCTCCCACACCCACCAACCCACCGACAGCACCACGAGCACGCCCAGGGTCACCAGCGCCGCGACAAGCGTGGTGCGCACCGGCTTGCCGATGAAGTAGCGGGTGGCGAAGAAGCCGATATTGGACAGCACGAGAAAGCTCAGCACGTGCCGGCCGGGGGTCAGCACGATCGCGGGAATGCTGGCGCGCGCCGCGATCAAGCGGCAGAGCGCGAGATAGCCGAGCAGCAGCGCCGCCGGCCCAACGATCCACAGGATGGTGGGCGGGAAGCGGTTGGGGAACTGCCCGGTCTGGATCGTCACCCAATAGAGGTAGCCTGACATCGCCAGCGCCGGCACGAAATGCCAGGCCCGCACCGGATGGCTGCCGTACCAGATGCCGACGAGGAACCACGGCAGGTAAGGCAGCAGCGGGAAATTGGCGAAGCCGGTATGGCTGACGAGGGTCGGCAGCAGCGGGAAGATGGCGCCGGTGCTGTAGAAGCTGGTGGCGAGGCACGCCACGGTCGCTGCCAGCAGCAGCCATGGGTTGCGCCCGATGGCGAGGAGGGCAGGGCGCGCCACCAGGGTCAGCAGTGCCAGCACGAAGAAGGTGGCGAGGAACTCGCTCCAGCCGAACAGCCGCTGCATGGTGAGGACGTCGGTGATCAGTTGCGCGTTCAGCGGTTTCCTGTCGACCAGCAGCGCGAAGGCGAAGGACGAGGCATAGACCGACAGCAACAGCAGCAACGCTGGCCGCAACTGCCGCCAGCGGCTCCGCTGCCGCCCCTCCGGTTTGGGCAGGCCAAGCCCGATGCCGAAGGCGAACAGGAAGCCTGAGAAGCTGACGAGGTTGGCATACTCGGCGAAGATCGCCGCCTCGGGCCTGGCGCGGAAGGTGATGAGCTGGACCACGTGGGCGCCGATCATGCCGACGACCAGCAGGGTTTTGAGCAGGTCGAGGTCGGCGAGGCGGGGTGAACTTGGGTTCTTCACGGTTGGCTCAGTTCCTTGGCATAGTCGCAGTCGGCGCACCCTCCCCCGCAAGCGGGAGAGGGAACGCCGACTGCCGGCCTTAGTGGCCGTTCACTCCGACAAAGCATCGAGTTCGGGCCAGCCATCCGACGTCCACCGGATCGGCGAGAGCTGGAGTTTCGAGACCCCCAGGTCGTCGCCGTCGTAATAGTGGTAGGCGAGCATTTCGCCCTTTGAAGTGACGATCGCTTCCTGCCCGCCGGGGCCGATGAAGCGGCCGGTCTTGCCGAGCAGGAGCGTACCGCCGCCCTTGAGCATCGGTGTGCCGTCGCGATCGAGATAGGGGCCGGTCACCGCATCGGCGCGGCCGACGCGCATGTTGTAGGTGCTGTCGAGCTGCTTGCAGCACTGGTCGAACGATACGAACAGGTAGTACCGGCCATCATGCTCGAGGATGCTGGTCGCCTCGATGCCGGCGCCCTGGCGCGAGGCGAGGTCGTAGGTCGGGGTATCCGGCGCGAGCAGCTTGCCGGAGGTCGGATCGAGCTCCCGCATTTTGATGCCGTCCCAGAACGAGCCAAACGCAAGGAAGGCCCGGCCGTCAGCGAGATCGATGCGCCAGGGGTCGATGGCGTTCCAGTTGTCCTTGCCGTTGGACTTGAGCACCAGCCCCTGGTCTTCCCACCCGTCGCCCGGCTTATCGGGGTCGAGCGCGGCGTTGGTCATCAGCCCGATGGCGCTGGTGTTGATGCCGAACGAGGACACCGAATAGTAGAGGTTCCAGGTGTCGCCGTGCTTGCTGACCGAGGGGGCCCAGATGTTGAGCGACTGGTAGCCGAGTTCCTTGCGTTCCCATTTCGGCACGCCCTTGCCGATAGCGCCGGCATCGGTCCAGGCGATGCCGTCGGGCGAGGTCTTGGCGCGAATGGCGCCGCGATAGAGCCCGCCCTCCTGCCCGGTCTGGAAGGCGACGAACCGGCCGTCGACCTCGATGACGCTGGGGTCATGGATCCTGATGTCGCCGGTGAGCGACGGCTGCACCTGCTGCGCGAATGCCGGCGCAGCGAGGCCGAGCAGCAGCGTGGCTGCCGTCAGGGTTCGGAACATCGCACTCCTCCGACGCGATGAAAGGGCGTGAGGCATCCCAAGCTTTGGGTGCACCTGTCAACCAACCGGTTTTCGCATCGGGTGTTTGGCATGCAACGCTGCCGCAACCCGGCCGCGAGACGATCCCCGCAGTCCACTTCGATCACGCGATCGGGATCACGTAGGTAACGCGATCTTAATTTCGTTGCGGAGAATGGACGAGAAACCGTCGGCTTGTTGTGCCGGCAGATTGGCCCAGCGTTGTGTACCCGGGCCTCACCTCTTGTGCAGAGGCATGTTGATGTACCGCGTAAACAAGCCGATCGAGTTCTCTGTTTCCCGTCGTAGTTTCGGTATCGGCGCCGCCGCGCTGATCGCTTCGTCGGCGTTCTCGCCGGCCTTTGCCAGCGTCGGTGGCTTCGTCGACCAGACCTGGCATCGGGCCAAGGCGCGGGGCGTCTCCAAACGGGTGTTCGATATCGCCATGGGCGATTTCAAGCCGATCGGTTCGGTGCTGGAACTGAGCAAAAAGCAGCCCGAATTCGTCTCCACCGCCGCCGACTATGTGGTCAAGCGGGTCAGCGATACCCGTATCAGCACCGGCCACGACATGCGCGGCGAGTGGGCCAAGACGCTCAAAGCCGTGAGCGAGCGTTATGGCGTGCAGGGCGAGATCATCCTCGCGATCTGGGGTATCGAAACCAATTTCGGCGGTTTCCTCGGCGGCACCAACACGGTGCATGCGCTCGGAACGCTCGCCTATGGCGGCTATCGCACCGATTTCTTCGGCTCGGAACTGATCACTTCGCTCGAAATCCTCGAGGGTGGGCATGTCGGGGCCAAGGACATGGTCGGCTCGTGGGCCGGTGCCATGGGCCTGCCGCAGTTCATGCCGTCGAGCTTTATGAAGTACGCCGTAGATTTCAAAGGCGATGGCCACAAGGATATCTGGGGCTCGGTTCCCGACGCGCAGGCCTCGATCGCAAACTACTTGAAGTCGTTCGGCTGGCGCCCCGGGGAAACCTGGGGTTACGAGGTAAAGCTCGCGCGTGACTTCAACTACCAGAACGTCTGGCAGGGGCTCACGGCGACGCTGGGCGACTGGCGCGGCGTCGGCGTCACCCGCGCCAACGGCAAGCCGTTCCCGCGCGATAATGATACCGCGAGACTCTATATGCCGATGGGCGGCAATGGCCCGGTATTCGCCGTGCTGCCGAATTTCGGGGTGATCAAACGCTACAACAACTCCGACAGCTATGCGCTGGCGGTGGGGCACCTGGCTGACCGGATCGTCGGCGGCAAAGGCTTCTCGGTCGCCTGGCCAAAGGACACCGCGCTCAACGCCGATGGGCGGAAGCAGGTGCAGGCGCGGTTGCTGAAGAAGGGTTATGAGATCGGCAAGCCGGACGGCGAGATCGGCCCGAAGACGCGTGCCGCGGTGATCGACTGGCAGACCCGGGCCGGACTGCTGCCGGATGGGCACGTGTCGGGGAACCTGCTGAACGCGCTGGGCTGAGGAGGTGTTCGCTGCTTCTCCGAGCTAAGCCCCGATAGTTGCAGTCGGGGATCCTCTCCCGCTTGCGGGGGAGGGGGACCAGCCGAAGGCTGGTGG
>Ga0049072_1001113_pt1 | contig 14442 bp, 14 predicted proteins | sample FECB27metaG_FD_55053 | JGI IMG/M metagenome (GOLD analysis project Ga0049072, IMG submission 55053) | Cyanobacterial communities from the Joint Genome Institute, California, USA - FECB-27 | ecosystem: Environmental > Aquatic > Thermal springs > Hot (42-90C) > Microbial mats | place: USA...
TGTCGGGCGGCCAGCAGCAGCGCGTCGCCGTGGCCCGCGCGCTCGTGCTGGAGCCGCAGGTGCTGCTGTTCGACGAGCCGCTCTCGAACCTCGACGCCAAACTGCGCCGTCGCGTGCGCGAGGAAATCCGCGAACTGCAGCAGGATCTCAACCTCACCGTAGCCTATGTCACGCATGACCAGGAGGAGGCGCTCGCCGTCTCCGACCGCATCATCGTGATGTCGAACGCGCAGATCGCGCAGGAGGGCGCGCCGCGTGAACTCTACGAGCAGCCCGCCAACGCCTTCGTCGCCGATTTTATCGGCGATGCGAACCTGATCGACGTCGCCATCACGGAAGTCACCGACGGCCGCGCAGGCGTTGTGCTCGGGCCGCTGACGGTGTCGCTACCGGCGCGGGGGTTGTCGGTCGGCCCGGCCCGGATCGCGATCAGGCCCGAAAGCCTGCTGATCGGGCCAGCCGCCGATGCCGCGGGCCTGCCCGGAACGGTGCGCAAATGCGCCTATCTCGGCAATCATCTCGATATCATGGTGACGACGCCGGTCGGCGAACTCTTCGTGATCCAGTACGGCTCGCGCGAGATGCTACCCGAGGGTTCACCCGTCTCGCTATCCTTTGCCGGCTCTGGCGTGACATTGATCCCGCCAGCCTGAGCCAGGTGCCGCGGACGCGGTTTTTTCGGCGCATTGCGTAAAAAATCGACGTCTCTGCCGCAATATCAGCATGTTTGGGCGTCATAGTCGTTGAGTTGGCTAATGAAAAAGACAGAATTCTGCGTTAGAATCAGTCCTTGAACCGGGAGACACCCGCCAGACATGACCGGCAACGGGAGCGCCACCACGATCCTGATCCATCTCGCCGGCGGCGTGGCGCTGCTCATCTGGGCGGTCAGGCTGGTTCGCACCGGTGCGATGCGCGCCTTCGGCGGCTCGCTACGCCAGGCGATCGCGCGCTTCACGCAGAACCGCGTCGCCGCCTTCGGCAGCGGCGTCGGCGTCACCATGGTGCTGCAGAGTTCGACGGCGACGACGCTGCTGGTCTCCTCCTTCGCCGGCCGCAATCTGATCGCGCCCGCCATGGCGCTGGCCGTGCTGCTGGGCGCGAATTTCGGCACGGCGCTGGCCGCCTTCGTGATCTCGCTCGATCTCGGCTGGCTCTGGGGCCTGTGCATCGCCATCGGCGTCGCGCTCTATCTCAGCCATGAGGCGATGGACCGCGCCCGCAATATCGGGCGCGTCGTGGTCGGAATCGGCCTGATCCTGCTCGCCCTGATCGAGCTCAACGCCGCGGCCGCCCCATTGGCGCAGTCGCCGACCTTCCGGACGCTGCTGGCCGCCATCGCAGACGAGCCGCTGCTCGCCGTGCTCGTCGCGATCGCTGCCACCTGGCTGACCCATTCCAGCATCGCCATCATCCTGCTGATCGCGACCTTTGCGGCCTCGGGCCTGTTTCCGCCGGCGACCGCGCTGACGCTGGTCATCGGCGCCAATCTCGGCAACGCGCTGATCCCGGTTCTGGACCAGCTCGGCTCGCCCATGGCCCAGCGCCGCGCCGCGCTCGGCAATCTCCTGACCCGCGTGGTGCTGGCGGCGTTGATCCTGCCCTTCGTCCAGCCGCTCTCGGCCTGGCTGATCGCGCTGCCTGCCGCCGATGCACGGCTGGCGATCGAGTTCCATGTCGCGCTGAACCTGCTGGGGGCGTTGGCCTTCCTGCCGCTGGTCGGGCCGGTCTCGCGGCTGGTCGAGCGGCTCGCACCCGGCCGCGACAGCGCCGGGGCGGAGGTCAAGCCGCGCCATCTCGACCCCAATTTGCTCGACAGCCCGTCCGAGGCGCTGGCCGGCGCGATGCGCGAGGCGCTCAGTCTCGGCGACCGCGTCGAGACCATGCTGCGCGACACCATGACCCTGATCGAGACCGACGAACTGAAACTGTCGCGCGCCATCGCGGCGCAGGATGACGGCGTCGACACCATTCACGAATCGATCAAGCTCTATCTGGTCAAGGTCTCGCGCAACGAGTTGGGCGAGGGGGAGAGCCGCCGCCTGTTCGAGATCATGACGCTGATCACCAATCTCGAGCATATCGGCGACATTATCGACAAGAACCTGCGCGAACTGGCCGAGAAGAAGATCCGCAAGCGCTACGCCTTCTCGCCCGAGGGGCTCGCCGAGATCAGGGATTTCCACCAGCGCGTCGCATCGGGGCTGGTGCTGGCGCTGAACGTCTTCGCCACGCGCGATCTCGCGCTCGCCCGCCAGCTCTTCGCCGAGAAGGCGATGATGCGCGATGCCGAGCGGCGCGCCATCGAGAGCCATTTCGAACGCCTGCGCAGCGGTCGCAGCGAGACGATCGAAACCAGCGCGATCCATCTCGACATCATCCGGGACCTGAAGCGCATCCACGGCCACGTCGCCTCGATCGGTTATCCGATCCTCGAAAGCGCCAACGCCCTGCGCGAGAGCCGGCTGATGGAGAGCCGCGACGCACGCCTGCAGCAGGATCAGCCCAGGCTCGCCGGAGCTCCGCGCTAGGGCTGGCCTTTCCCCTCCCTCGCCCTCATCCTGAGGAGCGCCAGAGGCGCGTCTCGAAGGATGAGGGCTCGCGGGACGAGGACGGGACAACTGAATGAACGACGAAAATCCGCCCCCCGCAGAATCTTTCGCAGACGCGCTTGCCAGCCTCCGCGCCGCGCTTGGCGACGTCGCCAATGGCGATGTCGCGGCGATCAAGGCGCTCTATGCCCATGACGACGACGCTACCTCCTTCTATGGCTGGGGCGGCTACGAGAAGGGCTGGGACGAGGTTTCGCGGCGCTGGGACTGGGCGGCGACGCAGTTCGGCGGCGGCACGGTCGGCCATGACAACGTCAGCACCGTGGTCGGCGCGGACCTGGCCTTCACGACGGACATCGAGACCTTCGTCGTCACGCGTCCCGGCGCGAGCGAGCCGACGCGCTGGTCGAACCGGGTGACCCATGTCTTCCGTTTGCAGGGCGGGCGCTGGCGGCTGCTGCACCGCCACGCCAATCGGCTGGAGATGCGCTACGAGCCGGGCGCTCGCGAGGGCGGCTGAGCCGAAGCCTCAGTCCTTGTCGGCCACCGGCGCCAGCGCCGCGATCAGCGTCTTGAGGCCGGGTTCGTCGACCAGATCGGCGGCGTCCTGGCGGCTGAACCAGTGGCACTGCCTCTGCGCCTGCTCGGCCCAGTTCTCGAGCTGGCGCTCGAAGGCGAGCCGGTAGAGCTTGACCTCGCACAGCACGAAATGGTCGTCGAGCCGCTTCCAGTAGGTGTAGCGGCCGACCGGCTTCCTGCCGATCTTGCCGACGACGCCGGCCTCCTCATAAGCCTCGCGCGCGGCGGCGTCGTTGTCGTCCAGCCCCTTGATCGGCCAGCCCTTGGGCACGATCCAGCGCTGCGTCGTGCGCGAGGTCACGAGCAGCACGTCAAGGCCGCCATCGGCGGCGTGGCGGACAGGGACGGCGGCGACCTGCACCCGGGTCTCTCCGACGCCGCCCTTGGACTTCTTCATGGATCGTGGATTCTCCCTTTGCCCGTCCGGGCTCCCGCGATGGCTTTGCGCGGATCGTCTTCATATCCTGCCGAGTCCGTTCCGTAAGGGACGATCCCGTCGCTTTCCATATAAGATCATTGTCCGGCTTTGCGAGATATGCAGGGCCGCCAGACCCTCCCGGCATGACGCCTTGCCGGCTTAGCGATCGGCCGTCGCCAACGCCTTTCAAACGCTCGCCAAACCCGCCTTGCCGATGCCGTCATCACAGGCCAAGAGTTGCAAGCGGGAGACGGGACTTCGATGGCGGGTATCGGGAGCGATCATGAGCTGGGGCGACGCGTTTGGACTGTTCGGCTTCGTCGCGGCCTGCGTCGCAGTGGCGAGTTCGGGCGCGGTGTTTCGGCCCGGCGACTGGTATGAACGGCTGAAAAAACCGTGGTGGCGGCCGCCGAACTGGTTGTTCGCCCCGGCCTGGACGGTGCTCTATGTGATGATCGCGATCTCGGGTTGGCTGGTCTGGCGCAAGGCGGGCTTTTCGGGGGCCGCGCTGCCGCTGGCGCTCTACGGCGTCCAGCTCGGCCTCAACGCCGCATGGTCCGGCTTCTTCTTCGGCCTGCGCCGCATGGACCTCGCTCTGGTCGATGTCGCGCTGCTCTGGCTCTCGATCCTCGGGCTGATCATTCTGTTCAGGCCTATCGACGATACGGCGGCGCTCCTGCTCGTCCCCTATCTCGCCTGGGTCAGCTTCGCGGCCTTCCTCAACTGGACGATGTTGCGGCTGAACCCGCAGGCCGCCACGGCCTGAGCCGGCTCAATCGCCCCGCAGCCGCGCGAGATAACGCGCCCGCAGGAGCCGGCGCGTGCGCGCGGCCTCCACGGCTGCCTGCGGCGAGATCGCGGAGAAGGCGACCTGCGCCCGGCTGCGCAGTTGGGCGAAGCCGTCGAGATGGTCGCAGATGATGGTTGCGATCTTGGGGTAGCCGCCGGTGGTCTGGTGGTCTGCGAGCAGCACGGCCGGTACGCCGTCGCCCGAAACCTGGATCGAGCCCTGCACGATCGGTTCTGAGGGCATGTCGAGCACGGCGTCCGGCTTGAGCGACGGGCCGGCCAACCGCACACCCATCCGGTCATAGGCGTCGGTCAGGGTGAAGGGCGCCGACAGCAGCGTCTCGATCGTCTCGGGCGAGAAGAAGCGATCCTGCGGGCCGAGCACGACCTTGACGGTGTGGCGCGGTCGCGCCGTGACCGGGCAGTCAAGGTCCCCGACCCGCGCCTCGCGGCGTTCGGCCTCGGCGATAGTGATCCGCTGCCCCGCCATCAGCCTGCCGCCACCGAAGCCGGACGGCCCATGCGTCGAGACGCTGCCGAGCCAGGGTTTGGCGTCAAGCCGCCCGGCGAAGCCGAGATAGGTCCAGCTTCCCCACAGGCCGGGCCTGATCGTCAGCCGCATCCCCGCCTTCAGCTCGGCCACGATCCAGGACGGATGCTCATGGCCGTCGAGCGTGACGCGGAAGCCGCCGCCGGCCAGCGCGATCGTCACGCCGCCCTCGACGCAGTCGAGCGCGAGTCCGCCGACCGAGACCTCGATCCCCGCCACCCCATCCGGGTTGCCCAGCGCGGCATTGGCGATGGCGAAGGAGCCGCGATCCATCGGCCCCGATGCAGGCACGCCATAGCGCATCAACCCCGCCCGCCCGCTATCCTGCACGGTGACGAGCGGGCCGGCCTGCACGATCTCGATGACGGCGCTGGCCATGGCTCAGGCCCGCCGATTGTCTGAGAGCTTGGCATGGGCGTCGAAGCCGGCGCGGTCGATCCGCCGGAAGCGCACATCGTCGCCGATCTCGAACAGGAAAGGTCGGCCGGTCTCCTCGCGCAGGATTTCGGTCGGCGAACGGCCGATGATCCACCATCCGGTCGGCATGACGAGCGTGGTGACGAGGCATTGCGGCCCGGCGATCAGCACGCTGCCCGCCGCGATCCCGCGCATGGGAGCGGGCTTGCGCGGCAGCCTGATCGCCTCGGGCACGCCTGCGAGATAGGCATAGCCGGGCGCGAAACCGTACATGAAGACGCTGTAGTCACCCGCCAGATGCGCCGCGATCACTGCCTCCCGCGTGAGACCGGTCGCGGCCGCGACGGCGTCGAGATCGGGAGAGAACGTGTCCTCGTAGCAGACCAGCACCTCGCGCGGCTCGCCCTTGGGCGGCAGGGTCGCGGGCTTCTGCAACAACGCCATCATCGCCGCTTCGACCTGCCCATGGTCGACGAGCAGCGGGTCGAAGCCGACGAGCAGGCTGGCATAGGCCGGCACCGCCTCGGTGAAGCCCGGAAACGGCGCGACCGAAAGCGCCGCATCAAGCCGCCGGACCTGCCCGTTGACGCGTGAGTCGATCGTGTCGCCAAGCTCCACCAGCACGGCATGCTCCGCCACCGGCTGGAAACGCGGAAAGCCTTGTGCCGGCGCGTTCATGCCGGGCGCGGCAGAAAGGGCGCGATGGTGATGCCGGCCTTGGTCAGCGCCTCGCGCACCGCCCGGGCCATCGCGACCGCACCTGCGCTGTCGCCATGCACGCAGATCGAATGCGCCGCGAGCGGAATCTGCGGCCCCTCCAGCGTCGGCATCAGCCCCGTGTCGAGGAATGCGACCAGCCGTCTTGCCGCTGCGTCGGCACCATGGACCATCGCCCCGTCCCGGCTGCGCGGCACCAGCCGGCCATTGGGCAGATAGGCCCGGTCGGCGAAGATCTCGCTATGCACGGAAAGCCCGCAGGCGCGCGCGGCGGGCTCCAGCTCCGTGCCCGAGATCGCCAGCACCGCGAGATCGCGCGAGACGGCTGCGACAGCGCGCGCGATCGCGTCGGCCACGCTGCGGTCGTCGCAGGCGAGGTTGCCGAGCGCGCCATGCGGCTTCACATAGGCGACCTTTGCCCCGGCCAGCGCAGCTGCGCCCATCAGCGCCCCGATCTGCACGGCTGTAAAACGCTCGATCTCTCGTGGTGTGCAAGGGATGATGCGCCGCCCAAAACCCTCGCGGTCGGCATAGCCGGGATGCGCGCCGATCACCACGCGGCGCGCCTTGGCGAGCGTGAGCGTGTCCACCATCGTCTCGGGATCGCCGGCATGGCCGCCGCAGGCGATGTTGGCGCTGGTGACGAGGTCGAGCATGGCCGCGTCGTCGCCGGCGCGCCACGGCCCATAGCCTTCGCCGAGATCGGAATTGAGGTCGATGCTGCGCGTCATCGCGTCATCCTAAAGCGTTGGAACCTTGCAAGGAAACACTCCGTCATCCCGGACAAGCTGCGTAGCAGCGCAGCTCCGGGATCCATCATAGAGGATCGACGGCGCTCTATGATGGATCCCGGGGCAAGCCCGGGATGACGGGTATTTCCTTTCGAAATCAGCAGGCTCCAGCACGGAGCGGGCCAGAGCAGCCGGCAGGATCAGTCTTCCGCCACCGGCACGGTGTAATTCAGCACCAGCCGCCCGCCATCGGGATAGATCGTCTGGCCGGTCATGTAGGAGGCGTCGTCGCTGGCGAGAAAGGCCGCGACGGACGCGATCTCGGAGGGCTCGCCGCAGCGGCCGATCGGCGTGCGCGAGAGCACGGCGCGGCGCGCCTCGTCGGAGGTCATGATCGCCTTCTCGACCATCTCGGTCAGGATCGTGCCGGGCCCGATTCCGACGACGCGGATGCCATGCGGGGCCAGCGCAACCGAAGCCACCGAGGTGAGCTGGTTCATGCCGCCCTTCGAGATGGCATAGGTCGCAAGGTTCGGGTTGGCGAGCAGCGCGTTGATCGACGACATGTTGATGATGACGCCGCCCTGACCTTGCGCGACCATCTGCCGCCCGGCTGCCTGCACGCCGAAGAACGCGCCCTTCAGGTTGACCCCGATGACCTCGTCGAAATCGCTCTCGGCTATCTCGAGAAAGGGCTGGCTGCGGGCGATGCCGGCATTGTTGAGCATGATGTCGAGCCGCCCGAACCGGGCGACGGCCGCAGCGACGAGCCCGTCGACGTCGCCGCGCCTGGTCACATCGGCCGGGACGGCGAGCACCTGCTCGGGCCGCCCGAGCGCATCGGCCGCACGGGCCAGTTCCTCGCCGTCGATATCGGCGACGACGAGCTTGGCGCCCTCCTGCAGGAAGCGCTGCGCGCAGGCGCGGCCGAGGCCCCGCGCCGCCCCCGTGATCACCGCGACCTTGCCGTCGAGCTTCATCGCTGGTGCTCCTTCAACCGTCATAAACTGCATTCTCAGCCCTCATCCTGAGGAGCCGCGAAGCGGCGTCTCGAAGGATCGTCCGGATGTCTCCGGAGTCTTCTGAAGCATCCTTCGAGACGCAAGCTTCGCTTGCTCCTCAGGATGAGGACTGAGTTGGTCTTGATCGTCGCTTCAGCGCTTCAGTCGCGGCTTCTCGATCCCGGCCTGGTGGCAGAGCGCATCGACCATGGCCGAAAAGTCGCGTCCGCCGAAGCCGCCGGCACGGGCCGCACTGAACGCCTCGCGAGCGGCCGCCGCCAGCGGCATCGGCACTTTTGCGGCATTGGCCGCGTCCACGATCAGGCTGAGGTCCTTGTGCGCGAGGTCGATGGTGAAGCCGGGCTCCGTGTCGCCGATCAGCACCTTGTTGGGCCAGTTGACCTTGAGCTGGCCGTTCACGGCGGTGGTGCCGTAGAGCACCTCCAGCGTCGTCTCCAGCGTCAGCCCGAAGCGCTGCGACAGCGCCAGCGCCTCGGCGTTCATCTGGCACAGCGAGACGGCGAGGTAGTTGTTGACCAGCTTCGTGCGCGTGCCGCTGCCGACCGGGCCGCAATGATGGATCGTCGAGCCCATGCCCTCTAGCAGCGGCTTCACACGGGCGAAATCGGCGTCCGTGCCGCCGACCATGAAGAGCGATTCACCCCGGTCCGCATGGACGGCGAGCCGCCCGACCGGCGCATCGACATAGCCGATGCCCTTGGCCGCCGCCAGCTTGCCCAGCGCGTCGGTGACGAGCGGGTCGATCGTGCTCATGTCCATGATCACGCTGCCGGGCCTGGCGTTCTCCAGTACGCCGCCGGGGCCGGCTACGACCTGTTCGACGATCGCGGAGTTGGGCAGCATGGTGACGATGACGTCGGACTGGGCCGCGACCTCGCCGGCCGACTCCGCCGGGCGCGCCTGCAGCGAGGCGAGTTCGTCGACGGCGTCGCGATTGACGTCATGGACGATCAGGCGAAAGCCCTTGCGGCAGAGGTTGGAGGCCATGGGCCGGCCCATGCGGCCAAGCCCGACGAAACCGATCATATCTGTCACAGCATTTCCTCGTTGTTTTTTATGATTTGCATTGGCTTAGCTCTGAACCACCGCGTCATCCTGGACAAGCGGCGAAGCCGCGCCGATCCGGGATCCATCGTAAGGCACCGCTAGCGCTCTATGATGGATCCCGGGTCGAGCTTCGCTCGCCCAGGATGACGCAGTGGTTCCACGCGACATTGCGCCTGTCACCCCTGCGGCAGGCCCAGATGAGCACGGAATCGGTTCTTGACGTAGACCGCGTCGCGCGAGGGCAGGGAGCGCGGCGGGTTCTCAGGCAGAACCTTGATCACGAACAGGCGCGGGCCTTCGGCATTGGCCTGCAGCGTCCCGGCCAGCGCCTCGACCTCGGCCATGCCGGTCAGCGTCCGCGCGGTCGCAAAACCGCAGACTTCCGCGATCTTCGCCAGGTCGATGCCATGACCTGTATGGCTGCCCTGCATCCCGGTCTCGCCGAAATGCTGGTTGTCGATCACCGCGATATCGAGGTTTTTGGGCTTCGCCACGGCGATGGTCGCGAGCGCTCCGAAGGCCATCAGCTGCTCGCCGTCGCCGGTGATGACGAGCACGCGCCGCGAGGCTTGCGCCTGCGCGATGCCCAGTCCCACCAGCGCAGCCCCGCCCATCGCGCCCCAGAGATAGTAATTGCCGTCATGGTCGCCGGCCGCATGGACGTCGTAGGTCGCCGAGCCCAGCCCGGTCACGACGAGCGTATCGCCCCGGTCCTTCAGCAGAGCTGTGACGACGGCGCGGCGGCCGAGCGGGATGTTTTCGGGACTGGCCATCGCGCTCACCACTTCTTCTTGCCGAGCAGGCGCTGCCCGATCAGCACCGCGATCTGCTGGTCGCCCTCATAGGCGAGCGCGGCGGCCGCCTCGACGGTGTCCACGAGGTCTTCGGCCGTATCGGCCCGCATCACGCGGATGCCGACGGCCTCCAGCGCGGCTTGGGTGCCGCGCCCCATCGGCACCTGCCACGGATTGAACTCGGCCCATTCGCCGCGCATCGTCACCAGCATCAAGAGCGGCGCCCGCGTCATCACCGGCAGCGACAGCATGTTGATGCAGTTGCCGACGCCGCTCGACTGCATCAGCAGGACGCAGCGCTGTCCGCCGAGCCACGCCCCGGTCGAGATCGCGACGCCCTCCTCCTCGGTGGTGAGGACATTGGTCTTCACGTGTGGATCGGCCTGGAACATGCGGATCAGCGCGCTGTGGCCGGCATCTGGCACAAAGGCCATCTGGCGCACATCGGCCGCCTTCAGGATGGCGTAAAGCCGCGCCGGCCAGCCGCTGACGGCCGCTGCCGCAGCCTCCGCGTCTGCGGCGTTTGAAACGGTGGTCTGCGCCACGACGATCCTCCGGTCCTGTCGATTGCAGGTCGATGCTAACGGCAATCCAGCTATAAAGCCGCGACCCTTTTTCGTGATCAGCTATGCTGGTACGGTATCGCTTGGGGAGGCTGCCTCTTGGAGATTTCACAACTGCGCACGCTGATCCACGTCGCCGAGCTCGGCAGCCTGAGCAAGGCGGCCGACCGGATGAACATCGCCCAGCCGGCGCTGAGCCGGCAGGTCCGCATGCTGGAGCAGGAACTCGGCGTCGCGCTCTTTTCCCGTCATGGCCGGGGCATGGTGCTGACCGAGCAAGGGCGCGACGTGCTCAAGCACGCGACGCGCGTCATGACGGAACTCGACGAAATCCGCGCCAGCGCCGCCGACAGCGATGTGGCCTTGACCGGCACGGTCGCGATAGGCCTGCCGCCGACCGTCTCCGACATCATCGCTGTGCCGCTGGTCGCCGCCTTCGGCAGGGCCCATCCAGGCGCGGTGCTGCGGCTGGTCAGCGCCTATACCGGCTATCTGCTCGACTGGCTGCATCGTGGCGAGATCGACGTCGCGATCCTCTACGATCCGCGCCCGGCGAGGTCGCTGCGTTCGCGGCCGCTGCTGCTGGAGAACCTGTTCCTGATCGGTCCGGCGCAGGCCGGCTTCTCGCCCCTCAGGGTCGTGCCGTTTTCGACCCTGCGCGGCAGACGCCTGCTGCTGCCGAGCCTGCGCCATGGCCTGCGCACCATCGTCGAGCGTTGCGCCACCGAGGCGGGGTTTGCGCTCGATGTCGCGGTCGAGGCGGACTCTTATGCGACGCTGAAGGATCTGGTCCGCCACGGCCATGGCTGGACGGTCCTGCCGCTGGCGCCGATTCATGACGACATCGCCGCCGGCCGGCTGACGGGCGCAGCCTTGACCGGCCCCGCCCCGGTGCGCCGCCTGATCCTGTCCTATCCCGCCGACCGGCCGGCCTCGCGGCTCGCCCGCTTCGCCGGCGAAGCCATCGCCGCCATCGTCGCCGATCATGTCGGACGCGGCATCTGGGCCGGAGAGTTGCTGGCCGGCGATCAGCCTGTGACAACGGCCGCCCCATGATCATCCGCCAGCTTGTCTATCTCGACGCGCTCGCCCGCGAGCGTCATTTCCGCAAGGCGGCCGAGGCCTGCCATGTCTCGCAGCCGACATTGTCGGCGGCAATAGCCCAGCTCGAGGCCGAGCTCGGCGTGCTGATCGTCGAGCGCGGCCGCCGCTTCCAGGGGCTGACGCGCGAGGGCGAGGTCGTGCTCGGCCATGCCAGGCGCATTCTCGCCGAGGCCGACCTGCTGAAGGAATCGATCGCCGAACTGACGCAAGGCGTCAGCGGCCGCGTCCGGCTCGGCGCGATCCCGACCGCGCTACCGATGGTCGCCCACATCACCGCGCCGTTCTCGGCGCGCTATCCGGGCGTCTCGCTGACCGTGCTGTCGTTGACTTCGGCCGAAATCCAGAGCCGCATCGACGCCTTCGAGCTCGATGTCGGCCTGACCTATCTCGACAACGAGCCGCTGGAGCGGGTGATCTCGAAGCCGATCTACCAGGAATCCTATGTCCTGCTGACGCGCGAGGACGGCCCGCTGGCCGGCCGCGAGAGCATCAGCTGGGCGCAGGCCGGCGCACTGAAACTTTGCCTGCTGACGCCAGACATGCAGAACCGCCGTATCGTCGAAGGCATCTTCCGCTCGGTCGGCGTCTCGCCGCGCCCGGCGATCGAGACCAACTCGATCTTCAACCTCTGCTCCCATGCCGGCATCGAGGGCGTCTCCAGCATCGTTTCGACGCAGCTGCTGGAGTTCTTCGGAGTGCCGCTGGGCACCATGGCGCTGCCGCTGGTGGAACCAGTGGCGCAGCGCACCATCGGGCTGATCGTCGCCGACCGGCAGCCCTTCGCGCCACTGGCGCGCAACCTGCTCGCCATGTCGCAGCCGGTCACCGAAGCGGTGCTTCCGCGCCGGCCGATCTTGCGATAGTCGGGATCTATCGTTGCTCGTTCGGAACGATGCTGCCCGTCTTTGCGAGCGCAGCGAAGCAATCCAGAGGTTTGCGCGAGACGCTGGATTGCTTCGCTGCGCTCACAAAGACGGCAACGCCGCATTCGTGATAGTTAAAAACTATCAATTAGTCGGCAGAATCGATTTGAACTCGTTCCAGCCTTGGCGCTTCATTCCCGAAAAGCCGGCCCGTGAGGCAGGCAGCGAGGAGGAACGATGCAGCGCTACCCGGCCTGGGACAAGGACGAAGCCCGCGCGATCGTCGCAGGCCTTGCGCATCTCGAAGGCGCGACGCTGCCGATGCTGCATGCGCTGCAGGAGGCGTTCGGCCATGTCGACCCGCAGGCCGTCCCGCTGATCGCCGAGACGCTGAACCTGTCGCGGGCCGAGGTGCATGGCACGATCTCGTTCTATCATGATTTCAGAAGCGCCCCGCCGCCCGCCCGCGTGGTCAAGCTCTGCCGCGCCGAGGCCTGCCAGGCGCTGGGCTGCGAGGCGCTGGTCGAGGGCCTGGCGCGCGAGCACGGCGTCGCGGTCGATGCCGAAACGGAAAGCCTTGTGGTCGAGACGGTCTACTGCCTCGGCAATTGCGCGCTCGGCCCTGCCGCTCTGGTCGATGGCGAACTGATCGGGCGGCTCGACGCAGGCCTGCTCGCCGATCTCTGCGGCCTTGCGGGAGGATCGCCATGAGCGAGGCGATCCGCATCTTCGTGCCGATCGACGCCGCTTCCCTTTCCGTCGGCGCGGAAGCCGTGACGCAGGCGATCCTGCGAGAAGCGCAAGAGCGCGGCGTCGCGGTCGATCTCGTCCGCAACGGCTCGCGCGGCATGCTCTGGCTGGAGCCGCTGGTCGAGGTCGAGACGCCGGAAGGGCACATCGCCTATGGTCCGGTTACGGCGAAGGATGTCGCTGGCCTGTTCGAGGCTGGCTTCCAGCATGGCGGCGCGCACGCCTTGCGCCTCGGCCTGACGGACAAGCTCGACTGGATGATGCGTCAGCAGCGCCTCACCTTCGCGCGCGTCGGCATCACCGATCCGCTGTCGCTGGCCGATTATCAGGCCCATGGCGGCCTTGCCGGGCTCACGGCTGCCTTGGCGCTGACCGGCGCGGACATCGTCGCGGCGGTGAGAGAGTCAGGCCTGCGCGGACGCGGCGGCGCGGGCTTCCCGACCGGCATCAAGTGGCAGACCGTCCACGACGCCAGCGCGACGCAGAAATACATCGTCTGCAACGCCGATGAGGGCGACAGCGGCACCTTCGCCGACCGCATGCTGATGGAGGGCGACCCCTTCCTGCTGATCGAGGGCATGGCGATCGCCGCCGTCGCGGTCGGCGCGACGCGCGGCTACATCTATCTGCGCTCCGAATATCCGCACGCGTTTCGCACGCTGCAGCGCGCCATCCTGAAAGCCGGGAACGCCGGCCTCCTCGGCGACGACGTGCTTGGCTCCGGCCACGCCTTCCATCTCGAAGTCAGGCTCGGCGCGGGGGCCTATATCTGCGGGGAGGAAACGGCGCTGCTGGAGAGCCTGGAGGGCAAGCGTGGCGTGGTCCGCGCCAAGCCGCCGATCCCGGCCTTGCAGGGCCTGTTCGGCAAGCCGACCGTCGTAAACAACGTGCTTTCCTTCGCGGCCGTGCCCTGGATCCTCCAGCATGGCGGACGGGCCTATGCCGATTACGGCATGGGCCGCTCGCGTGGCACGCTCCCGGTCCAGCTCGGCGGCAATGTCAAACGCGGCGGGCTGATAGAACTCGCCTTCGGCATCAGCTTGCGCGAGATCGTCGAGGACATGGGCGGCGGCACGCTGACGGGCCGGCCGGTCCGCGCCGTGCAGGTCGGCGGCCCGCTCGGGGCCTATCTGACGGCGGCGCAGCTCGACGTGCAGATGGACTACGAGGCCCTCGCCGGCATGCGCGCCATGCTCGGCCATGGCGGCATCGTCGTCTTCGACGACAGCGTCGACATGGCAAAACAGGCCCGTTTCGCCTTCGAATTCTGCGCCAAGGAAAGCTGCGGCAAATGCACGCCCTGCCGCATCGGCGCGACGCGCGGCGTCGAGACGATGGACAGGATCATTGCCGGCGTCGAACGGCCCAAGAATCTGGCCGTGCTGCGCGACCTGTCGAAGCTGATGACCGACGCCTCGCTCTGCGCCATGGGCGGGCTGACGCCGATGCCGGTGCTGAGCGCGCTCACCCACTTTTCCGAGGATTTCGACCGGGGGAGCGCTGCGCGAAACCCCTCCCCCTTGTGGGGAGGGGCAGGGGTGGGGGG
>Ga0049072_1001117_pt1 | contig 14423 bp, 16 predicted proteins | sample FECB27metaG_FD_55053 | JGI IMG/M metagenome (GOLD analysis project Ga0049072, IMG submission 55053) | Cyanobacterial communities from the Joint Genome Institute, California, USA - FECB-27 | ecosystem: Environmental > Aquatic > Thermal springs > Hot (42-90C) > Microbial mats | place: USA...
TGTGCCCGGAAAAGGACTGGATCTCTTCCCGGGTAAAGGAAACATCCGACCAGGTATCCTCCTCCCACCAGTCTTCCCCCACATCAGCATCGTGGAGCATCCGGGTAAGGGTGGCCCGCTCTTGAGGGCTGCGTTGTTGCCAGGTTTCGTACTGGCCGGCCACTTCCGCCAGGATGAAGGAATCATCCGGCAGCAATAGCACTTCGAGTTGTTGAAGGCTGTTGTTGAACATAGTCAATAAGGGTTTATAGGTGATTAAATAGAACTATTGGCCTGCCCGATGAGCTCTTGCCAGGCCGGAAAAGGGGTGAGATCATTCAAAGGGTAGAAAATGATATGGAGACCGGTAAAAAAGGCTACCCGCAGGGGAAAATGGATATCGACAATACGCACGAACTCCTCCCGTTTGGCTTCCGTCCAAAAGGAGCCCTTCAGCCCTTCTTCTATCCGGGCGGGGGCGTGAAGAATCAGCTGGAAAATTTCATCGAAAACGGAGGGTTCCAACCTGAAGACTGCGGAGAGGTCCTTCCAAAGGTCAAAGTGCTTCGTATCATATTCCTGGGAGGTTTCCGGATCAACTACCCGCTTAAACATCCAAAAGGGAGTTCCCAGGGCTACGGCTTTTCCTTGCTTTTCCGACAGTGGAATGGCGGGAGGGTGGTGAAGGAATGGAACGAGTTTCAATTCAATTTTTCCACCCTCCCCCAAGTGAGGTTCAATTAACAAGACCAGTGCATTGGAAAGGCAGGCCGGCTTTATACTCACCCGAACGGGCAATAAAAGCGAGAGTGATTCAAGGGTTCCGTTTTCCATCCATTCGGTCATATTCCAGCCAATGGATTGCATCTCCAATAGACTTTCCGGCCGGAAGTGACTCAGTACCATCCGGCTCTTATCGTCTTCCAATAGAACGTCCAGTTGATCCAGACCCTCGTACCTACTTTCCAGCTCTTCATCGGCGATCTCGACGGTAACCTTTTCTTCCTTTTCAGTCCCGTTGAGATAGTAGATATCGCTATCGGGCTCGACACCCGCCAGATCCTCCCCGCTGCTTTTGCTGTCATCGTTGGATGGCTCTCCCGGTTGTTCCACAAAAGCCACTACGGGACTATCCTGATCTTTGAGGTCAACCTTTTCAGGGAAGTGTTCTTCGAAATCCGTGGGGGCTACTTTCCCTTCTCCAATAAGCAGGGTGACTGGCGCAAGGGTACCGCCTTCGTCCGGGCGATTATCGGCAAAAGCAATGCTGGCTGAGTGATCACCCGCCTCCAGGGGAGATTTGCCTACGGAATCGGGGTGGTCACTTTCCCATTCTCCGGTGGGTGCCACCGGTAATTCTTCAGGTTCTTTCCCGGCTACGAAGAGACTAATTTCATTTTCATCCCCAGTAGATGCCGGTTGCTGCACTGGTAAGGGAGAAATGGGGTGGCGATCGGAGTCAAATTCCATGGCATACAGGTTTAATAATAGTTTAATTGCGACTACTTTTGCAAAGTAGTTTAGTTGCGACTACTTTTGCAAGTAAATGGTGTTTAAAAACGACTACTTTAGTTGTTGAACCAATCGGATGCGAATGGGAGGGATACATTGGTTGGGTAACTGGAAAATCGATAAGGGGCTACTGCTGGCGATAGGGATAGCTTTGCCCGGCGGGCCCGCCGTTGGGCAAATAAACGTCACACTGAATCCTGGGCACCGGCTTTGGGAGGAGAGAATGCAAGTTTGGCAACAGTGGGCCTGCTTTTCGGAAAAAGAATTGTTTCAAGCCTATCAACAAACGCGCGATTCCTGGTTACGGGAACACGTGCCGGCCATATTACCGATTCGAGTGGAAGAAGGGGGAAACCGGTTGACTTCAGTCTATGGCTATCGAAAGCATCCCATCAGCCGGGACTGGAAATTTCACAATGGGATTGATCTCTCCGGCAAGTTGGGTCAAAACGTGTACGCCACGGCGCGGGGCATCGTCACTCAAATAGGGTTTGAACCCCGACTGGGAAACTTTATTATCCTGGATCACGCCGGTCAATTCCAGACCGCATACGGGCATCTGAGCCGGATTGGGGTGAAGCCTGGTCAGTTGGTCAGGCGGGAGGAGGTGATCGGGCGGGTGGGTAGGAGTGGGAGTAGTACCGGTTACCACCTGCATTACATAGTCAAACGCCTGGGAAGAACGGTGGACCCGGATGCTTATCTTTTTTTGCGGTACGGGCTGCCCAGCCCAAAAGAATAAGCCACCCGGAAGAGCAGCTTATTCAATCTGGGTGTTAGCCGTGCGCCGCCACCTTTGTTGTTCCGATTTGTTTCTCAAGACCCGACAGTACCCGTCTTCACTTCGCCGGCCCGCTTATAATGGGCGATAATAACTCCGCTTGGCGCAACTACACTTTCGTTTAATGTAAAAGCAACCGCAATGGGGCCATCTTCAAACAGCTTTTTGCCTTCACCCAGGGTCAACGGGTGAATCATGAGCCAGAGTTCGTCCACCAGGTCCTTATTCAGTAGTAGCTGAACGAGCTTGGTGCTGCCCCAAACTTTAATGTCAGCGCCTTCAGAATTTTTAAGTTCTTCGATATCGGTCAGGCTGTTAAGGAAAACGGAGCCCTTCCAATCCGACTTATTCTTGGTGTTGGAGAGGACAAATTTTGTGACATCATTGATGCCCGGCCAATTGTCCGCCCGTTGTGGCCAGTAGTTCTCCCAAATCTCAAAGGTCTTTCTACCCAAGAGCAGATCGGCTGGCTTCATCAGTTTTTCCATCACCTTTCCAGAGACTTCGTCCCCATAAGGGGCGACCCATCCGCCATAGTTGAAACCACCAGAAGTGTCTTCCTCAGGTCCGCCGGGTGACTGGACGACTCCATCCAAGGTAATAAATGACAAAACGATTATTTTTCTCATGCGCTTATGATTTGTTAAAAAGACAAATCTCCATGAGTATACTTTGTCAAATGCAGGGTGTTTGCGACAAGTACAGGGCACAATGCGACAAATATCAACGTGAGCTGTGATTCATATGAAATAAGGAGAAATGAACCCAGGGAATTGGTATAAAGCTTCACTTGAATAACCAAATAGAATTCAGGTTGCGCGCGTGGTATCACCCTATTTAATTCAGATAACCCAGGAACGATACGGTTAAAAGGCTAAGGTGCGCCCCTAATTCAGGCATTCCCCATGATGGATTCGTCTGGTTTTCAATGCAGCATCACTAAAGTCCTTCCATTTCTGGGAAAGGTTTGTTGGATAACGCGGGCCTTTCAAAGTACTGCTCTATTTGTTGGCTTGCGTCCTTGCCTTCTTCCATTCCTTGTGGCTTTTCAGGTGATCCCTGCATTGCCCGATGGTCCATTGCTGGGCTTCCTCCGTGGATACGCTTTTGGGGAGCGAGGCATTGGTTTTTCCATCCGTCAGGTAGAGTCCGTACTGACCCTTCCTGATTTGAAACTGCTTTCCCACCTGCGCCACCAGGGTTTTATCTCCTTCCTTCACCCGTTGCTGTTTGGCTTCCAGGCAGGCAATGGCTTCGGCCAGCGTCACTTGGCTGGGCTCCTTGTCCTTCACGGAGCCATACAGGTCCCCGCACTTGACGTAGGTTCCGTATTTGCCCTTTCCTGCCGTGATGGGATGATCCTGCCAGGTGCCGATCTCCACCGTGCCTTCTCTGAGTTGATCCGGAAATTGGCTTTCTGCCTGTCCAATCCATTCACTCAGCCGCTTGTCAAAGGCGGGTACCAGCTGCGCAAAGCTTTTCTTGCCTTCCATTACCTGGTCAAACAGCCCCTCGCATTTGGCGGTGAATTCGTAATCCACAATCTGGGAAAAACAACTTTCCAGAAACTGGGTCAGCCGCATTCCTTTCTCGGTGGGAATGAGCTTGTTTTTGTCCGCCCCCAGCGTTTCTGTTTTCTGACTGGGGGTGATAATTCCCTTTTCCAAAGTAAAAACAAGCACGGTTACCGGCCGGCCGCTGGCATTGGCGGTTTCCACGTATTGGCGTTGCAGGATCGTGTTGATAATGCTGGCATAGGTGGATGGCCGGCCAATCCCTTTCTTTTCCAGCTCCGCCACCAGCGTAGCCTGGTCGAATCGCCTGGGGGGCTTGGCGTAGACCTGGCGGGCCTCCAGTTTCTGCATGACCAGCGTTTCGCCTACCGTGACGGGTTGAATGGTCCCGTTTTCCTCCTCCTCTTCGTTTTCTTCCTGATAGGCTTTCAAATAGCCATCAAAGGTCAGGACCCTGGCCGTGGTGGCAAACAGATCCTGGGGCACGTTCGAAGTAATGGTGATGGTGGTTTCCTCGTAGCGGGCGGCTTTCATCTGACTGGCCAGTGCCCGGCGGTAAATCAGGTTGTAAAGTTTGCTTTCCTCTTGGGTATCTCCGGCCGTAGCATTTTCCCAATGGGTGGGCCGGATGGCTTCGTGGGCTTCCTGCGAACCCGCCTTGCTTTTAAAGTGGCGTTCCTGGTGATAAAGGCTCCCGTACTGCAGGAGAATCTGGTTTTTAGCTTCGGCCATGGCCGTTTCCGACAGATTCACGCTATCGGTCCGCATGTAGGTAATGTGTCCCCCTTCAAAGAGCTTTTGGGCCACTTCCATTACCCGCTTGACGCTCATCTTCAGTTTCTTCACCCCGTCCTGGGTGAGGGTAGAGGTGGAGAAAGGGGGCTGAGGCGCCTTCTCGATGGGCTTAGTGGTGATGTCGAGTACGGTGAAGGTCTTATCGATAGAAGCCTGTAAATAAGCTTGGGCATCCGGTGCCTGCATAAAGGTGTCCTTCTTTTTGGCCTTGAGCAGATCGCCTTTTTCGGTTTGGAACAGGCCGGTGACTTGGAAATTGTATTTATCGGCAAAGCCTTGAATTGTCCGTTCCCTTTCCACGCACAGACGCAGGGCCACCGATTGTACGCGACCCGCTGATAAGCCACTCTCCAGTTTTCGCCACAGCACGGGACTGACCTCGTAACCCACCAGCCGGTCGATGGCCCGACGCGATTCCTGAGCGGCCACCAGTTGCAGGTCAATCAGTCGGGGAGAAGCCACCGCACTCCTGACGGCCGCATCGGATAATTCCTGAAAAGTGACCCGCTTGGTCGTCTTGTAACTTAATCCCAGCACCTCGCAGATGTGATAGCTGATAGCTTCTCCTTCCCGGTCCGGATCGGAGGCCAGGTAGATGTTTTGTGGACCCGCCTGGTGGGCTTTCCGCTTCAGATTCTCGATGACTTCCTTCTTGTCGGTATTTACCTCGTACTTCATCTTGTAGCCATTGGCTTTATCAATGGCGAGTTCTTTGGATGGCAAATCCCGGATATGGCCTACCGAAGCGGCCACGTCCCAATCCGCTCCCAGGATGGCTTTGAGCTTTTTGATTTTATTAGGCGATTCTACAATAAGGAGTTTCATTACGTTTTTGGTATGTTTTCGTCGATTGAAGTTTAACAAAGAAGCAGGGTACCCAAGGAACTTCCAGGTGAGTAAATTACCCCTTAATTTTTAGTTTAGCAGGGATCCGTTGCGCTACAATCCGAGTTTTGATGACATAATCTCCTCAGAAGGAAAATATATCAAGTCAAGTGGTAGGTAAACCCTTCGGAGTCTAATTCCACCTAGCCGGCATCGGTGGCCACCAGGATTTCAAAGGAGCGGGAATCCTGCCCTTTGATGGTATTGAAATGCTTCTTGATCCCGGCATCTGACGAAATGTGGTACTGGAAGGTGGAGGGTAACACGGGAAGATCTTTGATAACCTATTTTTCGAATAGGTACGCTTTGGGATGGGCTAGTTGCACCAGGTGACCGATGGCCCAGGTCACTTGATACCCGTTGCCTTCCAGATAGCCCTCCTTCATCTGGGTGGCTTGCAATACTTTGGTCAGGTCGCGGGCCACGGAAGGTTTTTGGGCAATGACTACTTTCATAGAGATTGGATTCAAATGATGATGGTGAATGATAGGAGGTATTGGATTGATTCGTTAGGCCTTTTCCTTGCTTTTGATCAAATGCGACAGCGAGGGGTCCTTGCTTATTCGCTCGTGTTCGAGCGTAATGATGTGTTGGATATCGCCCCGAATCCGGTAGTAATTCGCCCCAATGATTTCCTCGGTGCGGTCCTTTCCCCCGGCATCCATGAAAAGGGCCTCGTTGAAATGGGGAATGTCCACAAAACGGGCAGCATCCGCCTTCGTTTCGGCTTCGTCGATCACCATTTGCGCGTGAAACACTTTCAGTTTTATTTCCTGGCCGCGGTCGTCGGCCACGGCCCCCACAAAGGTTCCCTGAGAAAGCTCGGCCATTACCGACTGAGGAATCCGGTAGTCCAACCCATTGGAAATGCTGATCGTGGTGCCGTTGCTGCTGGTAGCAATGGATTGTTTCCGCTGGTTGATCTTGCCGAACCTTTCGGATAGTTTCTTACCCGTTTCGCCCACCACCTGGCCCACAAACACATTGCCCACCAGGTTTTCGATTACCGTTGCTTCGTTTTTACCGTAGTCACGTTCCAGCTGGGAAAAGTCCTGGAAGCCCAGCAGCGTAGAAACCTTATTGCTTCGTGCGGTAGCAATCAGGTTGTCGAGTCCCTTGAAGAAAATGGTGGCCAGCTCATCAATAATAATGGCGGAGGGCATTTTTCCTTTCTTGTTGACCAGCTTCACCAGGCGGGCATTATAAAGACCCAGGGCAGCACCGTAGATGGATTGCCGTTCGGGATTATTACCCACGCAGAGGATTTTGGGCTCCTTGGGATTGTTGATGTCGAGGGTAAAGTCATTGCCTGACATCACCCAATACAGCTGGGGGGAGGCCAATCTGGCCAGCCCGATGCGGGCACTGGCGATTTGTCCTTCTAACTGCTCGGCGGCTCCGCTTTCATAAGCGCTTACAAAGGGCTTCACGTACACGTCGATTTCGGGATAGCTGCCCAGGATGGGGAATATTTCATCGTACTTGGCGCTCAGCAGTTCGATCACGTGAGGAAAGGTGCAGTATTTCCCATCTTGATAGAGCTTCAAGAACCAGATGATGGAGGTGACGAAGTTGATGGGAGACTCCACGAAGAAATCTCCCTGTTTCTGGATCCAGGTCCGGTTCAGGTTGAGCATAATCGTAGAGGCGCTTTCGTAAGCGTCGGTGATGTCAGTCATCAGCGAGGGTAGAAGGGGGTTGCAGCGGTGCGACTTTTTGGGATTGTCGAAGTTGATAATGTAGAAAGACGGTTGAACTGCGTATTTGTCCACATTTCGGATCATCACATTGTAGGCGATGCGGGAGAGGTCGTCAAACTTATAATCATAAATATACATCGAAAAACCCTTTCGGATGAGCTGCTTGATGTAGGCGTTGACAAACACAAACGATTTACCCGAGCCAGGGGTACCTAATACCATGCCCCCCCGAAATGGATTCACCACATTGATCCATCCTTTTTTCTTGCGTCCCCGCAGGTTATAGCGGGTAGGAATATTGATGGAGTATTCGTTTTCCAGCAACCGTTCTTCCTGAGGGAAGGACTGGTTGGCTTCGTTAAAGATGTCATTTAAACCATCCTCGTTGAGCAGGCGACTAAAGTGGGTGGCCCCCTTGGCCAGTATTGCTTGTCCAATGAAGTGGGTCAGCATGTAGGCCCAGATCCAGGGCTGTCGGATAATGATGGGTTCAAACCATAGCAGGCAGGAAGCCCCCAGCACGATCACGAAACCAATGATGAGCAGATTGCGGACTTGCCCGGCGGTAATTTCCGTGCTTTTTACCCCCTTGGCTCCCAGGCCATAGAAGGAAAGCCCAACCACCACAATCGTAAAAATGTACCAGGGATTGAGTAGCCAGTCCACTTTCTCTATTAGAAAGCCATAGGTGTTGACCAAAGGCTGGTGCAGATCATCCATCACCCATTGATGCAGGTGGGGAAAGCTCAGGACAAAATAGTGGAACAGAGCCACGATGACTACGGCCACGATGTACCAGTACTGCTGGATGAGGAGACCCTCTCTTTCTTTATTGCTAAGCATAAGGAGTAGAATAAATAGAAAAAGAAAAGTAGTTATATAACGACTACTATATACAAAACCAAAACTAGTCTAAATACGACTACTTTTGAAGTTTAAGTTGTTTCTTTTTTCTTCAGTTAGATACCTGACGCTTGAATGCACGGGTTTCTTACTATGAGTGTCTTCAAAGTGTGAGTCTCTCAGAATATATCTTTAGTTAAAAAAAGGCCTTTAGTGGGCAAGCCTTTCCAGTGAGCCGGTATGGGAGTAAATGGCAGACGCCGCCCTGCACACGCGCGGATTTCATCAAAGCTGGGTTAAAGGGAAGCTGTTACTAAAAGACTGCTCCTGATGAGACTAAAACCAAAGGGAAAGAACAATGATCCTTTTAAAGGATGAGGTTATAAAATTTATTGTTTAATGCGTTTATGGTGAGTATTTAATAATCTTGTTTTCAGGCGCTCAATATCAGCGTTAGCTTTCTGGAAAATACTTTCTAAGTTGCTGACTTCAAATGATCTATATAGTTTTGTAATGAATCTACGGCTGGCCGACTGTCCCTACTGTGTTAATTACCCCTACCAGGAGAACTTTATGTGTGCAAGCCTTGAAATAAAAAAGGTGGCCCCTCAGCCACCTTTTTTATTTCACTCAGTGTCAATCTCTTTTATCGCTTCCTTCAGCCTTTGCTTTTCCTCTCTGTGGATGATGTACGTCTCCGGCCTGGGAATTAGATTTTCTATCGGAACACCAGCTTCGTAGTAGAAGAAGCTGATCATAAGGTCGCTGGGTGCTTTACGGCCCTTCAGCACGTTGTTGATGAAGCTCTTGTCAGCCCCCAGTTTGCCTGCTAAATCCACTTGTCTGATGTGTCGTGCCTTCAAGCTTCTTTTCATCACTGCAATTCGTTGTTGTTTGAATTCCTCCTGGGAAACCATTTTTTCGGCTTCTTCTATCCGTCCCACTCTGGACTGAACAGCTTCTTCGGTCTGGGCTGCCTGCCAATCCGGGAAGTGGGCTTCTCCGTACGGGAATTCTTCTTTCTCATAGGCTGCAACCAGCGAGATCAACCGGTCCCGAAGCTGGTCGGCTTGCGATCCTTCAGTAGCCCCGTACAGCTTACGGATTGCCACCAGTGCCCGTTCGTGGTCTGCGTCATTTGCAATGGGTGATTCTGCAAGCTTCACCCATTTTTCCAGTTGTGCCTTGCTCATTTTCATACGTACGAACTTAGAAAAGTTTACCAATTGTACAACTTTATGGTGAAGTACTTTAGAGCCATTTTATATTTCAGCGCATCCATCAGCAGCAGAGGATGAAAAGCGCTTACGCTGTGTGCCGGATAGTCTGTCATGGCAATAACGGAGAGCTAGTAATGAATTATTACTTAACATAAATAAATTTATGCAACAATACCTAGTCCATCAAATTTCTTGCGCAATACGTATTCAATCAATTATAGTTGAAAGCCTTAACCGATTAACCGATTAATAAAGCGATCACAATCAACTGCTCTTCCAGCACGCAGTACTTTGCCAGGTGTATTTGACCAATAAGAATCTGGTGCCCGAAGTAACCAGCTTGGTCCGACAGCAAGGCAAAGTACATTTCGCCATTTCGTGAGAAGCTTGCCCAGCAAATGCTGTAAATCTTAATTAAATGGCGCTATTGTGAATCGAATTCGAGCGGCCAGCGGATAAAAAGGGTGTTAGCAAGAAATGTCTTCCCAAGGGAATAGGTTCAAGAAACGATCTTGGAAGACTAGTGGTGATTATCGGGATAAAAGTTCGACAGGCAGCGTTTCCTCTTGTTTAATATGATTTTGAACTTTAATGGCCTTCTCTTCCACATCCACCACATACACGGTTTCCCCATCCCGCAAGGGGCCTCGATAGCCAGGCTTCCATTGGAAGGTGAGCTTGTCTCCTACTTTGATGGATACTATTTGCATACTGGGGTTAGGCTAAAAAATTAAATGATAGACGCGCAGTCTTACAGTCTTGTAATCTGCTCTTTTGACAAGCCTGTAATTCGAGCAATTTGCTCAAGGGAAAGCCCTTCTTGCTTCATCCCTCTGGCAAGCTCCATTGTTTTTTCACTAGCACCTTCTTTTTTAGCAGTCTCGATCACGGCGTAATTGTCACGATAGACTTTTAGGCTTTCCTCGTAGGTTCTCATCTCTTCAGGGGTTAGTTTGGCTAACTCGGCTTCATTGAATAGTTTCTCAAATATCTTTTCTTGCAGCTTCTTAGGCCGTTTCTGCAATGTAGGCAGATGTTTCAACACATACATCCATTTTTCAAAACGGGTTCCCAACTCCGCCTCTTTCTTCTGAAAGCGAGGCATCTCCAGATAAATGAAGGTCAGCTTCTCATAAAATACATCCAGGGTAAGTTTGTCCAGCAGTTGTACTTCACGCACATAGCGTTCCTGACCGCTTGCATCCGGAAAGCTAAAGTTGAGGATGCCGATCGTATAGACCGCTTTCAAGTAATAGTCCCAATCTTTTCCTTTGGGAGCCTGGCCCTGAACGGGGAATGTCGAGTAGAAAATACTACGATCCTTAAAATATTCCTGCCGCACATTCTGCACCTCGATGATGAACCTCTCCCCTTTCTCATTCTCACAATATAGATCAAAGATGGCTTTGCGGTCAGTTTCGGTTTTCCCCTGGTTCTCCGGATTCAGATATGTCAAATCCTTGACCTGTTCCCGGTCTCCCAGCACCTGATTCAGGAAGTCAATCAACAGTTCCTTGTTGAATTCCGTACCGAAGAGCTTTTTAAAGCCGAAGTCCGTAAAAGGGTTAATGTACTTCTCTTTGCCATTCATCCCTCAAAAATAGCAATTTGAAAGTAGCATCGCTGGTTGCTTTTTCTGATGAAACTATAAGACTTAAGTTATATCCACGGTTACAATTAATCTAATACCTAAAATCTTCTTTAATGATGAAAGAAAATAGATCAACTATCTAGTCATCAAAATAATGAATTGCTGGTTAACATTAAGCAAAATTATGCAACAGTGGATTTCACTAAAAGATCAGTGGTTTCGTATGGGTGGCAAGTTATAATCTGTGGCTGATGTACCGACTGGCCCGGTAGCCATTGTTGCTTTCCAGCGCCACCCAATCCATAAAAAGTCCTACCTTTAAAGCTCACTATTTACCTTACACGATGAATCTTACTTTTGAACAAGCTTCCCGGGCTATAAAAGCGGCCAAAGATCAGGCCCAGAGCCTGGGTGTTCTAATGAACATTGCCCTGGTGGACGCCGGAGCCAACTTAACGGCCTTTGCCCGTATGGACGGGGCCTGGCTGGGATCCATTGACATTGCGATTCGGAAAGCCAAAACAGCCCGCTACTTTGATATGAACACGGGGGATCTGGGCCAGCTTTCCCAGCCCGGTGGCTCACTCTATCAGATTGAACATTCCAACTCAGGACTGATCAGCTTTCCCGGCGGAATCCCCATTCGCAATGCCGACGGGGTGATCATCGGTGCCATCGGGGTATCGGGCAGCACGGTGGAAAATGATCATCGTGTGGCGCAGGCCGGAGTCCAGGCGATAAAGTAAATGGCATTACCCGGATATTGTTGCGGCAGCCTCAATTGCAAATTACGAAAGAAGTAATGGATTGGATGTCTTCTCTTAAAATAATCCAAAGTGTACAGACGGCTCGGGACTTTACGACTATACAAGTCCGCCCCACCCACTTGGCGGGTCTTATTTGCCGGTTCAGTTCACGGATTGCATAAAGCAAATGAATAACTCCGGAGGTATCGTGCCTTTAGCCCCCGGCCACACTTCTACTTAACATAAATAAATTATTCACCTCAGGAGAGTGAATCCATTTTCTTGCGCGGTACGTTAGCATTTCACTATATTGGTAAGCCTTAACTGATCAATCCTGCTGCATGGAAGAGTTCTCAAAGCACATCCAGAAAATCGCGCAATCTGCCTATGAAAACGTAGTGCATGAAAACGACCACAATCAGCTGCTCTTCCAGCACGCGGTACTTTGCCAGGTGTACCTGCCCTATAAGAACCTGGGCCCCGAAGTGACCAGCTGGGTTCGACAGCAAGGCAAAGCGCATTTCGCCATCCAGACCACCAAGGTGTTCAATCCCGATACCGGCCAGTTGGATGCCTCCCTGGGCTTGCCCTACGGACCCAAGGCGCGCCTGGTGCTCACCCACATCAACACCATGGCCCTGCAGCAACAGACTCCCCACATCGAGGTCACCAATACCCTGACCTCTTTTGTGAAGTCCTGCGGCCTGATGGCCAGCGGCCAGCAAATCGAGATGATCAAGAACCAGTTGGCCCGACTGGCTTCCTCCATGATTTCCATCGCCTTTAATTACGAGGAAAACAAGAGCCTGCAGGTGGACAGCAAGATTATCAAGGGATTTGATATCTGGTTTCCCAAGAACCTTAACCAAAGGGTCATGTGGGACAGCAACATCACTTTGTCTGACGATTACTTCAATTCCCTGATGAACCACGCCGTGCCCCTCGACGCCCGGCACGTATCGGCGCTGGCCAACAACTCCATGGCCCTGGACATTTACACCTGGCTGGCCCAGCGACTGCATCGGGTCGGGCCCCAAAAGGAATTCGTCCCGTGGCTGCGGCTAAAAGAGCAATTCGGCGAGGGTTTTAACCGGATGCCGGATTTCAAACGGGCGTTCCGCAACACGCTGAAGCTGGTTCTCATTCAATATCAGGCCGCTAGCATAGCTGAAGAAGGCAACCGGGGCTTTTTTCTCACGAACAGCCCCCCTCCGGTACCGCCGAAAACGTACCTGATCCCATCCGCCAAAGCGCTCAGGCAGGGCTGATGCAAGTTCGTGCCGTTCCCATTGCCTACCCTGCATTCCGCGGGGTTTTTTCATGACCGAAGTTGTCAACGTATCCTTATCACCCCTCCGCACGGAAACAGTTATCTGTGTTTCCACTGATCATTTTTGCCAAAATAGCTACGAAGGTTTACTCACACTACCCAATGTGAACGCCCTGTATAAGGGGGTGAATGGCTGTATTTCCGTGGCAAACCACGAAGGTTTACTCACACTACCGGATGTGAACGTCTTACTTTATGGTACGAATGGCGTTTTTGGCGTTATGAATCACGAAGGTTTACTCACACCCATCAAGTCTTAGTGAACGTCTGGTATTCGGGTGTGAAGGGCGGTATTTAAGGGGTAAACTACGAAGGTTTACTCACACCCAGCCGGACGAACGCACCTATCTACGCTTCCAATGATTCTATTTACGCGGCAAACGAAGGGGCGGGAGGGTAATGCGAGGAAAGCCGCATTGTAATCCAGCCAAGTCACGGTTGTTCCCTCACGGATCAATGGAGGAATGTGGTAAGTTCACGCTCGGAAGAGAATGGAAGCCATCAGCAGGTACGCAAGCAGCGCCCGGCAAAGAATGAGCACGAAGGTTTACTCACGTTTTTTTCGGAAAGTGCGAAGGTTTACTCACACTCTTTTACCTTGCCATACGTAACGCCAGAAGAACGAGCTCCAGGGGTGTCATCTGCTTCCTTAAGTATCGCGAAGCTTTACTCACAGTAATCTAGGGATCGATCCTCGCCGGGGAGGCAGACCCCGCGCTGCAGCCACGAAGCTTTACTCACACTTTAAGGCAGGGCACTTGGGAAGGTATGATTCAATTACGAAGGTTTACTCACAAAATAAAAAACAATTCGCGAAGGTTTACTCACACCAATTATGGTCACTTTGGGGGTGGAAAACCCGGTGGATAAAAAAGTTATCCACGAAGCTTTGCTCACAGCTACCACGAAGCTTTGCTCACGGGTTAGAACGTTTTTCACGAAGCTTTGGTCTCAAAAGCACGAAGCTTTAGTCGCACAACCCTATAAACAATAAAAAACCTATAGACCATCCGTTATTAGCGGCAAAAATGTGGATAAGTGTTGAATGGGGGATTGCATCCCCCAAACCCCCTGCGAAGGAAGGTGCGAAAGGGCAGGTGCGCTTGAACTTCCCATTTCTTTCCCCGTACTTTCCATTGCGAAAGAGCAGAAAGCTCCGGGATGGCAAGCCCCGATAAGCTTCCACCAATATCCAAAGAGTAAAGGTTTTCGGGCTCGGAAAGCGGCAATGCTTAGAGTGCGAAAATACTTACTCCAGTTAGTAGCGCGCGTTCAAAAAAATACCCGACACTGGCTCGATTCCCGTGCCAAAACAGTAAATTAAGGCCGGAAACCAACGTATTGCGCAATGAAACCCAATTCCGGGATGAAGTTGAACCGGGAAAAGAAAAATGCTTTTTCTTCCCGGACGGCCGTTTATCAACCGTCCCTGTTTGCCGAGGAGAATGGAGTGGTGGCCCCCTCTCCTTCGCTATCGCGCGTGAACAGCAAGGCCATTCAGGAACTCAATGCCCTGGTGACGGCCCA
>Ga0049072_1001165_pt1 | contig 13867 bp, 14 predicted proteins | sample FECB27metaG_FD_55053 | JGI IMG/M metagenome (GOLD analysis project Ga0049072, IMG submission 55053) | Cyanobacterial communities from the Joint Genome Institute, California, USA - FECB-27 | ecosystem: Environmental > Aquatic > Thermal springs > Hot (42-90C) > Microbial mats | place: USA...
CAATCGGTGTTGGTTTTGGTCCTCTCACAAAGATACTTTCCTCGGCTCATGTCATTTCTCAATTTTAAACTGTCTGATTATTTCTGTCGCACAGTACTAGATGAAGCTCGCGCACTCCTGGGTAAAACAAAAGAGGTGACGGTGCTTAAGACAGTGATTCACAATAAGCAAGCGATCGCAGACACCTTTGGTCAAGCTGCAACAATTTGGGATTTACCAGGTCGTCCAGCAACTGAGTCGGCTAGGGAATATGAGCGGCTGTTCAAAGAAATTATGGGGATGGTGCCATGAGTACCAAGAAGCGAAAGCCCCTCGATGATGCCCTAGCGAGTGAATTTGTCTATGGCCCCAAGGAGCAACCCCACGTCAAAGAGACAGAAACTCAAGACTCGGCTACCACGGTAGAACAAGAAACTGTGCCAGTGGCAAAGCCAGTTGAAAAACCTACATCCACTACTGAACCCAAAAAACCATCACTTATGTCTCAACTTTACTCAACCACTCCCAATGAGCCATGACTACGGTAGCAAAGGGGTTGCGACTGGCTTCTAGCTCTGACCACTGCTCTTGGTAGTCTAGCAATTTCACCACCGGAAATTTAAACCCGACTTCACAGCCAAATAACTGATAGCCAAATTGATTTGGTCGCCAGCTTGTGCGCTCGTCTCCCAGTACCGCTAAAGAAGCGACCGAGCGCTTGTAACGGTCGTAGATGCGGTAGTTGTACACAAACATCCGCTCGGCAAAATCGCTTTCTTCCTGGCTTTGGATTTCTACATGGATTAAAACCCATGCTTCTTCGCCCCCGGTGCGATAAATCTTAACGAGTTTATCGACCAGCCGCCGCCCTAGTTCTGCATCCCGCACCACTTGATTAAAGTCAACGACTCCCTCACGAGAGCCGTTGCTCTCCAAAACCGTGCTTAACAGTTTCCCGTTACACGGCTCCTCAGTGAAGAGGTGCTTATCATGCATACCTCATTACCCATTTATCCGCGACTTTTTCGAGTCTTTTGGTGGGCTTAGGCTTGGCACTGTTACAGCCAGATTTAGCGCCATGACTGCTATCATGTGCAGTTTTTGTATCATGGCAATGTCTGTGGAGAAGTTGCAAATTGTCATAGGAATTCTTTCCACCAAGCGATTTAGGAATTCTGTGGTCAACTTCCATCACATCATTCTCACGAAAAAACAAACCGCAGTGGGCACACTTTCCAAGTTGTTTTTTCAGGAGTTTAGCTACCTGAGGTGGCAATTGTGGATTGTTACCCATTCTTGTACTCCAGTAAACTAGGTTTCCGTCGTATGGGGACGAGGAGCCTTTGACTTTCACATGACGCACAATTGGAGTGTGACCATGTTTGAGTAAACGAAGTGAAGATTTTCCTTCGTTGTTGATGGCAAAAACCCAGTTATCACCGTCTATTGATTGCCAATATTTTTTTGACACCCAATTAGCGTTCTTTTTGGGATGACGGCGTTTTGCCCAAGCTCTGAGCTTTTGGTACACCAGGTAATCCATTTGTGAGTAGATTTCCTTACTGACTACAGTCGCATAGTAATTCGACCATCCCCGGATAATAGGATTAAGTCGGCTGATGAGTGCCGATTGTGGGGCAGCCTTATGAGCATCTATGAGACTTGCGATTTGGTCATAATGTACCGAACACTTTTTTTGACTTGGGGTGATGAGGGTTTTAAAACCTTGCTTTGAGTGAGTTTTTCCTACTGCCCATTGTCGGATATTGAAACCAAGGAAATCGAATCCTGGTTTTTGTTCTCCGTACTGATGGAGAGTATGGGTGAGTCTCGTCTTGCTTGGTTTTAATTCCAAGCCCATGCTATGTAACCATTCGGAGATAATTTCTCGACATCTAGTGATGACGGTTATGTCCTCGTGGAGAATCACGAAGTCATCGGCATATCGTATCAGGTTTAAGGTTTTGCATTTGACTTGCCAACTGGCTTGTCCTGTCCCTTGAGACTTTTTCATGTCTAGGGTTTTGGCATATTCCTGAATGCGATTTTCCATCCCGTGGAGGGCTATATTAGACAACAAGGGTGAAATTGTTCCACCCTGTGGTGTACCCTCAGATGTTGGAAACAACTGCTTTCCATCCATCACCCCCGCTTTTAACCATGCTCGAATTTGTCGGCGGATGGTGGGGGATGTATTTAATTTCCGCAGCAGTGCTTCATGGTCAATACGGTCAAAACATTTAGCAATGTCCGCGTCAAGGACGTATTTCGCCTTTTGTTTAATTGCATTGAAGATTGCCTCAACCGCATCATGGCATGAGCGTCCGGCTCTGAACCCGTATGAATTAGGTTCAAATCGCGCCTCCCATTCTGGTTCTAATGCCAGTTTGACGAGGGCTTGCAAGGCGCGGTCAAAAATTGTCGGTATACCCAAAAGTCGCTTTTCTTCCGTTCCCGGCTTTGGAATCCATACCCGCCTGGTTGGGCTGACCTTTGACCCCAGTTTTAATTCACCTACAAGGCGTAGACGTTTGCTTGGAGACAATGATTTTACACCATCCACACCTGCCGTCTTCTTTCCTTGGTTATCCTGGGTCACCCGACGAACCGCCAATGCTCTTGCTGACCAAGACTTCATCAACGTCTTCTGGAGTCGGCGATATGTTTTTACATCACCACGACTTGAGGCTTGATAAATTCTCTTTTGAAGCTGATAAACGCGACGCTCTAACTTTCGCCAGTTAATCGCGTTCCATTCCACCGTAGTCTTGAAACTCGTATTAGACATTATACTTCTACTGGAAACTTTATCTTCCACTTCACCGTGAGTCTGTCTGCATATCCTGGGCATTACCCCAGGCTTTCGCTTTTGACTCAATCTTTCCTGCTCGTTGCATCCGGTTAGTACCTACAAAGGAAGAATTCTTCTCCCATTGAGCAACTGAGCGGTTATCTCGTTCCGAAAGACCATTCTATGTACCTTTAGAGATGATGCTCTACACCGGGTTTGTTGGAAGTGCATATTGGTCGGCTACAATCCCGCCAACTCCCTTATCCTTTGCCTTTTGGCTCCAGCGCAAACAGCCTTATTTCGCTGGGTCAAGGTAACGATGTATCAAACACATCTTCAGGTTTTACCTTATTCATGGGTACTTTGCTCGGCAGGGTACCGAATTAGGCTTCCAGTAGTACTGCCTTTTCACCCCGCTTCAGGCGTTGATGACTAGTCGCGAACCTGGGGGTGATGCTTTCACCGCTGCACCTGCGGGGTAGGATTCTCACCTACATGGTCTTTCAGTTGTCAGGGTTTTGTTGAGGTTTTCCTCTTCTTAATACCCTGCCTGTTATCCCTAAGCTGTTCTAGGTTACTTAGCTTATTTCAACAGAACGATTCGCACTTGCAGTTCTTTGTCCAAGAACTCAAAGCCCCGGCTCCAGGAGATTTCGCTATGAGCTTGGGGGAAGAAAAACAGGATAAAGTCCTCAAAATATCGCTGTAGTATGTCTTTCCAGAGGGTGTCAAATTCAGTTTGGGGGTTGTTCACTGTCCTTTGATGGGTAGTTTTGAACTGGCTTTTAAAGTGTGCAGTGCGACACGGTAGCAAATTGTAAGAGTAAATCTTCTCACTAATCAAGCTCGAACTGCTCTCTCATTGGCAAAGGCGATCGCTTCTTAGCTGACTTTTCCCCCAGAACTAAAACCTGTTAACAGCTTTTGAGGAGCTGCAAGATATCTGAGATAGACCAGTGGGAGGCGATTGCCATGCCCTTCTGTGTCAAGAAGGAAAATCACATACCGACTTTTCCCCCAGAACTAAAACCTGTTAACAGCTTTTGAGGAGCTGCAAGATATCTGAGATAGACCAGTGGGATGCGATCGCCCAAAAGGCAGTGTCAAGAAGGAAAATCGGGCAGCCGACTTTTCCCCCAGAACTAAAACCTGTTAACAGCTTTTGAGGAGCTGCAAGATATCTGAGATAGACCAGCGGGATGCGATCGCATACCTCACCGAATACACAAGAGACGAAGGAACGCTAAAAGCCCTAGTGATACAGCCATTAGCGCTTTTAGCTATCGGGGTTTTCTCTTCATATTTATATGCCCAGTACCAGTGGGATGGTTCCTCTGGTTCCCGATGCCCTTCTACTCTGGGAAAAGTAGCAATGGTTCCATCCTTAAGCTTTTTATTTTTGGTGTAGTGTTCCAGCCAGCCAGAAGCGGAGCGCTTTTTGCTCAGTTCTGGGGGAATTGGATTTTGGATTTTAGATTTCAGTTCTGGGGGAATTGAACTTTGGATTTTGGATTTTGGTTCTGGGGGAATTGGACTTTGGATTTTGGATTTCAGTTCTGGGGGAAAAGTCCCTGATGTCGCTGTGGATGGGGATGTTGGGGTAATGCTCAAGCAGGACGGCTTGGGCGTCGGGGTCAAGTTCGACGAATTGCTTGGTGGTGATATCAAAAGAGGCGATTCTAATTCCTTGCTCAAATCCTCCGATTCCTGCAAAGAGGCTGAGGTGTCTCTTGGCTTGGGGCATAGTTCCAGGCAATCGTTGCTAAGTGTGACTGTGTGCGGCTCGTAGTTCTGGGACTCATTGAACAAAACCTCCGTTGAGAAACCGTTAACGGCTGCGACTGTCCCCACATTGCTATTCAGGTAAGTTTTGCCTTGAGGAAGTTCGGCGGTCATCTTAACCCGAATGCGAGCGCCTACCTTCCACAGTGGCGGAAATGCGCTGCCATCTTCCCAGGCTGGATCTACTCCACCGTCCCAATCGCGTTTGTGCTTATGCTTGGGCTTGGTGTACTGCTCAACATCAAACAGCCGAACTTCGTCAGCTTTAGTCAATCTGACTCACCCCCTAAATACTTGCTTCTCATTGCCATCCATTGCTCATGAGTTATCGCTTCAATTTCACGCTTTCTTAAAAGCACTTCGCGGTTATCGTTTTCTGTGCGAGTACAGCTTCCCGGCATCGCTATCTTTTCAGATAAAGCTTTGATGTTGATAAACTTTCGCGCTTGTGTTAAACGCCAGTCCTCACGGGAAAATTTGTCTAATTTGGCGCAGATGCTAGCTGTAAAGCGTTGGTCGTAGTTGGGGTTGCCTCGAATCATTTCCCCAGCTTGGCACTGGGGATTTTGACAAACCACGGATTTATCCTGGTGATGGTCGTAATCTGGAATGACTAACCGAATCAGGTGAAGCTGGACTTTCCCCGTATCTTGGCAGCAGAAGCATTTCCACGTTGGGTGCCAAAGTTCCTTTTCTGCCTCTGGTTTTTCCAGTTCTGGGCGAATGGGTTCGCGGGGCAATTGCGGGAAGTTCATACGCACACCCCCTCAAAAGCATTAACCGCAAAAGCCCAGTCATAAAAAGCTTGACGCACCTCTCGCTCCGCTTCGTTTTCGTGTACCCACTCATAACCGCGTTCAAAAGCTGCCCAAATCCATTCATTGAAGCGCGGGTCATTGTGCCAATCTTGCCCAGTTGCGGCTTTCTTCTTTGCTTGGCGACCCGAAGGGGAATTTAAAAATTTCTGCCACCAGTTTTTCAAGTCTGAGGGTTTATTGAGAAACCTTTCTAGGCTGATAATTTCCTTCCCTGGCTCTCCATTTTTGGCGGTTATCTTTTTCCAAGAGTCCCTGACAAATTTTTCAAAATTCTCTCTCTCTCCTTCTGAGAGAGTCTGAATAAACTCTGAATAGATCTGATAGATCTGAGGAGTGCTGGAATCTAGATTTGGTGAGGGTTTCAGGCTTTGATTTTCCCGCTCGTGGGAATCTGTGTCCCGCTCGTGGGAATCTGTGTCCCGCTCGTGGGAATCTGTGTCCCGCTCGTGGGAATCTGTGTCCCGCTCGTGGGAATCTGTCCCGCTTGTGGGACACTTTTTCTCTCTTAAAGGAATAACTTTCTTAGACTCTTGAAGAATTATTCCGTGAGTTACTTCCCAATCAATGTATCCTTTTTGTCTAAGTTCATTGACTGCACGGTAGAAGGCAGATTTACTAATTTCCCACTCTTCGCAGAATTTTAGAACGTTGGTGATGACAAGATTAGTACCAGGAAGCTTTGTAACTTTTTTAATAGCTAGCAAATAGCCAGCAGTCGTCAAAAGTTTGTCCCGATACCACTGTCTAACCTCTTCTGCGGTGAGGGGGTGGAATGGTACACCAATTTTTTCCCTAGATGCTTTACTCACAGTTCCACCTCCTCAAAAGTTACAGTAATCCCAAACTCCGAGCAGGTTGCTTGAGCTAGCGCCAGTTTTGTCAAATCGGGACGCCCAAACAAGTGTATTCGCTTACTATGTTCTGGAAAGAAGGTTGCGTAAGCGAGAATTTTTCCTAACGCTTCTTTCCAATTGTTTATTTCCTTGATTTCAATAACCTCTGACTCTGTGAGTAAGTCAATACGACCCACAGCGGTAATGACTTCGACTTCACCACCGAGTTCATCTTTGAGGCGAGCGCGTATTTGACGCTCAGTATCTGTGTACTCAGCTTTTTGTAATCTGATCCACTCTAGTAAAACTCCAGCTGCCTTAAGCTTGGCGATCGCCTCATAGACACTGCTTTCTGGGAGGAGCCACCGCAGCGCGAACTCTTTAGGAATAACCGTAATAAGGCGGTCGCAGTAAGGGTTCTCGTACCTGAGCACCAGGTGAACAAAGGCGGCATTGTTTATCAGCTTGGCTTTACGGAGGGCAATAAGCTCTGCTTTTTGAAGAGGGTAAAATTCACCTTGAACCCTGCCCTGTTCGTCCCTTTGTGGCTTGGGTATCATGGCTGCACCTCCTCAGAGATGGCAACTAGGCTGAAGCTGGATAGGTCGATGAATCCCTTAGCATCTAGTTCTTTCAAGGCGCGGCTTACAGTTTGGCTGTGGACTGTATGCTCTGGCGATGACAGTTGGCTTGCTATCAAGTCCGCATTAATTTCAATCCCATTGTTATGCGGTGAAAGCGTGCGAATGTAGTACAGCACATCTTTCTGTGCTGGCGTTAATTCCCGGCAAGCTCTTAACCATTCTTCATGTTGAAGTGGATAAAACTTTCCTTGAATCTTTGCGTCTGTCATAATGAATCTATGTTCATAATTCAATGTTTATCAAGAGAATTTCTGCCCTTGCCTGTAATACAGGTAGGGCTGGTTTTTTGTCTTCATAAGTCGCTCTCAATGTCACACAATTGTCACACCAGCACCATAATGCCAATGTGATTCTTTGCTAAGTTGTACTTCCTGGTTAAGTTTGATAATATACAAAAACTTGAAATAATGCAAGTTGCGGCGATATGGATAGGCATCAAGAAACATTAATTGCAGCAATTAGAGAAAGTGGGTTAACAGCAAGAGAAATTGCTGTAAAGGCGGGTGTACATGAAAGTACTCTCAGTAAATTTCTTGATGGAAAAACTGACCTAAAAGCTGGTAATTACTTCAAAATCCTGAGTGTGCTTCCTGTTCCACAAAGGCAAGCAGCCCAGGAAAAATTAGGCATAGTCGTCATTGATGCCTTGTCAGGTGAAGGTACCAAAGGCGTGCGCTCTCTGGTTCAAATGATAGAAGTCGCTAATGATGACGAGATGGAAGCGGCGATGATAGCCATTGGGCGAAAGTGGAAGCGCGAGCGCTCTTATCGTGGGCATACTAAGGATAGTCAACTACCTACACTATACGCGAAGCGTATAGTGTAGGCTTGCAAGAATCAGCTTGCAACGCAAGAGATGACTAGCCCATGAGCCGTTACCTGATACGTACCTCCGAGCGTTTCCCTAACTCGGAATAATTACAAACTACCTGATTAGTAGTGCTTGCAGAAAGGACATTTTGGCAGCGGTGGGCTAAGGGACTTGTAACTTTTCTCGTGAGGATTATCTCCATGGAACGAGTTCCAGTATTATCACCAAACGGTAAACCACTTATGCCAACAAAACCTAGTCGTGCTAGGCGTTGGCTAAAAGAAGGCAAAGCTAAGATTGTACACAACGACCTCAATGTTTTCTGTATTCAACTGTTAGTAGAACCATCTGGTTACGAACAACAACCAATCGCTTTGGGGCTAGACCCTGGGAAAAAGTTTACAGGTATTGGCGTGCAATCGGCGAAGTTTACTTTGTTTATGGCACATCTAATCTTGCCATTTTCAGATGTTACTAAAAAGATGTCGGGACGGCTAATTTTGCGACGTGCTAGGCGAGGTAGACGCATAAATCGCAAGATTGCATTTTACAAAAGAGCGCACCATCAAAAACGTTTCGACAATCGTAAACAGAACAAGTTACCTCCCAGTATCCGAGCTAACAAGGAAATGGAATTACGAGTCGCCAAGGAACTCGTAAGGCTATTTCCCGTTACTCGAATTACCTACGAGTACGTTAAGGCTAAAGGTGATAAAGGATTTAGTCCGGTGATGGTTGGTCAAAAAGTAATGTTGCAATGGTTGGAGAAAATTGCACCGACGAGCGTTCAAGAAGGTTGGCAGACTTCAATTCTTAGACAACAGCTAAGATTATCTAAAGATAAGAAAAACAAGGAGAAACAAAGTCCTGAAACTCATGCTCATGATGGGGTCGCGCTGGCTGCAAGTAACTTCATGCGTTTCCTTGAATTCCACACTGCCAATACTCGCGGGCATCGTTGGGTTGGTGAAGTTATAATCACGTCTGCACCATTTCGTGTTATTGCGCGTCCTAATCTGTTCCGTCGTCAACTTCATTTTGAGAATCCTGTCAAAGATGTACCAGGTAATAGAAAGCGTAAAGGTGGGACAGTAACGCCATTCGGCTTACGTTCAGGTGATTTGGTAAAAGCAGAAAAAGCAGGAAAAGTTTATATCGGTTGGGTTGGTGGTTATACCCAAACAGCCAAAACTAAAAACGTTTCAGTATATGACCACAGTTGGCACAGACTTGGGCAGTTCAGCCCGTCAAAAGTACAGCTAATTAAACGGAGTACAAGATTATGCGTAGCGTCCTGATGTTTCGTGATTTGTTGCTGTCCTCCTCCCTCTCTTTGCACTCTCAAGAATTGGTCAAAGGACGCAACAAGCAATCGCCCGCAATTCCTCCCAACACCGAATCAAAGATTACGGTGTGGGACTCAAGAGCGGTTTTAGTTGACAATGCGATCGCCTGTGTGTTGGCAGAAAATCACGTATGCGTAATTTCTGCTTGCTAATTTCCCCCAGAACTGAAGGGGGCGATGGCATTGCCTCCAGTTCTGGGGAAAAACGGGAGAGCGCTCCTCAGTTCGACTGCGCCCCAACAGATAACGTTCCGCTTTACCCGCCGCAGATACCCTCAAACACCCAATAGACAGCCTTGATACGGTCGGGTGCAAGCGGGTTGTTAGCTGGCATCCACACCAAAGACTTAAGCTACTTTCTTTGGCGTAATGCTTTTTCAAACCGCTCCGCGACAATAAGGGGTGAAATCAGCGAGTCTGTCATTTGCCGCCACTTGATGGTTGAAAGGTTCATCCTGATTGGGTTTCAGAAAAAAAATAGCATCAGGCAGCATCCAGTTGTAAGCGCTCATTCATATCCAGTCGAAAAGTACCGTAAGGATTGACATGCGCCCAAATCAAGGGTGATAACGCTCGCAAATCTTCTTTCGCCATCTGCTCCATCCAAGCAGGCTCCGCCAAAACGCTTTGAATCATCAGGGTATTGATGTAAACAAGACTTATTTGCAGCAAATGCAGGCACAACACCGATAATTCCTGTTCATCCAGGCGGTTGGTAGCAAATTCACTGTTCTTGCCGTAAAAAATAAAACCATTAGCACTANTCCAATTCTCCACTACATTCAGCCCTTCATTAATCTCACGTCGTAAAGCATCGTTATGGAGGTAGTTACATAGGAAAACCGTTTTGACTGCTCTGCCTAACTCAGAAAGTGCCTTTTGTGTTGGATGTTGAGGAGAGGAACGATTAAAACGTCTCAAAATCGTGTCCGCTTCCGCCGTTCCCAACCGTAGTGCAGTAGCATATTTAACCATCTGGTCATATTGCTGGCGAATAAGTTCCCAATCAATCGCTTTGGCAAGTACAAGTTGCAAGTTGGGAAAATCTGGCTTCTGACCAGCAGTCGGCAGAGATAACTTTTGGGAGCCGATGCGTTTGATGCGAGGCATCAACTCAAAGCCCAGCAAACGACAGAAACCAAAAGCAATTTCACTTTGTCCGTGCGTATCGACATAGTTTTTCTTTACCTTCATGTCAGTGCAATGACGTATCAATCCCTCAATCATTGCTGCCACTTCACGCTTATGAACATGTTTTGAGTTGAGAATAAATGCAGGCAGATTTTTTCTCAACGTGCCAATAGATCATCACCCCCCGACCTCCGTATCGGATGTGCCATTCCGTCATCAGGTTTTGGTCCCACGAACCAAACTTTTTGGAATCACTAGCACATGCTGTAGTACCTTCACCCCAGATTGCAGACTTACGAACCCCAAAAATGGCATTTACAACAGCTGCAATAGCATTGCGTAAGTGTTCCCTGTGAATATAGTGCTTTTTGATATAACGCAGGTCATTTTCTTTGTCACCATCGATTCCGGCACAGACACGTTTAAGTCCCGTATTGCTACCCAAACCATACAAACATAACAATAGTCGTCGTTGTAAAATATCACTAGAGAGGTTGGAGCGTACACCCGTGTTCTTGAAATGTGACGTGAAGCCAATCCGTAAGTCAGCTTCTTTAAGTATGTCCAGTAAGCTTGTCATGTGCCAACGCTTGTCAACTTGGCGTTTGAGTTGCACAATGTTGAGCGGTTCAGGTTGTGCTTCCAGTGGAGAGACACAAATCCAGCCATTTTTCTTTTTCTGAATTTTCACATTCTTGTTGTTGGGCATTCCTTTATCCAGCATCGTTAAAGCTTGAGTCATCTCGGATTGAAGCTGACTGATAAAGGTTTCTGAATCCAATGGTTGCCCTAAAGCTTTGTAATATGTTTCTCGATGTATTTCAAAGTCTTGAGGTAGATCTTCTTCAGGGTTACAGTACCGTTTAGCCCCTACTACCCAAATTTCCTTAGAGCGTAGCCTATCCCGTAGTGCCTGTAGCACGCAGATTTCGTAATTGACCCGATTAACCCGTTCTTGCCCATCCTTATCCAATTCTACAACCAGGTCTCGCCAGCCACTTTTTAGGACACCATCAATAAATAATTCTTCCCCAATAGCGTAGTATCGCTGATTACTGCCTTGGTATCTTTTGAGTAATTCCAAAGCAGAAATTANNGGGCGATGTGTATCGTTATTAGAGCAAAATTCTAATGTAGAGAGCAGTTGGGGTATCATGCGTCGATAGTGATGCAGATATGATGAGCGCATCACAGTGTAAACTTTCTCCTGATATGTGGGAGTATTTGACTTATACTCTTTGACTAACGCTTGCAGTGTTTTTGGACTAGCAACTGGGTAAACCACATCCTTAACTGCTTCTTCTGGGTGTTCTAATGACGCAGTAGCAATTTCAAATAATAAGCGCGGCTTGCCAGAAACCTGTTTAAATTCTTCAATAAGTTGTTTATCCNCCCGCCGTTCAGCATTAACGTAAATACGGTGAATAATTTGAACAAGTAACTCTACCAAGCTGTCGGTAATTTCTTGGCTGCGTCTTGAACAAAAAGCGGCTATGAGTGTGTAGCGAATGGAGATAGGATGACGACGTAGTTCGCCAGGAGTCTCTGCTGATGCTCTGCGGCGGTAGTGAGTAATAATTTTGGGTGGAACGCTAGCGAACAGTTTGGTTGGTAGTCCCAAATCCCGGATACATTGAAGTTTTTCTATTTCTTTGAGGATGCTTTTGAGGCTGGTTCGACCAGGGTCAGTCTTGAGAAAATTAAAAACTGATTGTTTAAATTGACTCATGTTATCCTCTAATCCTTCTTGGGTATTGACCAAGGCATCCATTTTCTTCAATGTCAGAGGTTGAATTTGCTTGAATATCCCAGCACAGAAGATTTTCTCATTCGTACTCACCGCTGACCTGATTAAACGCTCAAGCCGCTCTGGCGTCGGTGGTTCTAACTTCAACTCGCGCAAGCGTTTTCTAGCTGCTGCTTCCAAGTGGGATTCAGTACGGTCATATGCCAAAACTTTCTCGCATAGCCAAGTTTTCAAATCCTCTTTATCTTGAGGTGTGATTTCTCGGAAGCCAAAAAATAAACGTATGTCTGCCCGATGACGTTCAATGGTGCGTCCATTAAACGAGTATTCTTTAAATTGCTGTGGTGACAAAGAAAGAAGTCTTGCTATGTAGGAAACAACCATATAAGGCACATCAGCTCCGAAACGTGGAAATCTTGCTTCCATTTGAAAAAACTTGAGCAGAACAGCTTTGCCAAGACGATTCACTTCACTCTTATGATCTAGCAATGCTATTTCTGAAGGTTCGAGCGTAAAATTCTCGATTAGTTCTTCTGCATCCCATTGACGTTTCACTCCTTACCACTCCTCACCTTGGTCACAAGGATACAAAAGTTTATCTAATTATCGTATCAGGTAAAGTGTAAGTTATTTGGTACACTAAAATTGAACGGTGCAGTGCGGGTTTGAGACTTCCAAATTATGGAGGGTTCAATTGGTACAAAAAGTTGCCATTTATTGTCGGGTTTCCACAACTGACCAGTCCTGCGAGCGGCAAGAACGGGACTTACTAGAGTATGCTGCTGTTTGTGGTTTTGAGGTGGTTGGTGTTTGGAAGGAAACAGCCTCTGGAATTAAACACAACCGCTCTGAGCGACAAAAGGTTATGGCGTTAGCTCAAAGTCATAACATTGATGCCATTTTGGTGACAGAGATGACCCGGTGGGGACGTAGCACCATTGACTTGATTTCGACGTTGCAGTCACTCCATAGTTGGCATGTTTCTTTAATTGCCCAAACTGGATTGCAATTCGATTTGAATACACCACAAGGCAGACTAATTGCCCATCTAATGGCATCTTTGGCTGAGTTTGAACGGGATTTGGTACGAGAAAGGGTGCGGAGTGGGGTAGCCGCAGCTAAAGCACGAGGTCAGAAGTTTGGTAGGCAACCGGGACAACGGGTGAAAGCAGACAAGTTGGCTCCCAAAGTTTTGCAGATGGTGCAATCTGGGTATTCTTACCGTCAAATTGCCGCTTCGCTCCATCTCTCGAAGACAACGGTCAATTCGATTGTCAAACGACATCGACTTTTGTCAAACGCAACTATTTCCAACCAGGCAAAATTGATACCTGATATTGAGCAAGCAACTATGGCAACGAAAAAATCTGCTTCTCATCAAACCGTTTACCAACTCAAAATCACCCTCAAGGACATTCGACCCCCTATTTGGAGAAGGGTACAGGTATTAAGTTCAACGACGCTTCAACAGTTACATCTGATTGTGCAAGAGGTAATGGGCTGGGATAACTATCATATGCATTNNTTTTCGATTGCTGGCATTGATTACGGTCAATCTCAACCAGAGTTTAATGTGCGTTCAACAGATACTGTTAAGCTAAGTCAGGTGGTTAAGGGTGAGAAGTCCAAATTCTCCTACACTTACGATTTTGGGGATAGCTGGGAACACGAAATTTTGGTAGAAAAAGAGCTACCATCTTCTCCAAATACAAACTACCCTGTATGTATCACTGGGAAGCGTGCTTGTCCTCCTGAAGATTGTGGTGGTTCTTGGGGCTATGCAGAATTACTGGAAATNATTAGTGACCCGTCGCATCCAGAATATGAAGAGAGGATGCAGTGGGTAGGTGAAAGCTTTAATCCAGATACCTTCGACATCAATGAAGTTAATCAAAGGTTACAAGAATTCAAATGATCTACTGGTATTTTCAATAACAGTTTTGGTAGCTGTAGAAGCCATTTTTTTCTGGAATGCTTTCTATGCAA
>Ga0049072_1001174_pt1 | contig 13755 bp, 10 predicted proteins | sample FECB27metaG_FD_55053 | JGI IMG/M metagenome (GOLD analysis project Ga0049072, IMG submission 55053) | Cyanobacterial communities from the Joint Genome Institute, California, USA - FECB-27 | ecosystem: Environmental > Aquatic > Thermal springs > Hot (42-90C) > Microbial mats | place: USA...
TGCCGGTCGACGCAGTTATAGGCCACGTTGGTGACGCCGTCCTCGAACCAGCGGATCGAGACGGTCTCGGGGCCGAAATTGGTGTTCTTGATCCGGGTCGGCGCCTTGAACCAGTGGATGCGCTTGGCCTCCTCGGCCCAGAAGGCCTCCGGGTCCTTGATCGAGGCCTCGTACTTGGCCCGGTAGCCCGCATCATCCAGATAGGCGCGGTGGGTCCACTCGGACGGCACGTCGTAAACAGACAGATGAGCAACAGGTGCTGCAAAATTCATGCGCTTGACTTCCTCAGCGCCCCTCTCCTCAGTCCCGCTGTGTTGTTCTTCTTAAGGTGGGACCTTTATTGCATCATACCGGGCCGCCACCCGGGCAAATTGAGGTAGATCAAGCCGTCTGCTGTCGGCGTCTCATAAGAAAGTATGAGGCTGGTTGGCATCAGCACAATCTCAGCCTGGGCACCCATATCTGTTCTAAGCAGCACCGTTGCAGTAACTTGAAACGGCAAAACGAACCCCGTCGGTCAGATCAATCAGGCTGCTAGACCGAAGAGTTGATTAATGAGACGGACTTCGCCTGTTGCCTGACGTTTCCGCTGGATGCAGTGCCCGCGGCGGATCATACGCATGGCTTCGAAGCCCATCAGGGTCGCGGCGGCGGTTTTCATCGTCTGGAAGCCACGCGTCAGCCGTACCACGCGCTTGAGCGCCCCATGGTCGGCTTCGATAATGTTATTCAAATATTTCGAGGTGCGGTGTTCGACATCCTGCGGCAGCAGCCCTTCGCTTTGTAAGCGTCGGATGGCCTTCGGATAGGATGCCAGTTTGTCGGTCGTGATCGAGGACGGCGGATATTCGCTCACCACCCTCAGAGCTTTGCGTAAAAAGCGATAAGCGGCTCCAGTATCACGCCGGCCGGACAGCATGGAGGCAATCAGACGGCCGTGTTTATCGACCGCTCGAAACAAGTACCGCCAGTGCCCGCGCACTCGCACATAGGTCTCATCCACTCGCCATGAGCCTGATCGACGTCCCTGGTATGGTCGCACCCGATTCTCAATCTCTGGGGCATAGCGGTGAACCCAGCGAAAGATTGTGCTCGGATCGACGCTAACACCGCGCTCGGACATCATTTCTGCCAGATCGCGATAGCTGATCCCGTACTTGCAGTACCAGCGCACGCACAGCAGGATGATCTCGACTGGGAAACGGCGGCGCTTGAACAGAGACAACAGGGCGGCTCCTCGATTGGCCGCTCTGGATTATACTGCCGAGGTTACTGCAACAGTGCCTGAGAGACGTTCTACAGAGTGGATCATCGGAATGATCCAAAACGTATGTGGCTCCGTTCTGGGGATTGATATCGGCTGCTCCCCTACCCGAAGGTCTAGCGCCGTTTGTCGTTTGGACTGGAACGAAGCCGCTGTTACGTGGCGCATCGAACGATTCAGGACTGTCGAACCGGCATCGTCAACTTAATGACTTGAGACAGGTCTACCATCTAGGAGTATCAGATCAGGCACTCGCGACATCAGTCACCTCAGTCCAAACCTGAAAGGCCCGAGCACGCGCCCGGCGACGATCAGCAGCCTTGGTGTTTGCAGGACGGCGGAAGAGGTTTGGAAACTGATCTTGAGCCGAGAGGAAGCGCTGCGCCTGCCTGGCCGACTTGAAGCACTTCATGATGCGCTCGCGTCGGCGGGTGGGCTGATGAGACTTCTCAGCGCGATTGTTCAAGCCTTTGTGCTGCCGGTGCTCCACTCCAGGCATCACGACCCTCTTGGCAGCTGCGTAACTCGCTAGTTTGTCCGTGATCAGCATGCGTGGAGCGATAACCTTGCTTCTTGAGAAGCTTGCGCAGCAGACGCTTTGCCGCCTTCGCATTAAGGCGGCTCTGAACCAGGATATTGAGCACGATCCCATGTTGGGCGACCGCACGCCAGAGCCAATGTTTCTTGCCTGCGATGCTGATCACGACCTCATCAAGGTGCCACTTGTCACCTGGCGCAGGAAGGCGCCTGCGGATCTGGTTGGCAAAGCTCTGGCCGAACTTCAGCGCCCACTGCCGCACCGTTTCATAGCTCACCTCGATACCTCTGCCCGCCACCAACTCCTCGACTATGCGCAGGCTGAGCGGAAACCGGAAGTACAGCCAGACGGCGTAGCTGATCACTTCGGCCGGAAAGCGGTGGCGGGCGTAACGAGGGGCACGGATCGGTTCCATGCCTCATGAATAGCTTAATCCACGTCACTCTTCGGTTAAGTTGACGATGCCGGCGTAGGTCCGTCCTAAGCGCAGGCTCCGCGCCCGGATGGTCTCATAGCTGACCACGATGCCACGCGCCGCCAGAATCAGTTCGACTTTCCGCAAGCTCAGACTGAAGCAGTGATACAACGAGACGGCCTGATTGATGACCTCGGCCGGATAACGGAAGCCACGGTAGAGATTGGATGACGTGCTCATGCCCAGGACCGTGCCACAGATCGCCGCCTCTCGCCAAAATGACTGTCCCGGGCCTAAGCCATCGAAAACGTGTGGCAAAATCGAAATCTAAACACTGGCAGGAGCAAGTAAAAGCGTAAAGTTGAGGGTGCCGCCCAACTTGCTTAGTACAGCCGGAAGTGGTAATAAATAATCAATTAATGGAGACCACGAACATGAAACCGTTCAGAGTCGTCCTGTTTGTTGGCTTGGTGTCAATTCTCGCCGGATCCATGGCTTTGGTTGGCGTGACGACGAATCCGGCCCATGCTCAGCAGTGTCCGAACGGCCAATGCCCATAGATTTCGTTGAAAAACTCCTCAGCACTGTTTCGTTGATCGTTTAGTAGAGTCAACCTGCCGGATCAGGTCCAGCATCTGGTGCGCTGACCACACGAAGCATGGCAGTGGCCGTGTTTTTCAACACTATCCATAATCATTGGACGCAGAGAGCAAGACCATGTCCGATCTCATTTCCTCTGCGGAGTTCTGGTTCGGGGCGTTTGTCCTTTGTGTCTATCAGGTTGCCAAGTTTAGCGAGCTGAACTCGCTCGACCCGTCGTTCAGTGCACGATCAGCCATCATCCCGAACCTCCGCGCCAGTGACTTCGCCGGACGGTTTCTCTTCTATGGCAGCCTGGTGGCCTTTCTCCTGGCGACGTTCCTCGGCTATCTCCTGCTCTGTGCTGCATCGCCGCGGCTCTTGGCCGGATGGGCCAAGGTGACCGGGCTTCAGGGCGATCCCGAAATTTTCGTCAAATCGGTCCCATTCCCTCTCTACATAGCTGCCGCGTTTATGGGACTGACACAGCCCGCCATTCCGATCCTGTCCAAGATCGGTGACATGCAGCGGAACGTCTTCCATGCCTGGATCGGGGTGCCAAAGCGGGTCGTCGGCACGTCGACCTTCTTCTCCAATCAAATTCTGGCCCGCAGTCTCGACCGGGAGGACTTGGGGCGCGAACTCCGGAAGCTGGTGAGCGACAACTGGCTTAACCGGATCGACACCTATGCCGACACCGTGTTCTACCGTCAACAGATCAGCCGGTTGAAGCTGAACGACGACGGACAGATTGAGGACATCGTCAAGGGCTCGAAATGGGAGCTGAAGAATCTTATTGAGCAACTCATCTATGCCGCATCCCTGGCAACAGTCCGAGAGAGCGGCGGCAAGGGCCTGTTGCGTCTCGCCGCTGATCTCGGCGTTACGGTACCGACGAATACGGCACCCCTGACGGACTATCTGGCGGGAGGCGTCCTGTGCCTGATCGGCATGACTCTGTTGTGGTTCCTGGTTCCCATGTTGGATAGGTTCGCATCGGTGAACCTGCAAAGTGAGAACTTGGATTTCTGGCCTGACGACCTGCAGAAGACGGCACAATACCTGCTGTCGCATGCCGTTCCCGTTTTCATAGCGAGCGTGATCACGCTCGCTATGTGGGCGCGACGGCTGGAATCCGCAGGGGAGAGTAATGAGAACGACAGCAGGGCGGAGGGAGAAGTCGTCGTTGGGCTGGAAAAATATGCTGGCCTGATTCTGACCCTCGTCCTCATCGTCGTGCTCTATGACTTTGCGCAGGCGCTCTATGATTTCGGCAGCTTCCAGGCCAACATCGCGCGAAGTGCGTACGAGTTTATCATCAAGAACGTTCCGTTCTATATTCTTCACTCGTTCGTGCCGATCCTGGCGTGCTTCATCATCCTCATCTATGTCGGGCGGCTCGGCCATCCAGTCGCCAGGGTGAACACGCTCGCGTCGGCAGGGCTCCTGGTATTTGTCGTTGGCTTCGCCTCGGCGTTCTATGCGATGGCGAGGCTCTACTATCAGTTTAACGGTGCCAAGGGACTCGACTTCATCATTCTCGTTGTCACCGTCAACGTCACGGCGTCGCTGTTGGCCCTTGCGACCGCGTCCTTGTTCGGCAAGCGCCAGATCGCGGCCCGCCGGCGCAAGTCGCAGCATGCAAGTTCGCCGCAGGTCGCCGCGAACGTCCTGCTGGGCGCCACCCTGCCAGCCAAGAGTTGATGCTGCGGCCAAATGTTGGGTTGGACGTGTCGCTGGAACGGCACTGTTGCAGTAACTTGAGACTGGCATGACGTGGATTTGCTTCGTCTTAGTGGAGAGCGTTTTGCTGTCTATCCGGCCAGCCTCTCGAACTGAACCGGACCAAGCCGCACGGCCTCATCCTGAAACTCTTTCGTAAAACGTGTGTGGGGCATGGAGGTCCTCCTAGGTCAAAGAAGTGCTCTCCATTTTTCCGAGACAAGTCCAATCTGTCCTTATCCAAAATTCGCGACAGAGCCGAGCGCCTTCAGCCTCGGGCGTCGGCCATGGCCTCGATCTCCTGTAGAGAGGGGTTCTCGGCATAGATCGTCCGGGCATCCTCCAGCAGGCTGGGGGCGTCGGCGTCGGTAGGCGCACGCCTCTCGAAGGTCAGGACAGAGCCGGTTGCCTCCTGCCCCACCGTCCAGCGCGGGCCGAAGCGGTACACGGCGTAGAACATTACCTTGGCCTTGAGAAGCGGCACGCCGCTGCAACGCATGGCGTTATGGAACATGCGGTGGGTCACCTCCCAAGAGCGGCTACGCAGATCACAGAAGCGGTCGTGGATTATGGAGGCATTGCGATAGCGTCCCTCGAAGGGGCCGCCGATCAGGCTCCAGAAGGCCCGAGGGATGGAGGCGCCGTCAACCACCACCCCAGCCTCTACCGGCCAGCGCTCACCGATCTCGGAGACGTAGGTTAGAGGTTTGAGGAGCTTCACGGTTCGACCCTCGTCCAGCAGCGCCACTTCCGGCGGCAGTCCCTCATAGGCCCCGAAGTCCGCGGCAGCCTCAGTCAAGGCCGCAGCGGACGGAGTTCGGGCGTCCAGAGCGGCTATGACGCGCAAGACTTGGTCCAGCCGCTCGGGCTCGTCACCGCTTGGCCGCACTTCCGCGATCTCCTGGCCGCGCTGGCCCAATCCGGCAGCGAAGTCGATGCGCTCTGCCCATGATGGCTGATCGATCAACGGGTTCCGATTGCCCTGTTTCTCAAAAATTGCGGCATTCCGGTGCCGCTCGTAGTCGTCCACAGGGTGGCGCCGGTGCCAGTCCAGCAGGGTAGCGAGGTCGCTTTTGCTGTACTCCTTGGCGCTGTCGTCTATCTCACCGGGGTAACGGAGCAGGAAGTAAAGGGTCGCTCTCGCCACGGCTCCTTTCCCCGCGAAAGGTTCGAAGCCCTGCGCTTCCGACTTGCCGCACTCGCTGCGGATTGCCTCCTGGAACTCAGGAAAGTCAAAGTAGGGCGTGTTGCTGCGGAAGCTGTTGCAGCGCGACTCGCAGGCGAAAAGGTGGTGCAGGTCTCCGCGCATCGGCTCCCGCTTGGCGAACCAAGATTGTGGCACGACGTGCTCGCAGTTGTACGGCAGGCTGGTCTCAAGTAGGTCCAGTGCGCTCTCCAGCGCAGTGGCACCCTCCCGCTTCAGCGTCTCGCGCAGCCGCTCCCGCTCCGTGTCCAGGCGGAAGTCCGCCTCGATTAGCTCGCGGGGATCGAAACCCTTGTTTGAATAGATACTCCGAATACTGGGCCGCGAGCCCGGCCGGAGGTCCACCCAGGGATAGACGTGGAGGGCTGGCTTGTAGCGCAACTCGGTCTTGTGAGTCCGCCTCAGGAGGGCGTGCAAGGCCTTGAAAAGCACCGCCGGTTCGGCGCTGCCGTCCAGGTCACGATAGTAGAGATCCCGGGCGCGGTCGTCCGCTTGGGCATCGTAGTAGGGCCGGTTCTGAGCGTCCTCCAGCTCGGCGAGTGCGCGGACCAGCTCGGGCGAGCCCGCGCCGGCCGCAGGAGGGGCCTCGGCCGGCGCGGGCCCCCTATCCGTAGCCGGCTCCTCCGGACCCGCTATGGCGGCGGGCGGACTCTCCGGCGCGCCCAGCTCTACCGTGATATGAAGGGGTATAGTGAAGCTAGTGCCACCCGGCTGGGCGGCGGCTCTGGCCTGGGCTGGGGCGGCGATGCTCACGAGCTTGCTCCGTCCGTTGGATTGGTCGGCGGCCTGCGCCGCCATCTGGGCTGCTTCCAGTGGGCTAGGCGGCTCACGGTTCAGGAGGTCATCGCGCAACCGGGCAGCGTCACGGTCGAGTGAGCGAACCTCAATGTGGCGGACAATGCGGCTGACCCGCACGCCCTCGTTGGCGATCCAATCAATTTCGTCGCTGTCGCGACCGTCCCAAGGGCGGCCGTCTTTGGCTATGTACTGGCCGTTCTCCATTCGCGGGACGCCGGAGTGGTGCAGGGCCACAACTTCCCACTGGTCGTTGTAGACTGGAGACCCCGACGACCCCTGCTCGGTGTCGGTGATGTAGTGGAGGTGGCTCTCCAGGATGTCGACGAGCTCGTTGGCGCGCGAGACGAACTGTTTATACTGGCCTTTTGGGTGCTGGATGATGTTCACGTGCTCGCCGATCAGGATCTTGCCTTCCTCAGCAATCAAGCGTGACCAGCCATATTGTTTTAGAGGGGCGGGCGTGTCCTGTCGCGAGCCCTCGGCGACTGCAACCAGCGTGAAATCGAGCTCCACGTCAGTCATGAAGAAGGTCTGCGGCTCCAGCGCGAATGGCACGAGCGGCAGTGGGCGGCCAGCGCGGTCGTTCTGATAGTCGAACTCAACCTCGCTGAACTGCGCTGATCCAGGCGCGGGCAGGACGTGATTGTTGGTCAGCAACAGACGCGGTGACACCATGAAGCCGGTGCCAAACCCGACGCCGCGGCTGGGGGCGGAGCGAATGCTGACCCGACCCACGAAACGGGACACTGCCAGAGCCAATTCCAGGAAGGCGATTCCCTGGAAGTCGCTATGACCGATGGTGCGCTCCAGCCCAATGGCGCGTAGCACCTGAGCTTCTGGAAGCGGTGGCCCGGCCTTGAGGACCTGGGACGGCGCCGTTGCGGCAGCGGTAAGCCGTTTGAGCCGGGCTTCAATGCGTTGGGGCGTCTCAACGTCCGCCACGGACTTGCCCTCGCGCCCCACCCGCTGCGCCTCACGCGCGCGCCAGCGCCGTGCCGCCTCGGCAGCGACGCGAAGATCCCCATCAAAGATCATCGGGCTCCCCTTGACTTAGGACATCATCTCACAGTCGGAAAAGAGTTCGCCAGCGGGCGATTTCAAGAGTTGAATCGCGGCCGAAGCGACCTAAGGCTGCCGGTTCGGTCCGCGATCCATTTAGACTCTATGGCATCACTCTTGCGAAACTCATCCACTTGGCGAGAGAGTCAATTTCGCCATTGTCCGGCATTCTGAGAGGACTTTGGCTCGGCGTGAATCCTCGGGAGAGGGCGGAGTCTGGGTCAGCGAGCAGCACGCCGATGAAGGTCGATGCGACAAGCCAGCTTCCGAGTTCACCCAGCCGGTTTCCGCCGCCGGCCTCTGCCTCGGCCAAGAGGTAGAACCACAATGGAGTGCGCTGGTGCATCCTCGACTGAGTGTTTCTCAGGAAATCCCGCAATGACGGCTTTGAGTGGAAAATCGTCGAGACGTCGGTGATCGGACCCGTTTCTACGGCGCCGTGCTGCTGGAGATATTTATGGACGGCTTGCCCTGTCGCGAGCCGTAAATTGTAGCCCCGTCGGAGATTACGACGCGCAAGGTGCTTGAACAGCGTCTTCAATTGCACGTCCGCCTCGTCATTGCCCTCTTTTACCATCTTTCCAAGGGGAGGCGCGAGATCCGTATCGATCTTGCGTGCGACCCGTGCAGGCTGCCCGTCAGATGAATCATGCGGCGCAACCCCAATGAATCGGGTCCAGTCAATCACCCAGTTTTTGGGCAGTTTTTTATCGCCAGCTATGTTCCCGCCGCCGCCGGTGAACCCAAACAGAAGGTTGAGTGAAGCATTCGGCAAGATTCCGCTACCAGGACGGCCAAAATTCTTGTTGTAGTCATAAAATGCACGAACCATCGAGTGTCCGAACCGGTAAGCCGCCACAGAAAATTCGAGCGGCAGCGCGTTGCCGAGCCTGGTGTTCTGACGTCGTGCATCGAATTCCGCTCTGAACCTGAAAAAGTGCGATGCGCGATCCTGAACCACTCTGTCGACTACGGCAGGGTCACAAACGCCCTTTAGATATCCCTCTACAATGAGCCACTGATAATGCAGCCGCGTCAGCATTTGAGCTGAGGCAAAATCCGGCAGCCATCCTGTCTTGTGGCTGGCGAGGAAATCAACAGCCTTGTTATGGAAACGGAGAAAACTGAGATGGAACTGCGCGACCACGAGGTTCTCGTCATTGCGAGTGTCGCCTATCAATGCTCTTTGGCCGAGTTCAGACGAAAATCTCTCAAACTCCTCTTGGCTCATTGATGCTTGGGCAAGTCTGAGGGCGGCATCGCGTACGGAGGCTTGGACCTGGACATAGCGCGGCAGATCGCGATGCTCATCAAAACTGTCAGGAAGTGGTCCAGGATCGACGGCAGTTCCAACCCGCATTTTGTTCACATGCGTTGGATGCCGCATGCCTGAAATGACGGTAACGACGTCGGCTGTAACGCCTGGACCGATAGGTGACCCGCCATAAACGCTGTCGAGATCAAATCGTGGGGTCCGTGCATTTCGGAACTGGCTTTCGACTGTTGAGGATGACACCGGAGGATGCGCATTGACGACACTTGTGATGATGCTCTCCCGATCTGTTCGAGCAGTTAGCTCGTGATCGAGGAACTGACCCCAATAAGTTAGAACAGGAGGCATGGTGGAGTCTGCAGCCGATGTTTCATCGGGAGCATCTTCAGGCTCGACTGCGTCAACCATAAGGTTGCCGAGTTCATCGAGTTCACCGAGGGTTTCAGCAGTCTCTGGCAAATAATGCTCGGGGGCGTCTAGCGGCGGGATCAAGTAACCGAAATCCGCCTGCTCATCGACGGCAATATCGGTTCCTGCCGGCGGAGCCGCAACACGGATGCGCACGTTGCTTGAAACCCGCGGAGTGGCTCCATCTCTACCTTCTTGGGGCTCGAACTTCTCTCTTCCACTGTGCGTCTGAAACAAGACAGTCATGGTGAGCTTCTCCAAAAGGACGATCTAGAGCGAGTTGTACTACTGCTTCCCGAAAGAAATTTGCATTCTTGCGTGTGAGTTTGAATTAGGACCACTTGGAACAAGCATGTTGCGAGATGTGATATACCTTCGACACTGGGAGAGTTTCACAAATAGGTCTTACTGTTCACGGTCCAGGAGGCTACCGCGTCAAAAATGCCCAAAATCCGGAACCGCACAACGCAGAGTCCGCTCTCGTTCCCTACTGCTGTGTGATCACCGGTACGCTGTTCCCAGCCAAGAAGAGCGGCTAAAGGAGATGAGTTGATTGACGTGTCTTTGGACCGACGCTTACGATCGGCTTGGGCACACCGCTTGAGTTTCACGAACTACTGTGCACAAAGTAACACGATACGGCTAACTGTCAGCAAACCTAGCACGCTAAAGCTTGTCCTGCAATACTCTTTAAGGATATGCAAAGTATCGAACACGTCTGGCCTTCCATACAATCGTTTACCGGACAGACATTTGAGTGCGATGGAGCACAACTATGCACGGTAGGTTTACTCGTGTGAACTCCTACTCCTGCCTTTCACTAAGAACCAGCGGAAGGCATCTTCGCGGCGCACCCTGTATGCTGTTGCTGGGAACTGTCATTCCCAGCAACTGTGAAACCCGATTCAGGGTATGCAACTAAGGCGCAGTGACAATCCCCATACCTCGATCGGTAGGATCTACATTAGCAGCGAAGACATTACTCCGTGCAGTTGCAAGCAGCTTGGACGAGATACCAAGTGCATTGGCCGGGGTATCAGACTGTCTCATAAAGTCCCACCACAAGGCGGCGACACCCGCCACATGAGGCGTTGCCATGCTCGTGCCGTTCATGGAGATCAGACCGCCTCCTTTGCGTGCCGATATGATGTCGACGCCAGGCGCGCTGATCTGCGGAAACGTATTTGAGAAGGAAGCGACGTCCAGTGCGTTGCCCGCCCTTCCTAAGGCTCCAACCGAAATGATGCCCTCAGCAGCTGCAGGGATCGATACAGCGACTTCATACGGCTTCTGGGCCGTGCGCTCGCTTTCGTTCCCCGACGCGGCTACGACCACTGTACCCTGACCGAACGCCGCCCTCGCCCGGATCATCTGCATTAGAGCATCGAACATGCGAAGATTGGCACGATACCCTTCAAGGGCAATGGATGTAGCAGCCGGTACTGGCAAGCCGTCTGAAACCATCTGGTCAACGAATCCTGGAAAGTCAAAGCCAAGCGACATTGAGACGACATCAACCTGATTTTCTATAGCCCATGTAATGCCTTGAAACAGCATGTCGGAGTCCCCGCCGCCGTTCGTTCCGAGCACCTTACCGATAAGCGCCTTCTTAACTCCTCGAGCGACACCAATGCGGGTCCCGTTTACGTCGCGCCCAAAAACCGTGCCTGCGCAGTGGGTCCCATGTCCGTGACCGTCGCCGTCACCCTCGCCGGTGAAATCCTTCTGGACGAGAGTGATGCCCTGGAAAGCCGAATGGTTGGGATCTATTCCTGTATCGAGCACGGACACCACCACACCGTCGCCAGTGAACGCAGAAACGTCTGCCCGGACGGCGCTGATTCCCCATGCATCACCTGCAGTGGCACTGACATCGTCATTACTGGTGGGTTCGATCAGTTTGATGGGCATAACTGGAGCGATCCCTTTAACCTCGGGATCGCGGGCTGTGTCCAGGACTTCTGTCTTGTTCAAGGTCCTGACTTCAACTTGGGGGATTGCCTGTGCGGCGATGAGCGCCTCAAGACCGGTTGGGCTAGGCCCGACGGCGAATGGCTCCCTAGTCCTGGATTGGTTGAGACCACGCAAAACAGTATATTGCTTAGCCATGGGTGTCTCCTCCGATGAGCGCCTAGTCGAAGCGCAGAAACACTATGAAAGAAATGCACGACTGCCCTCTGTGCCAAACGGCACACCTACAGGGCTGAGGCATTACGCAAATTACAATGGTCTCCAATCGTGCACTGAGCCGCAGCCGAACTACTTCTCGAATACGAAGAGCCTAGCAACGTGAGTGCTTTGAAAATCTCTAACTAGAAAATCGCAGTCGTGTCCGCCTGCCTCACAGGCTGGTGCCAATTAGAACCCTCCATGAAAGCGAACTCATCAGGGATGGCTGGATCGCCGTCGATCTGCAGGCGTGATTGCTTAATCTCTACTTGGTTTGAGTGGCATTCGGCGTAAGTTATGTTAATTAAATCCTGTCGCTTCGTGTCGTCGTCACAAACGAAACTAAGGGATAATCTATTGGACTTCGCCCATTCCGTAGTCTTGATTGGTGGCGAGGAACATATTCTTAACGGGCGGGTTCATCATTTAGGAACATCGTTTCCCTGGCCGGCCTCTCCAGAGCGATGAGCCAGCTATAGGGCATCAACTGCGAGCCCTGAGAAGCAGTATGGAACCGCGTCTGGTCGTCTTCGCTCCAGCCCTGACCCAAGAAAGCCGGCTCGAGGGATGGCTTCGCCGGATCCGACTGGAGGTACGCCGCAACGGGACAGGTCAGTGTGGTCAGTATCGATGCGCCTCCCGACAATACAATATTGCACATACTCCCTCCCGAAAGGCATGGGCCAGGAGAAACGTTTATCTAACGCGCCAAGGATAATCCTGATACACTGAGCTTGAGAGTGCTTGATCGCTACTGTATTGTCACCAATGAACCAACGTCTTTCAACTGAGTAGCCCCTAATAGTAGGGGAGCATTACTGACCTTCTGCATCGTCTGCGTAAGCGAGCCAGTTTGATGGTAGAGTTATGTTAGAAGGCCAAGCAACGTCTTCAGTGGCCAGCTCTCCAGCAGGACCACGTCGCCTTGCTGCGATTCTCGTCGCTGACGTTGTCGGCTCGACGGCCATGATGGAGCGGGACGAGGTGGGGACACTCGCTGCCATGCAGAAAATCATGACGGAAGTTGCAGAACCCACCGTGAGGAAACACCACGGGCGCTTTATCAAGACCACGGGTGATGGCGCGATCATTGAATTCGTGAGCCCGGTTGAGGCTGTCATCTGCGCCTTCGAAGCTCAACGCCAGTTGGAGGAGCGCGCCAACTCGGAGGTCGATGACAAGCGAATCCTGCTGCGGATCGGGATCAATCTGGGAGACATCATTTGCGGACCTGATGGGGATCTGTACGGCGACGGCGTCAACGTGGCGGTCCGTCTGCAGGAGATCGCCGCACCGGGCAGCTTATGTATCTCGTCCAAAGTTTTTGATGAGTTACACGGCAGACTAAGCCTCCGGTTTGAGGATCGCGGTGAGCAGGCCTTGAAGAACATCGCTCGCCCCATACAAGTCTACACCTCAAGAGGCGCCCAATCCACCACGCATACTGCGCCTCAGGAAGGCCGGCCTTTCCCACTCCTGAATTTACCCAAGAAGCCCTCTATCGCCGTTCTGCCATTCCGAAATCTGAGCGACGATCGTGAGGCCGACTATCTAGCGGACGGCATTGTCGAGGACATCCTGACAGCACTCGGACGAATGAAATGGCTTTTCGTGAGTGCTCGGGACTCTACCTTTATCTACAAGGGAACATCAGTCAGTCCAAGGCGCATAGGAGCCGATCTCGGCGTACGCTATCTTCTTGATGGTAGCGTGAGACGCTCGGGCAGCCGTCTGCGCATTACAGGGTGTCTACTCGAAGCGGAAACCGAGACTCAAATTTGGGCTGGCCGGTATGACGGCGCTGTGCAGGAAGTCTTCGAACTCCAAGACACCATCACAGAAAATGTTGCCGCTGCAATTGAGCCCCATCTTCGTCGCGCCGAGATAGAAAGGGTCAAACGCACGCATCCTGAGAAACTTAGCTCCTATGATCAGTTCCTCCGGGCACTCGGAAAGTTCTATGAGGGCACTCGGGACAGCGTCGAGGAGGCGCTGCACCTACTCGAGCCAATTACAATCGACGATCGCGGCTATGCGCAACCGAACGCTTTGAAGGCTTGGTGCTACGTCTACTACATTGCACAGGGCTGGAGCCAAGATGTCACCAAGCACAGTCAGGAGGGGATTGCAGCCGCCCGGCTCGCAGTTGAGAGGGAGCGGGATGATCCGACTGTTCTTTGGATGTCCGCGCAGGCGATCGGATATCTCGCCCATAACCTGGATATGGCTCTGTTCCTTCTTGACCGCGCACTCATCCTGAACCCAAGTTGCGCCCCCGCCTATACCATGAGCGGATGGGTCCGCTGCTGGGCGGGCCTTCAGCAGG
>Ga0049072_1001193_pt1 | contig 13520 bp, 9 predicted proteins | sample FECB27metaG_FD_55053 | JGI IMG/M metagenome (GOLD analysis project Ga0049072, IMG submission 55053) | Cyanobacterial communities from the Joint Genome Institute, California, USA - FECB-27 | ecosystem: Environmental > Aquatic > Thermal springs > Hot (42-90C) > Microbial mats | place: USA...
ATATCGGCCCGGTGGTGGATCAGGGCCAGCTCGACCAGGACCTGAAGTACATCCGCATCGGCCAGGACGAGGGCGCCAAGCTGGTGGCCGGCGGCGAGTTGCTGAAGCGCGATGCGCCCGGTTTCTACCTGGCTCCGGCCCTGTTCACGGAGGTGGACAACCGGATGCGGGTGGCGCGGGAGGAGATCTTCGGGCCTGTGGCGACGGTGATCCGGGCAAAAGACTATGACGAGGCGCTGGAGATTGCCAACGACACGCCGTTCGGGCTGTCCTCAGGCATCTGCACCACGAGCCTGAAATACGCCTCCCACTTCAAGCGCAATGCGGAAGCCGGCATGGTGATGGTGAACCTGCCCACCGCCGGCGTGGACTACCACGTGCCGTTTGGCGGCCGGAAGGGCTCGTCCTACGGCCCGCGCGAGCAGGGCCGCTATGCAGCGGAGTTCTACACCACGGTGAAGACCGCCTATACCTTCGATGGCAACGGCCCTTACGTGCCGAAGACCACCGCAAGCGAGTAATTTCCGCTAACGGCCCTACGATCAGGGCGTTGCAGTGCGTGGGCTCTGCAACGCCACGACTGTCTCAGACAAACCGAGAGTTTCATGACCCAGACCATTTATGGTTCCCTGAAAGGCAAGTCCGTTCTCATCACCGGCGGGGCCAGCGGCATCGGTGAGAGCATCGCGCGTTCGTTCCACGCTCAAGGCAGCAAGGTCGCCATCCTCGACTACAATGCCGATGCTGGCCAGGCGTTGGTGAAGGAACTCGGCGACGGTGCGCATTTCGAGCATAGCGACGTGCGCGACATTCCAGCCTTCCAGGCTGCGATCCGGCGCGCGAGCGATGCCATCGGGCCGATCACGATTCTCGTCAACAACGCGGCGCGCGACGATCGCCACACCATCGATCAGGTGACGCCGGAATACTGGCGCGAACGCTTCGCCACCAATCTCGACCATCAGTTCTTCGCAGCCCAGGCCGTGCTGCCAGACATGGAAAAGGCAGGCGGCGGCTCGATCATCAACATGGGCTCCACGAGCTACATGGTGAGCGACGACTCCTTTGCGGCCTACAAGACCGCGAAGTCCGCTGCCGTCGGGCTCACCCGCGCGCTGGCGCGCGAGCTGGGCGACAGGAACATCCGCGTCAACTGCCTCGTCCCGGGCTGGATCATGACCCAGCGCCAGATCGACCTGTGGCTCACGCCGGAAGGCGAGAAGGAACTGCTTAAGCGCCAATGCGTGAAGCGCAAGCTCGTGCCGCAGGACATCGCCAACTTCACGCTGTTCTTAGGTGCCGACGATTCCAGCGCCATGTCGGCGCAGACCTATCTGGTGGATGGCGGCTGGGTTTAAGAAGGCATTCGTGACCCTTAACCAATTAGTCCCGCTCCGTCACACTGATCGGCGCAACTGAAACATCCTAAGCAGCTTATGGTGGGCCGAGGCCGCATGGACGAGATGATGCATGGGGTCGATCTGCCTACAAGATCAAGGCTGTGGAGCACCACTAGCATACAAGAAGTAATGTGATGAGTTCATCACCAGTTCGTATATGATCCGTCTTTCCTCCGAAGGTGCGGCATTTCCGAAATGCGGAACGGCTCGGCGTCCTTTAGAGCCCTCTCGTCGATTTCGACCCCGAGCCCAGGCTCATCAGGCACGACGTATGTCGAGCCCACCAGCTTCATCCGCTTGACGAAAATCGGTGACTCCTGCCGCGCCATATCCTCGCCAGGCGTTTCCCAGCATTCCACATGCGATAGGTTGGCGACTGCCGCCGAGAAATGCACTGTGGCAGCCGTGCAAATCGGCCCCAACGGGTTGTGTGGCATCAGGTCGATGTAATGCGCCTCGCACCAGCCGGCGACCTTCATGGCTTCCGTGAAGCCGCCTACATTACAAATGTCAAGGCGCGCAAACTGCGTATGACCACCTTCGATGTAAGGCAGGAACTGCCATTTGGACGAGAACTCCTCGCCGATTGCGAACGGGATGTCCGTCATCCGCCGGAGGACCGCGTAGGCTTCCGGCGTCTCGTCACGGATCGGCTCTTCCAGAAAGTCCAGCGTACCTCCGGGCATCTTTTGACAGAAGGAAGCCGCTTCGGCGACGCTGAGACGGTGATGATAGTCCACACCCAGCATGACGGCTGATCCGAGTGCCTCTCGAGCCTGAGTCATCCAGTCGGCGATTTCAGCAATATGTGCGCGCGGTTCGTAAGGCGAGACCGCATCGGATTTCCAACCGAGACGAAGGCAGTCCCATCCCGCATCCATTGCCCTGCGGGCAGAGGCAATCAGGGTGTTCGGGTCGTCGGCGCGGACGCACCCAAAAGTCGGAATGCTGGTCCTCTGCTTGCCCCCCAGAAGCTGGTGCACGGGAACGCCCAAGGTCTTTCCCTTAATGTCGTGCAGAGCGATGTCAATCGCCGAGATCGCGGCCGTGAGAACCCGGCCTCCCTCGAAGTACTGGCTACGGTACAGTTCCTGCCAGAGAGCCCCGGTTAGCATGGGATCCCGACCGATCAGGAACTCGCGGTAGTGTTCGATCGCACCCATCACGGCTAGCTCGCGGCTGGAGAGACCCGACTCGCCCCAACCATGGATGCCCTCATTGGTTTCAACCTTGACGATGAGCTGGTTTCGATCGCCGACCCAGATGGGATAGGGGCGAATGGCCGTAATCTTCATGTTCTAGCAATCTCTATAAAAGCGCAGGGGAGGGAACTGGCTCACAGTAACCGTACTAGCCCATTCTTTAAGGTTGAAGATGCTTGTTCTCACCCGCGCGGAGGCACAAGGGAAAGACCAAGGCGGATTGAAGCGAGTGGCGCCCTCCAGCTCTTAGCGAAGACTTGGATGGCCTCGCTATTTGCACATGTTCGGTACAAAGCCACAGAAACTAGGTATGAGCATCGGGTGATGGCCGAGAAGAACAAGTACTGTCGCTACCTTAAGGGCGGTGAAGAGCCTTGTTTACTGAGGCAGCCCGCATTTGTTCAATCAGGTGCTGACAGGCCCCTCGGACATGCTGTTCCACGACGCGTGCCGCTTCATCAGCGTCATGGCGTTTGACTGCTTCAATGATATCCCAGTGCTCTCGAGTGATGGCCTGCCAGCGTGCACGGCTGATCGCAAATCGGCGGGTGAGGATGTGCAGCACCTTACGCTGTTGGAATTCCAGCTCGACAGCCTCCTGATTATAATGCCGCCCATAGATGATGTTGTGAAACTGCTCGTTGGCTTGCCAGTACCACTGATAGTCGCTGCGGTTTTCGTCGATGTCTCGTTGGAGCGTCTCGAGTGCTTCGATCTCGCGATCCGTCGCATAGTTGACGAACCACCGGACGAGATACGGCTCGATAAGCGCCCTGATCTCGTAAATGTTGCGTACGAAATCCTCGCTGATAGGGCGTACACGTGCACCCCTATTCGGCGAGATGATCACAATTCCTTCCCCTTGCAGGTGATGAAGGGCCTCGCGGACGGGGTTTGTACTCGTGCCATAGCGCTTTGCGAGTTCCGCCGTTTTGAGGCGAGCACCGGGTTCGAGGCGCCCTTCAACAATGTCCTCTCGGATCAAGTCATGAAGGCATTGACCTCGATCCTGGCCAGTCGCTTCTCCGTCCTGAACCCGTTTGACAATTCGCACCGCTCTCCCGCCCATGCCCGAACTCTTGCGCTTCTGTTTGACTCAATCTGCCAGCTACGTACATCCGGCACCAAAATCAATCATGTCACGAAGGCCAATGCTCAGGCAAGTTCGCACAATAGGATTGACAGCTTGTGTACAATTTAGCTAGGTTAGCGTGCCAAAATTAAAGAATGTCATGCATTTGGTCAAGGAAACAGTGAGCGCCGGTGTTCCCGAAAGGCCGTTACGATCCCGCTTGAGCACGCCGCTAAGGGAGCCCTTATGTGGTGCTCTAGCCTCCGCGGGTCGGCTTCAATCCGCTTCAAACAGTTACGTCGATCATATCGGCCATTCCACCAGCAAAGGTGGCGTTCATTGCTGTTACACCTTGCGGCAGCATCAATGTTGAGGGCTGTGCACCTTCCCCTGGTCGTGGAGATGACAGCAGGGATGTCGTTGATCGCCTGCCAAGCACTGTCCAGATGGTCACCAGCAGGACCTTACTACCTCTGATTCCCAGGTTGGAAAGGACACCCGGATGAAAATCACAGGCGTCGAAACGAAGATCGTGAACGCAATTCACCGCAACTGGATTTTCGTTAAAGTGCTGACCGACCAGCCTGGCCTCTATGGCTGGGGTGAGGCCACTCTCGAATGGAAAACCCGCGCAGTAGTCGGTGCCGTCGAGGATCTCGCGACGTTCGTGATCGGAGAGGATCCGCGCCGTATCGAGCATCTAGTACGGAAGATGCAGATGCATAGCTTCTGGCCACTGGGTGTGATTGGGCTATCGGCGATCAGCGGAATCGAGATGGCACTCCATGATATTACGGCTAAGGACTTGGGCGTGCCCGTCTGGCGCCTTCTTGGCGGTCAGAGTCGCGATTGGGTCCGTGTCTACACGCATTTTCAGCGTGGCAAGATCGGAGCCCAAGTTGAACCGGGGGACATCGAGAGCTATGTGGCCGGTGTCGAGGCGACAGTCGCGATGGGTTATAGGGCGGTGAAGCTCGGCGTCGTTCCCTACACTCATTATGATGCGCCGATTCCTGCGGTAAAGCATGTCGCCAAGCTTGTGGAGCGGATCCGCCTCGCGGTTGGTGATGAAATCGACATCATGTTCGACTTCCATGGTCGGTGCGGCTCGATCAGCGCCGCCGTAGCCTACATCGATGCGATATCGCCGATGAGGCCTCTCTTTGTGGAAGAGCCAATCCAGCCTGGCGACAGCGAGGCAATGGCTTTGGTCGCCTCCAAAGTTCAGGTCCCTCTGGCAACAGGTGAGCGCCTGTTTACGCCAAGGGAGTTCTTCGAACTTGCCGCGCACAAAGCGGTCAGCATCGTGCAGCCTGATCTCTGCCATGTCGGCGGTTTCACGATGGGAAAGAAAATCGCTGCCATTGCGGAAGTTGGACACATGGGCGTTGCGCCTCACAACCCATTAGGACCGATCAGCGGGGCTGCGGCATTACATTTTGCCGTGGCTACTCCGAACTTCGTCATACAGGAGGAGGCGCGCGGGCTCGTCGATTGGTACGATGAGGTGGTGCAACACCCGATTGTGCTTGAAGATGGCCGCTGGGCGGTGCCGACCTCTCCCGGTTTAGGAGTTGAACTCGACGAACGTGCCGCGGCCAAGCACCCGTTCGAGCCGGAGGTCATCCCCGCGCGAGAAGCTCTTTCGGCAGATGGCGCGATCCTGAACTGGTGAGGCAGTCTGGACGTAACATCGATTCTTCTAAGCTGAAGTAGTCTCGGCTCAGGTGATCGCACGGCTTCGAGGCCAGCCACCAAACAATTGTAAACTGGTGAGTCCGCGAGGATCATTACTGCCTAGGGCCACGAGCCCATCCAACACTTTCATGCCTCGGCGAACGGTCGCCCCTCCAGCAGCACGTATCGTAAGGTCAGACCAATGAAGATCACCGCTATTCACTGCTTTCCTATTTTGGTTGGGTGGCGCAATCAACTGCTCATCAAGGTAGAAACCGACGAGGGAGTCTATGGGTGGGGAGAATCGGGTCTCTCCGGCCGCGAGCGCGCTGTCATAGGGGCGATCGACCATTACCGGGAGTTCCTCATCGGCCGTGATCCGATGCAGGCCGGCGCGCTCTGGCAGGAGCTCTATCGCAGCCAGTACTTCGAAGGGGGGCGAGTTCTTTCGGCTGCAATCAGCGCAATCGACATTGGTTTGTACGACATCAAGGGAAAGGCGCTCGGCGTTCCAGTCTATCAGTTGCTCGGCGGTAGGCAGCGGGATCGGATCCCGGCCTTTGCCACGGCTCCTGCGGAGCCTGGCCCTGAGATGATCGAGCAAGCAAAGCAACTGCAGGACGCAGGCTGGAGCTGCATTCGGTTCGTGCCGGCGGGCCAGAATGCAACAGATTGTTTTGAGCCGCGCGAGTCCATCGGTCAGACGGCACCGTGGATGGTACGCGCCCGCGAAGTGCTTGGCCCAGAGGTTGCGCTCGGCATCGACTATCATCATCGCCTCAGCGTCGCAGAAGCGGCAGCCTTCTGCCAGAGAATGCCATCAGGTACACTAGACTTCATTGAGGAGCCGATCCGTGACGAGACCCCGTCAGCGTATGAAGCCCTACGGCAGCTAACTGACGTTCCCTTCGCCATCGGCGAGGAGTTCTCCTCCAAGTGGCAATTCCTACCCTATATCGAAAGAAATCTGCATCAATTCAACCGTCTTGATATCTGTAATGTTGGTGGATTTACCGAAGCCATGAAAGTGGCAGGTTGGAGCGAGGCTCACTACGTCGACCTCATGCCTCACAATCCACTTGGACCCATCTGCACGGCTGCTAGCGTCCACTTGGCCGCGTCAATTCCTAACTTCGCTTGGCTGGAATGTCGGTCCTCACCCGTGGAGCAGCTCGGCTTCGACAACTCAGAAATCTTTCCCGTTCAGGTGTCACTGCAAGGGAGCGCTTACGTTGTCCCTGACATGCCAGGGCTCGGTGTCGAGGTTGATGAGAAGTATGTCCGCTCCTTGGATTTCCACTTTTCCGAGCCTCCGCATCTCAGGCGACGGGATGGCAGCTATACAAATTGGTAGATCCGGACCTTAAGGAATCCTTGTTGAGCTCCGCTCATGAAGGTATCGTTGCACAAAGAACGATAGGATTGTCAAAAAGCACTGTGGTAGAGGAATGTAACTCATCTTCTACCAACGCTACTGCTTTCCGCATCCTGAAGCTCATCAGGCTTTATCGCCGGCTGTAGGCTCAACGTCCCTGTGAGGCGACCAGGCGATCGGCACCCAAGTTCGCACCGGCGTTCGCCCACAGCCTGCGCCGGTGATGGCCCCGATCCAATAATGTGCGACCCTGAAGTTGGTTTGAATCTGGTGCGTAGCCTGCTGAAATAATCTGGCAGCTTCAGGGCCATACACAGCCGCCCAAAGATCGACTTCATAGCTGATCAAGATGGTGTGACAACGCGAGGCGCGCATACAAAGCTTTGAAGATGCTTGTTTTGCCTAGCTCTCTCCCGAAAGGCATTGTCTCGCAGCCTTCTCACGGAGAGGCGCTCACATCTGCCAAGTTCCATTCCTGAGAAGCGACAGTTGAACCATGCTCGCTATCTTGAGGAACCTACTCCCGACATCTTTCCAGCGCCTGACTGAGAGTAATACTTCACAATTAGCACAATCGAATTGACAGATAATGTGTAATTTGCGAGCTTTTGAGGACGAGAACTGCAGTAAGCTCGTTCCGACAGAAAACCGGCGAAGAAAGCTGGGCAACAGGAGGAAACAGAATGGGTTACCAGCAAAAGCTGCTTGGCGTCGTCGCGTCGACGGGGCTCATGAGTGTCATGCTTCTAGGTTCGTTCGCCCCCGCTTGGGCGGCGGATTACAAGCAGGCGCCGATGCTTGATGAGCAGGTCAAGGCAGGCAAGCTGCCAGCCGTTGTCAACCGTCTTCCAGAAAAGCCCTATGTGGAAACCATGGTCGACGGTGTTGGCAAATATGGCGGCACGCTGCGCACGACGATCCTCGCTAACGGCGATCAGTACAATCTGACCCGCACGATTGCCAACGAGCTGCTCGTGCGCTGGGATCCCCAGTGGAAGAAGGTCATGCCGTCGCTGGCCGAGGAGTTCAAGGCGTCAGACGACGCCACGACCTATACGTTCAAGCTCCGCAAGGGCCTGAAGTGGAGCGACGGCCATCCGTTCACGGCCGACGATATCCTATTCTGGTACGAAGACGTGTTCATGAACAACGCGCTCTCGCCCGCCAAGAATCCAACTTTCACGGTAGCCGGCAAACCCGTGAAGGTGACAAAAATCGATGACGTGACCGTGGAGTTCAAGTTCGAGTCGCCCTACGGTCTTTTCTTGCAGCAGCTCGCCTATGGTCAGGGCCACCTTCCAGTCATCTATCCCAAACATTATCTCAAGCAGTTCCACGAGAAGTATAACAAGGAGGGCATTCCGGCGCTGCTGAAGGCCAATCCGGCCGCAGGCGACTGGGTGGCGCTGTTCAATTCTAAGGTGTCTCTGTCCTTCCAGCCACCCTTCTGGCAGAACCTCCAACTGCCGACCCTCAACCCTTGGGTCTTGACAGTTCCCTATGCCGACAGCGAGCGCGTTGCGGCAACACGCAATCCTTATTATTGGAAGGTCGACACGGCCGGGAACCAGCTCCCTTACATTGACAATGTTACTTGGGCCAAGCTCGACGACCCACAAGTGATGGCGCTCAAGATGACGTCGGGCGAGTTCGATTTCGCGTTCCGCCACATCAACAACTCCACCTTCAAGTCCGTGCTGTTCGATGGACAGAAAACGGGCAACTACCGTATTGTCGACGTCAAGGACCTGCCCGCGAGTGATGCCGCTATCCTACTAAACCTGACATCAACCGATCCAGTGAAGCGCAAGATCTTCCAGAACAAGGATTTCAGGATTGCGCTGAGCCATGCGATTAACCGGCAGGAAATCATCGATCTTGTCTATGTGGGGCAGGGCGCTCCGGCCCAAGTGGCCGCCCAGCCCGAGCATGAACTCTTCAATGAGCGTCAGGCGAAGCAATATACAGAATTCGATCCGAAGCGCTCGGCTGAGATCCTCGATAAGATCATGCCGAAGAAGGATGCCGAAGGCTTTCGTTTGGATGAGACAGGCAAGCGCTTCACCATTAACTTCATGGTGGCCGATGTCTTCGGCCTGTCATACCCCGATATCATGCAGATGGTACAGCAATACGTGAAGGATGTTGGCATCGACATTCAGATCCGTACCACCGACCGCGCCCGCCTCAATACCATGTGGGCGGCGAATGAGCAGGATGCATACATCTGGAACTGTGTTGGTGGACTTTCAGACGCTTATACGGATGTCCGCTGCTACATGCCTTTCCAGAAGGCCGACATCTTCTTCGCTGTTCGCTGGGCTGAATGGTATTCCAACCGCAACACAGGCGAAGAGCCGCCAGCCAACATCAAGGAGTTGATGGCCGCCTACGACAAGGTCAATGCCGCCGTCACTGATGACGAGCGCCGAGAGAAGATGAAGGAATTCCTCAATCTTTCGGCCGACAACTTTCTCAACATCGGCATCTCGCGTCCTATGCCGAAGTACATGATGGTGTCGAACAATCTGAAAAACGTTGTCAACGGGCTTCCGATCGCCGGCAACCTCTGGCATCCGGCTCCCACGCTGACCCAGTGGTATTTCGATAAGCCAACCAAGTAGGACTTCTCGAAAGGCTCCTACCTATGCCGGCGGTGGCATCTGTTCTGCCGCCGGCTAATCTTTCGATTCTATCGAACGGTAAGGCCCATGCTTCGTTTTATCGCCAAGCGAATGGTGTTTGCAGTTCCGACACTGTTTGCCGTCTCCATCATTGCCTTCATCATCATTCAGTTGCCGCCGGGCGACTATCTCACGACCCTGATGGCAGACTGGGCGAGCCAGGGCGGCGCCGTGGAGGCAGGCACGGTCGCGGCGATGCGCGACCGCTACGGTCTCGATCAGCCGATGTATTTCCAGTATTACAAATGGATTGCCGGCATCCTGACCCGTGGCGATTTCGGCATCTCGTTTGATTTCGGCAAGCCGGTGACGGAGCTCATCTGGAACCGTCTCGGCTTCTCGTTGCTGCTCTCGGTGCTCACGCTCTGCTTCGTGTGGGCGATCGCTATCCCGATCGGCATCCTGTCGGCGGTGCGCCAGTACTCGATCTCCGATTATACGGCGACCTTCCTGGCCTTCTTCTTCCTGGCCGTGCCGGACTTTCTGATGGCGCTTTCGGCCATGTACATCATGTCCGCTTGGTTCGGGCAGAGCGTCGGCGGGCTGTTCTCGGCCGAGTACGTCGATGCGCCGTGGAGCCTCGGCAAGCTGGCCGACTTCGCCCAGCATGTCTGGCTGCCGGTCGTGGTGATCGGCCTTGGATCGCTTGCTGCGCTGGTGCGCATCATGCGTGCCAATCTGCTTGATGAACTCTCCAAGCCCTATGTCACCACGGCGCGCGCTAAGGGCATGTCCGAACTGGAGCTTCTGCTACGCTACCCGGTGCGCCTTGCACTCAATCCGCTGATCTCGACGCTGGGCTGGATCCTGCCGGCGGTCATCTCGGGCGAGATCATCGTGTCCGTTGTCATGAGCCTGCCTACCACAGGACCGCTGCTGCTTCGCGCGCTGCTGGCCCAGGACATGTATCTCGCCGGCTCGCTCATCCTGCTGATCTCGGTGCTGACCATCATCGGCACGGTGATCTCGGACATCCTGCTCGCCATCACCGACCCGCGGATCCGGCTCCAATGACAGACATCACCAGCCTTCCGTCCGAAACCACCACGGCACTCGATCTGCACGGCAGGGACATGGCCGTCGCTGGCCAGTGGCGCCTGTTCTGGCTCAAGTTCAAGAAGCATAAGATCGCACTCGCGAGTCTCGTCGTGATCGTGTTCATGTATCTCGTCGCGGCTTTTGCGGACTTCATCGCTCCCTTCGACCCCAATGCTGCCAACTCGCGCTTCACCTATGCGCCGCCTCAGGGCCTGTCGCTGATGCTGAACGGCTCGTTCCAGCCGCATGTGAATCAACTTAAGATGACTCTGAACACGGAGTCGATGCGGCGGGAGTTCACGCTCGACCCGACGAAGCCGGTCTCGGTGTCGTTCTTCGTGCCGGCGCAGCAGCCCTATTATGTGCTCGGTTTCATCCCGATGCAGACCAAGCTCTACGGGCTCACGAACCCGAAGCCAGGCGACAGCCTGTACATCTTCGGAGCCGACCGTCTCGGCCGCGACATCTTCTCACGCGTCGTCCACGGAGCCAAGATCTCGCTGTCCATCGGTCTTGTGGGCGTCTTCGTCAGCCTGATCCTCGGAGTGGCTATTGGCGGGATCTCAGGCTTTTTCGGAGGCTGGATCGATATCGTGATTCAGCGCTTCATTGAGCTGCTGCGCTCGATCCCGACTATCCCCCTCTGGATGGGCTTCGCGGCCGCGATCCCCACCAGTTGGCCGCCGCTTCGCACCTATTTCGTCATCACCCTCATCGTCTCGCTGATCGGCTGGACGAGCTTGGCGCGGGAGGTGCGTGGAAAGTTCCTGTCCTTGCGAAATGAGGATTTCGTGACCGCCGCCCGTCTGGACGGCATGAGCGAGATCGGGATCATCTTCCACCATCTGGTGCCATCCTTCATCAGCCACATCATCGCGACCCTAACGCTCGCGATCCCATCGATGATCCTGGCTGAGACGGCACTTTCCTTCCTTGGCATCGGCCTGCAGCCGCCGATTGTCTCCTGGGGCGTGCTCCTGCAGGAGGCGCAGAACATCCGCGCGGTAGCCCAGGCTCCGTGGCTCCTGTTCACGCCTGCAGCCGCCATCGTCATCTCGGTTCTTTCCCTCAACTTCCTGGGCGACGGCCTTCGTGATGCCGCAGATCCCTACGAGACGGTGTCATGACCATGACAAAGGACACGATCTTGGAGGTCAGAGACCTCAGGACGGTTTTCCCGACCCGCACCGGTCTATTCAAGGCGGTCGACGGCGTCTCGTTCGACTTGAAGCGCGGCAAGACACTCTGCGTCGTGGGCGAATCCGGTTCCGGCAAGTCGGTGACTGCGCGGTCCATCCTGCAGATTGTCGACAGGCCCGGGCGCATCGAGGGCGGCTCGGTCCTGCTGACGCGCCCCGACGGCTCGACGACGGACCTTGCCAAGCTCGACCCGCGGGGTAGAGCGATCCGGGACGTGCGCGGTAAGGAGATCGCCATGATCTTCCAGGAGCCGATGAGCTCACTCTCGCCGGTTCACCGCATCGGCACCCAGATCGGTGAGGCGCTGCGCATCCACTACGGGACCCCGAAGCATGAGCAGCGCGAGCGCGTTCTCGAACTCTTGAGACAAGTCGAGATACCGCGACCTGAGACCGCCATCGACCGCTACACCTTCGAGTTCTCGGGCGGCATGCGCCAGCGCGTGATGATCGCCATGGCGCTTGCCTGCAACCCCTCGGTCCTCATTGCCGACGAACCGACGACGGCGCTCGACGTCACGACTCAGGCCGAGATTCTCGATCTCATCAAAAAGCTGCAGTACAGCCATGGCATGGCCGTGCTCTTCATCACCCATGACATGGGCGTCGTGGCCGAAATCGCCGACCAGGTCCTTGTCATGTACCGCGGCAAGGTGATGGAGACGGGTCCAGTCGAGCAGATCTTCCACGCCCCGCAAGATGCCTATACGCGTCGGCTGATCGGCTCAGTCGTCAAGCTGGAGAAGAAGGCTGAGGTCCGGCTCGCGCGCCCGGCAATCCCTACCGGAATACCGCCGCTGCTCGATGTGCGCAATCTCTCGCTGACCTTTCCCACTGGTCTAAAGGCCGTTGACGATGTTTCACTGACCGTGCGCCCGGGCGAAGCGCTCGGCATCGTCGGCGAGTCGGGTTCCGGTAAGACGACGATGGGCCGCTGCCTGCTGCGCATCTACGACGCGCAGAAAGGCGCAATCGATTATCGCCGTCCGGACGGCGAGACAGTCGACATCCGCACCGCCGACAGGGGGGCGCTGGAAAGGATCCGCCGCGAGGTTCGAATGATCTTCCAGGATCCTGTCGGCTCGCTTAGTCCGCGCAAGACCGTCGGCCAGATCATCGCCGAGCCGCTCAAGATCGCTGGCATGAAGGGCGGGGCGCTTAACGACCGCATCGCCGACCTGATGCAGCAGGTAGGACTAGAGCCGGCCTGGCGCGAGCGGTACCCGCATGCCTTTTCCGGTGGCCAGCGGCAGCGCATCGGCATTGCCCGCGCCATTGCCTTGAACCCGCGCCTCATCATCGCCGACGAGGCGACCTCAGCGCTCGACGTCTCGCTGCGATCCCAAATGCTCGACCTGATGATGAAGCTGCAGGATGAGCTCGGTCTCTCCTATGTCTTCATCTCCCATGACATGTCAGTGATCCGCTACATGTGCGACCGCGTCGCGGTCATGTACCGTGGCAAGATTGTTGAGTTGGGCGACACCGATCAGGTCGTCAGCAATCCAGCGCACGACTACACGCGGGCACTCCTCTCCGCCATCCCTCACCCGGATCCGCACAATCGGCGCATGCACAACCGGTTCCGGTACGACGCCGGCCGCACGGCTTAAGCCAACGGATAGATCGATGAAAATCACCGACGTCAAAATCATCGTCTGCTCGCCAGGGCGCAACTTCGTCACGGTCAAGATCTTCACCGACGAGGGGCTGACCGGGGTCGGCGACGCGACGCTGAACGGCCGGGAGCTGGCTGTCGTCGCCTACCTGCAGGACCATCTCGCACCGCTCCTGATCGGCCGGGACCCGAGACGCATCGAGGACATCTGGCAGTATTTCTACCGGGGCGCCTATTGGCGCCGCGGCCCCGTCA
>Ga0049072_1001212_pt1 | contig 13315 bp, 13 predicted proteins | sample FECB27metaG_FD_55053 | JGI IMG/M metagenome (GOLD analysis project Ga0049072, IMG submission 55053) | Cyanobacterial communities from the Joint Genome Institute, California, USA - FECB-27 | ecosystem: Environmental > Aquatic > Thermal springs > Hot (42-90C) > Microbial mats | place: USA...
CTCTTAAGAAACACATTCCGTCGCCGTAGATTGAGCAACGAGATTAAAGCCTAAAGTATGAGCTTTTTTCTGGAGATACTTCACCGTGCGATCGCGATACTGTTGCTCATAGGCATCAATACCAGGGTCTGTATAGGCTCCTCCAGATGTCCAAAGACGATAAAAAAGACGTGCTAATTTATGTGCGGCAGCGGTAATTGCTTTGGGCGCACCCAAACGTGCCTGCATACGTCGATAGTATGCTCCCAAAGCAGAGTGACTTCGGCACAGAGTTTGTGCAGCCATACGGAAAGCATTGGCGGCCCGGTTAACAACAGGACGAGTTTTAGAACTTTTGACTTTACCACCAGTGATACGGCTGCCAGGGCACAAACCTAACCATGAGGNAAAGTGCTTTACAGTAGGAAAGCGTGTTGGGTCTAAACCTAACTCAGAAAGCAGTATTAGTACGGTCAAAGCACCAAAACCATTAATTTGAGTGAAGTCAACACCACTAATCCGATACAAATGAGTACGCAGGTCAAATTGAGGTGCATTTCCTGGCTGCTTTTTGCCTCGGCGTTTAGGTTTAGGTAAAGTTTTTTTTGTCACATCAACTTTGTCTGCAAAGGAGATTAAACACTGCTCAATTTGGAAATCACAAGTAGCAATTTGTTGTTGGTAAAACTCGTAAAGTTGTAACTCCTGTTGCAGAATNAACACCAATTCTGGACGATAGTTACCTGTTAAAGCGGATGCAATTTCTAACGAGCTAGCTTTGATGCGTCCATCTTTGAAAGCCGCTAGTTTCTTCGGATCACGTTCTCCGGCAACAATTGCACGGATAATTGCCATACCAGTAGTACCTGTAATATCGCTAATTACCCGATGCAGTTGTACNTTCATCTCAGTCAACGCTTTTTGCATCCGTTGTACATGGACACAAGTACTTTTAATTAGATTATCGCGTTGGCGGATGTAACTACGGAGAACACAAATTTGGTCTTCTGGACGAAATGAACCTGCCAATAAGCCATAAGTGTGTAACTGTTGTAGCCATTGGCAATCTAGTACATCAGTTTTACGACCAGGTACAGTTTTGACATAGTGAGCATTAACAAGTTTGACCTCAAGCCCACGGCTTTCCAATACTTCGTATACTGGTAACCAATACACTCCTGTAGATTCCATCGCTACGGTTGTTACACCGCATTGATGCAGCCAGTCAGCCATCGCATAAAGGTCAGCAGTAAAACAGGCAAAACTACGTACATTCTCGCTGTCTCGTCCAATAGGCACACTGACCCAGTGTCTATCCGCTCCGATATCAATTCCCGCTGCATTAATGTTAATTAATGGTAGATTAGTATTAAATGAATCACGTGCAGATTCCTGTTTGTTCATATTAGCCTCCTAAATGCGACAGCTGACGCATGGAGCGAAGAATATACCCTGACCTGGGTGCGGTGTCTAAATCTAATCTCTTAACCGGGATAGTGACTCTTGCCACTTCGCCAATAAATTCACCAACATCACCCAGAACCAGGCTCATATACGGGCACAATTTGCACCACTGTAAAGACGGTTTTAACTGTCAGGGTAATTACTAATTGTAACGCCAAGCTCTCAAATTTTCCTCTTCTGTGTTTCTTTCATATATCACTAGCGGACTCCGCGCCGCTAGTTAGAGGCTCATATCTTGCACCTGGAAATTTGAATGTCAATTGCTTGACTAAGTGTTAGTCAGTTAATTAGACTACGCCAAGAAACCTAACCCCCCAACCCCCTTCCCTACAAGGGAAGGGGGAAAGATTCAAAGCCTCTCTCAGTAATAAAAGCTGCTCCTCTTCCCTCCCCTGTTAGGGGAGGGTTAGGGAGAGGTGGAGAGAGGTTTGGAGAGAGGTCACAAATGTGGTTCATTTACCTAAAAACCACTATACCTTCAAAAAAATTGACTGCATGCAAGAGTTCTAAGCATTTTTGCAAGAGGTCTATTGCAACAAGCCGCCAAAATAGCATTTGGTTTGGTGACAAGGTTAAAGCTTCCACATTGACACAACTTGTTTCCCTATCAAAACCAACGCAACACCAATCATCACAATCAGCGTCACCTGACCGCCAGGAACAAGTGGTTGACTGATGCTATTCGATTCTTCCTGCTCTTTACGTTGCTTCCAAATCATCAAGGCAGGAATAATCCCTCCTAAAACTGAAACACTGAATGTTCCAGCATAATCTAAAGCAGCCACGAAAATGTTGGGATTGAGCGCCCCGAGACTCATAGGCGGAAAAAGAATCAGTGAATAAAGCGGTAGGCGCTTAGACGGTTCACCTTGTCCAACAAGTGAAATATCTTTGAAGAAATCCAGCAAACCGTAGACAAACCCAATGAATGATGTGACGATCGCAAACTCCGAGAAAATGGACACTAACACTCCTAACCATTCTCCCGCGCCACCACTACGTAACATTTGCAGTGGGTCAAAAACAGTTTCACCACCAGACGTACCTTGTACTATATCGGGACTGACGCTTCCCAAAATCACGGCATTCCAAGCCAAGAACATGACCAAGGGAATCGCAGAACCAATAAAGATGGATTGACGTATTTTGCGGGCATCTCCTTCAAGTTGAGTCACAACCGTTGGCACAACATTATGGTAAAACAGCGCCACAAACATCACTGAAACGGCTGGAGGAAGCGCACTCCAATTTTGAAATGAGAAAGAGGAAGTGTTAAGGTGCGTTGTTCCCAGCAACAACAGTCCAAGAAATGAAGCAAGGACAATTGCCACAAACGCGCTGTTTAATTTCTCCACAAACTTTTCTCGCCCAAGATACATGATGCTGCCAAATAAGAGAGTGAAGGCGGTTGTCCCTACCCAAGCAGGCAGAACATTCTGCACACCTAACACTTTTTCAACCGCAGATACTAAAATCTCTCCACCTTGGGCAACATACGCTACAAGCAAGGCGTAGTGCAAGAACAGATACGCGCCACCAGCAACCCGCGCACCTAGCTTCCCAAGCGTCCTCTCAATCATCGCCAACAAACCTAAACTCGGACGCCCCACAAGACGCATCGTGTTCAAAGTCACTTCTGCAATCAAAAGACCAGAGACTAAAGCATAAAGCCAAACAGCAATAAGTAAAACTGTCGATGGCACAACGCCAGATGGCAGAGTCACCGCAGGTAATGCGAGGATACCAGCACCAACTGTCGTTCCAGCAATAAGTGCAGTACTTCCTAAAATACTACCCGGTTGATGACTGAGTTTACTGCCATAGAGTTCAAGGTTAGAAAATAACCGAGTGACTTGTGGGGTCTGCGAGTTGAGAACAGCCTTCATATGGGTTTTACTAAGGTAGGCACATTCTGAAACAATATGAAACAGAATATAAATTAATGTAAATTATCTTAGCAAAAACCCTTTCAGGACTTCTGCCCTAAGTACAACTTTTCATAAATTCATAACGTTATCGTAAATTAGGGGGTTTAAGACCCCTTTGTCTATAGGTAATCTCAGTTTCAGACGGAGATTTCAACCCCGACTGAAACTGTCTTCAATTTTGAATTTTGAATGAGCGAATTTTGAATGAGTGAATTGTTATTGGGTGGGCAACCAGACGGTAAAGCAAGTTCTTCCGGGGACAGACTCAACTAAAATGCTGCCGCGATGACGATTTTCCACAATTCGCCGGACACTTTCTAAGCCAAGACCCGATCCCTTACCTACGGGTTTGGTCGTAAAAAATGGCTCAAAGATGCGGGATTGGATATCTGCTGGGATGCCTGAACCTGAATCGATAATTTCAACCCGGACATGATTTGGTTTAGAGAATGTGGTAATTTCCAAGGTGCCTTGACCGTTCATTGCGTCAATGGCGTTGTCAATGAGATTAGTCCAGACCTGATTAAGTTCGCTGCCGTAGGCTAAAATTTTGGGAAGGGAAGGATCGTAGGAGCGATGCACCGTAATGCCGTATTTCAGCTTATGGCAGAATAACTGCAAGGTGTCCTCTAGTCCTTCATGGATGTTGACAATTTGTTGTGCCCCTTGATCTAGATAGGTATAGGATTTCATCGCACTGACAAGCGTAGCAATCCGTTCAGCTCCACGTAGTCCGCCACGAATCATAGACAAGACCTCAAAGGATAATGCCAGCCAGCGAAGTCCTTGATCACGCAGTTCTGTGGGGTCATTTTTCCAGGGCTGAGTTAGTTCCTCAAGGCTCTGAATTTCGATCCCTGCGGCTGCTAGAGGTGCTGCTAGTTTCCACGCCTGGTCAACTCCGTAGTTTTCTAGCCATTCCAACAGTTCCTCTTCGCGATCGCTTAAACTAATCAAGTCAATACGATTATTGGCAATAGCATCAAACCCAGCATCTCGCACTGCTAGCCATCGCTGCGTATGTTCAGGCGATACTTGGCGTTGCCCATAGATCAGGTTCATGCGCTCCAGTTCCTGTACTGCGGGAATGATCCCATTGAGCGATCGCACCAGGGCTGCTGCTGGATTGTTGAGTTCATGCGCTAATCCCGCAGCTAGAGTTCCCAGTGCAGCCATCTTCTCGCGAACGCGAATAAAAGACTCCAGACCCCGCAACCGTTGTTGAAAGATGCGAAAGACAGCTCGCTCGAAATCGCGACACTCGTGCAGCAGCGTTAGGAAGTCAACAGCAGAAACTTCGTGAAGGTGACAGTCGGTTACCGCTCGCATGGTCACCAGCGCTGGTTCTTCGGTCAACACCGGAACTTCCCCAAAATAATTAGGAGCATCGTGCTGTCCAATAGGCATTTCAACTCCATCCTGCAAACGAGTAATGCTCATTCGTCCTTTAGCCAAAATAAAGACGCCTTTTGTACTTCTCTTGTCACCTTCTGGCAAGAGTATTTCTCCTTGGAGCAAATGGATAGGTTTGACGCGATCGCATACCCATGCCAGTCGCGCTTGCGGAAGCTGCCGAAAGGCATCCAGTGTCAGCAAATCATCGACGCACAGCATTTGGCTATCTCCCTCTGAATATGAAGGCTTGAAGTCTTATCGCACATCACTAAGTACAAGATTGCACAAGTTCGTAACGATTTCCATCTCAATGCAATTGCGTTTCGTCATCAGCACTGACTAACAATTTTACCCTGATACCTGCTTTTTCCTTGTAAAACACATCGCTATTCCCTTTTCATAATAAGCAGCTTCATTAATAAACACAGGATAAACCGATGATTCTTCTTCATAGTAAATAGTTTTGCCATCAAAAGTGAGAAACAGAGGTTCACCTGGTTTCAATTCCTCATAATCTCTACCTTGAAGCTGAGGATGAATCATGCCTTCAATTTCCCCATCTTCGTTCTTAGGATAATCCACGACTTTTAAGTGCTGATAAATAGTTACACTATGGCTGACTTGGGGAATTTCGCCTTGATTATATTTCTCCAAATAATCCAGAATGGCATGAATAAGCTCTTCAGTTTTTTGAAACAGAGTTGCTTGGAGAGTTCCTTGTGGAATGGGACCAACTTCAATACCAAAACCTTTGTCACATATAGAATTTAAAAAAAATGATTCTTTTTCTGGTTCAATCCAACTATATATTTTCACTGTTGGTTGGATTGAACTCAAATAAGCTGCCAATTTTATATTAAATGGATTGTCATCCAAAAGGATGATACTTAGTCCCATGTTAGCTGTGGAACTGTGTAAATCCATGATAAAATCAACTTGCGGATTGCCTTTTGGTCCTAGAATTTGATTAATAAATCTTGCTCTATTTTCTTCATAGGAAGACCCTAGAGAATTATTCAAGTCTTCTATAGAAAAGCAGCGGTTTAAGTCTTTGTCAAGATATCTCCTGTTCGCTTGAAAAGCCTGCGGATTAGCAAGCATTACCAGTGTTTTAAAGCTAGGTCTTTTGACTAGTTCTGGAAAATTATCAAATTTTTTAATGAGATATGCACCTGTGAATTCGTTTCCGTGGGTTCCTCCCACAATGGCAACCTGTCTAAATTTTTCCATGATTGTTGTAGAGGGCTTGGGGTAAATAAATGAAATACTTTAGATATTGTCCCAGCATTATAAGTAGATGGGCAGAAATAAACGCCCTAAATGTAGTAAGGGCTAGAGCTAATGAAACCTCTGCCCTGAGTACTTTAATACTCACGTGCATTCCAGGAGTATACTTTACTTTAGTTTTAGAGGGGTTATACTGGCAAGTGGGTGAATTTAGACTGTAAAGGTAGATATTGTAAGACTGACCAACAAGCTATCTGATAAGCTTTCCCATACTGATGCGTTCTTCAATACCTTCAAGCCTTAGAGCCAGAAGGCTTATTATCATCACAAGCATCAATCAGTATGATATGGGGCGAACCTTTAAGGTTTAGACGTTCCAAAATTCGGTTTACTTTGGCAAGTTCATGTTTTGAAAAATACAATATTACCTTCAAAGAAGGATGTGTTGAGTCGCTAGATTTCTCATAGATTTCGCATTGCTTTGCAAGATTTTTTTCTAATTGCGAATTCTTAGCAAGCTTGAATTCAACTAACGTCTTGTCTGCCTTTCCATGTGACACTTTGAAATCGACGGTTCCACGTCCATCATTTACTTCTCTACTTACATCAGAAGGAGTAGAGAACCATGTTAAACGGTATAGAATTTGAAGGTCTGCTTCTCGTTCAAGAGGCTTACCCTTAACATAAAACAAACGATGTCCGCCTTTGTTTTCAATAACATCTTTAAGAAAGAATACTCGTTCTTTCGCCTCCAAATATGTGTTTCCTAGGCTTTGATAAAACCCAATTGGCTTTAAGTACTCATTCACCAGTTGATGAATTTGTTCAACGAAACGGGCTTTCACCTCTGCAACACGTTCTTCTGCAACAGAGGTTGCTTCATCACCCTCGTCTTCCTTAATCCTAACGTAATGATCAATAACCTCTGGAAATCTATCTATTGCTAAGCTGATAGCAGTTTGAATCTCCTTTTTTGTTGCTTTTGGATCAGTAGGAAGAATACGCAAAAGATACTCATTGACTTGAGCACGCAAGACTTCGTTCGGTAATCCACCAGCAATTTCTTGAAAACGCTCTAAAAGCTCTGGTCTATTAATCCATGACTCGTCTTTCGTTAATAGATCTTTGGGAGTAAGGAGAACATAATCACCATTAATGTAGGGTAGTCGAAAAGTCGCAGAGATCCAGGTACGCGTATCATAATTAAATTTCACCTTATTTATTCTTATAGACTTAATTTGACTTTTAGATAAATTGTTTAATGCAAAATCTTGAGTATATGTAGCAAGGAAATGTTTGATTAGGTTTGTTGTAAAGTCGCTGATGTTATCACGCCCCACACCTTCACGAACAAGACATAGTTTTTCTAAGTGGCTACTGCGCGTAATTGTCTCTTCGCCAAAATTTCTAAATACAGAATGTAAGTTTCTGTTCAGTGCCTTAGCAAAATCTTTTCCAAGTCCATGACCTTTATTGCCTTTTACACTGAACCCAAGCCAGTTTTGCTTAACTTCAGGGAACGTAAACCAGGCATCTACTAAACGTGGATTAATCGCGCCTGACAAAGACATTTCCTTTAAAAAGCGCATATAGCGAATGACATCTTCGTGAAGCTGTTGATAGGTTGCGTTTTCACTGTTAAACAGTAAAAATGGATCTACGAATAAGGGTAGATCGTTGATTAGCGATATATTGAAAGCTCCATATTTCTCGATTAGCTCCGGTGAAACATCAAAGAAATCTGAAAAGAAAATAGCCATTGAGTAATTTAGAGACTTTTTAATGCAAATCACATTATTTGGAACCAGCTCGCAATCATCCGCTGTGGCTCAAGTTAATTGCAAATAGCTTGAAATCTTTTTTAGCAGAGTCAGACAGCGATGACTGCGGTCAGTGTGCCGTCAATGAAAATCATGCGTTGACCGGAATAAATGAGTATGTTTTGCGGGCATTACAAACCATTCTAGCGTGTGATTCAATATATTGATTACAAGATGTTTCCCTTGGTAAAGGAAAGAAAACAAAGATGGATTTGAAAGAAACCTTGATGGCACTTGAGGAACAGTTTTGGGAAGCTAGCTCTGCTGCGAACGTTGACTTAATTCGGGGATACCTCACTGACGATGCCCTTACGGTGGGAACTTTTGGGGTATTGAACAAGGAAACCACGCTCGCTGTCAATTCGGGGCAACCACCATTCTTGTTTTGGCGCATCGACGATGCGCCCCGAATTTTGCAATTGACGACAGACAGTGCTGTTGTGATCTATAAAGCTACTGCACAGCGTAAGGGACGCGAACCGTTCACAGTAATGATGAGTAGTACCTATGTCAGCCGCTCTGGCTCGTGGAAGCTTGCGTTCCATCACCAGACACCACTCTAGGTTATAAAGGTCCGATTTACGCCTTCTTTAGTACCAAAGACACAAGAATCCCCATCGAGCAAACCGAGCAGGTTGAAGCGGAACTCCAAAAACATCAGATTCCCCATCAAGTCTTTCGCTATGAAGCAGAACACGGTTCTTGGGGCGATCGCCGCGCCAGCTACAACCCGGAAGCGGCTGCTGATGCGTGGAAACACGTTCTAGAACTGTTCCAACAGAACCTTCAGAAAATCTAAATCCCTCATTAATTAGTCAATTCCATAAGCTAAAGATATTTAGAACAAGTTGTGGCGTTGCATAAGCTAACTGCGGTTCCACCTATTAAACAGAAGAGTTCCCTTGACCAATTTCGCGGTGCCTGGTCGCTTGGAACGCCAATCATTGACTCAAACCCAAACGTATTAAACTTTGGATTGAAACGAGCCAATATTGAGACAAAATAAATTTTCCCTTGTGATTTAGCTTTGCGATTAAATCCAAATGGTGCTACAGGTGCGTCTTTCCAGTAAAGCGGTATATGGGCAGCTTTCAAGAACTTTAGACGTGATTCTAATGTAGCAGCCTCAATGCCCTCACCTCCCGGAACATACGGTCATATAAGGTATAAACTTTGAAAAGATAGTCGCGTAGGATTGTTAGAATCTAAGTGTAATGCATTAAACGCAATATTAAAGACACCCAAACAAATGCTAGAGGATGCTAAACAGGCTGAGGACGCTGCCGTATCATTGACTGTAGCAGATATCCTTGCTCTAACTTGTCAATTACCCTACTCAGAAAAGAATAAATTACCTGAAGAATCTGGGGTATACTTTGTGGCAGACCGTGATAGCATCCACTACATTGGTCAGGCACAGAATATAAAAAACCGAATTAAAGGGCATCATCTAGCTCGTTATTTCCGGCAAATAGAAGATGCTAAAATCATCTGGATGTACTTTCAAAAAGAAGTTTTAAACACTTACGAGTATGCTTTTATAAGGCGTGTTCACCCACATCTAAATGATGTTTCTTATGATGGTTTTTATTCGTCAACATTGAAAATAGAAAAACTGCCTAAAGATATCTATAAAAAGGTCATGGCTAAAGGCGGTTCGGCTTGGATAAGGGAATTAGTCATAAAAACTATTCAAGCAGAAGAAGAGCAACTAATAATTCCAACTATGGAGGGTATACTGCACGATGCAGGGGACACTAGATAGACTTGATGGGAGAGGGACGTGACTAGAACACCGATTCCGTAATAAAACGCGAGAATGAAAAATCCGTTTTTACGTCTTTTCAAACCAGATTTTACTTGTTGCAACCCCACGAAACCCTGTTTTTTCGTCATAATTCTGAATACTGAATCCCTCTTCTAGCAATAAGGCTTAGACATTACTTAGCAAGACTAGATCGAAAAACATTATGCTACTCCAAGTCAGTGGACATGCTTAAATACTCAATTCGATTATTACTTCCTAATTTAAAGTATAATAAAATACAAGTATTGATTGATTCATCCCGCATTTATGCAACGCCACTTTTTTGACCTACCACTTCACACCAGGTTTGGGCAAAAAATCCATCTGGGTGCTGGCTCCATTCCCGCAAAGCTTTACTCATCATCGTAATTGATTGCACATCAGCCCATCCCTTGGACACCGCTTGCTCAACCTTTTGAGAACCCTCAATTCGCAATGCCAGATATTCTGTAGCCAAACTTAACGGCTCATAGCACTGGTAGGAAGCAGAAACTTTGATTTGAGTAAACCCAGCTTGTCGTAGCAAAGCACGTAACTCTCTTCCCACATAGACATTACCGCCATTGTGCTGCTGAAGAAACTTGTAATACGAAAGTGCTTGCTCCAATTCCGGCGTAGAAGGCGCAATCAAAAAACCTCCCCAGTCTGGACTGCGAATCCCCACCTCCCCTCCAGGTTTGAGAACTCGCAACACTTCCTCTAGCGCCTGTAAAGGTTGTTGAAGATGCTCGAATAAAGCATGAGAAAAGACTGCATCAAACGAATTATCAGGGAAAGGTAAGGTATAAACACTTGCCTCGATGAAATCAATATTATCGATCGCTTGCTTTGCAGCATTTTCGCGGGCAATGCAAATTTGAGAAGCTTCCTGATCAATTCCCGTCACTGTACCAGGAAAGATTGCTTGCGCCAAACCCAAAGTTATCGTACCAGGACCGCAACCGCAATCGAGCAATTTCATCCCCGGACGCAGATAAGGCATGAAAAACGCTCCATGAAATTGTGCTGTGCGATGCATCATAAACTGAGTTGCATTGGTTGAATAGCCTGGAGTGTAATTCTCGGGCATCGTTTTCACTCCTGAATTGTTCTTGTATGAGCATCATAAATAGACCATTTTCAGATGTCCAATATATATTTGTTTGTATTTGAAACTTTTAAAATATCAAAATTATGGAACTGCGACACCTGCGCTACTTTATTGCTGTAGCTGAGGAACTGCACTTCAGTCGAGCTGCTGAGCGACTGCATATAGCTCAACCTCCCTTGAGTCAACAAATTCAGCAGTTGGAAGCAGAATTAGGAGTCGAATTGTTTCACCGCAAAACTAAGCGACAGGTGCAGCTTACAGAGGCTGGACGGGTGTTTTTACGAGAAGCTTATCAACTTTTGGCGCATCTGGAAGTAGCAATTCAAGCAACTCAACGTACGGGACGAGGAGAAATCGGACAACTGCGGGTAGGGTTTATCAGTCCAGTCACGTATAATTTACTGCCTGGTATTCTGCAAGAATTTCGGCAACAGTTTCCAGAGGTGGAATTGGTGTTGCAGGAGTTAACGACGGCTGAGCAAGAGCAAGCGCTTCGGGATCGCCGGATTCACGTTGGCTTTGTGCATCTACCTTTAGAAGATGACACCCTAAATTGGGAGTGCATTCAGCAAGAAACTCTGATTGTAGCGTTAGCTGAAACTCATCCCTTAGCGCAACAAGAAAGTATCGCAGTCCAATCTTTAGCGAATGAGCAGTTTATTTTGTTTCCTCGTTATTTAGGAGTCGGACTTTATGACAAGATTATGGCTCTTTGTCAGCAAGGCAATTTCACTCCGAAGGTAGGACAAGAAGCAATCCAAATGCAGACAATTATTGGACTCGTTTCAGCCGGAATTGGCATTGCAATTGTGCCGTCCTCTTTGCAAAATCTTCAGCGTACTGGAGTCGTTTATAGAGCGATTGCACAACAAACACCTTTAATCGAAACTGCAGTGGTCTGGCGAGGTGAGGAAGAAATACCAGTGTTGCGGGAGTTCCTCAAAGTTGTCAACAGCGTTACTAAAGAACAACTTTGACACTCTTTTAGGGTGCGTATCCTGTCTAGCTTGGCTCAATCACTTTCTCAATTCAAACGCATTTCACTTGATACCTTTTGCATAAATAAAATAGTTATCTGTCACTTTCACCTCAGCATGAAATCCTACTTGCGTTAGCTTGTCATGCAGTTCTTCCGGCTGATAAAAAATTTTAACTATCTTAAATTCTTGCTCATTATTTAACTTTCGTGTGATGTAAATATCGCCGTTGTTTTCTAGAATATGATTCTTAGCTGTTGATGTTGCTTCAAAGCGAGAGTCAAGGATAAAAACTTGTCCAGCAACGCGAACCGATGTATAGACTTTTGCTAAAAACGAATCAACTAATGTTGGTGGTACATGAGACAACCAAAAGGAGAAAAATACTAAATCATATTCAGCGTCGGGTTCCCATGAGAATAAATCGACTTGTCTGTACTCCACGTTAGGAGAACCTAACTTTCTGCGGTTAATTTCAATCACTTCTTGGGAAGCATCAAGCGCTGTAATTTGCTTGCCAATATTTAAAAGTTCCTGCGTCCAAATACCTGTTCCACAGGCTAACTCTAAGATATTTTCTACCGCACCAATCTGGTATAATGCGTTTTTGACCACAGCAACTTCATTGAACCAACGCTGGTTGATTTCCTCCCCACGATCATAGCGTCCAGTTCTGTAGAACCATTCATCATATTCCTCGGCTCTGGCACTATAGTAAGTAATTTGTTGTTGAATAATATCATCTGTCATAAATTGCTTCTTGTTTAGTTTTGGGTGGAGTGCTAGTCGTGATTGGGGTTCCGCTGACCAACCGAAGCTGATAAGTTTTTACTGGGATTGACACTCCCACGTCTTGAAGGCGTGGGATTCTTGGGATCTTGAAAGTAAAGTTATCAAGTTAATCTTGAATCCTTTGATGCTAATTTTATTAGTTGATTTGTTAATAATCTGGATATTTCTCGTACCTCTTTCACATCTGATGTACTAAAAGCTACAGCTAGTTTTTCTGTTTCCGAAGTACAACAACATAATTTTTCTACTAAATCTACCAAAGATTCTTTGATAGAAATCAAATCCGTAAAATTAGAATCAGTTAAATAATAGATAGACAAAAAGTCAAAATTTATTATTAATGCCTCTGTCTTTTCTCTAAGTTCACTAACAACAACAGTCTGGCACTTTCCTAATTGGGTAAACCAAGCTAGCACAGAAATACAATCTCTATATAATTGTAGCAAATTATCTCTCAATATTTGTTGTTTATCTCTACGTTCTTGAAATATATTAGATAAAAATGTGTTAACCAAAGTTATCACAGATCCAATAAAAGCACCAATTGTACCTGTAAAAATACCAATTAAAACAGGATTTTTTAGTAACAATTCGCTCAGATCTCGTGTTGACATTTATTTTTAGCCATGAAAGAGTGCAACAAACGATGAAAACTCTTCAAGTCCATAAATGCATTTTAGATATTTAAACCAGTACCAGCCGCAGTGAACAGTTATCGGGCGCGTATGGTGGGGAATTTAAAGTTGCCCTCCGGGTATCTCCTTCGGAGACGCTTCGCGAACGCCACTTGCTCTACTTGGGGAAACCCCAAGACCGCAGTGGCTCACCACCAACGC
>Ga0049072_1001225_pt1 | contig 13072 bp, 9 predicted proteins | sample FECB27metaG_FD_55053 | JGI IMG/M metagenome (GOLD analysis project Ga0049072, IMG submission 55053) | Cyanobacterial communities from the Joint Genome Institute, California, USA - FECB-27 | ecosystem: Environmental > Aquatic > Thermal springs > Hot (42-90C) > Microbial mats | place: USA...
CGGCTTGTTTGGCATTATGGATCCTATGCTTGGCAGTTGCTGTGAGGCTAGTCCCGCCCGTACAGGCCTGCGAGACCTCCATCATTACAAGCGTGGACAAACCGATCGTTGCCAAAACGAGGAAAACCCGAGCGAGCCAGCAGCCAGCGCCGTGCGCGGCCTTCCGACGTCCTACCGTCAAGTTTGGCGTTCGCAAATGAAACATTCAGCGCTCATTCAGACCTGTTGACCGCCAGCATATTCCAGGTACCTCAATACTCAATAATTGACGACTGTCCGGACGACGCCTTGATCTAGCTCAAGCAGAGCGGATTTCGAAAGCGGCAACATAAAGGCGGCAAAATCTCGCTTGATCGAGATTAAGGTTCATTCTTTCCAACCTGGTCTATGTTATCGAACAATGTAGAACGCAAGCGGGGGCACCGTGCGAAATACAGCATCCGGCTTAGCAGCAGCGGGACGGACCGCCGTTCTTGTGATCAATTTGGATTCCGAGTCGCTGCTATGTCCATTTTTCGATCGGTGCGATGGCGTTTTGGTCCATCACACGTCGGATGGCTCGAGGGACTTTCATCCACGCGACCGCTCGGGCGCGAAGTCGATGTGCGATCTACTTCTGGAACTCAAGCCAGATCGCATAATTTGCGGATTCATTGGTGGGCCGGAAATGCAACGTTTGCGGGATACCGGTATCGATATCCGTCTGGGTGCGTGCAACTGTCCAGTCAATGACCTGCTCGCATCGTTTTCGACTTTGCCACACGCATAGTGTTCCCATCCTTTATACGGCCAAAGCGTTGTGGTGCTCGGCAATGTCACCGCGCACCTTTTTCAGCATCTATGAACTCTGTGGGACGAGCCACACATGTCGCGACAATATTTATTTTAGCAGATGGGTTCCGCTGCGGCCAACGCTCTTTGCAGACAGCCTTGGCTGACGTTGGAAAACCGAGTTGGCGGATCTTTCATGCCTACTCCGAGGGCCGAGGCGGGATACTTCTATATCGTCGACGTATCGAACGAGCAACCCACGAAGGATTTAACCTAGATCGAAGATTCGCAGCCGCCAAATGACAAGAGTGCTGCCGGAACGAATGCGATCAACACAATTTATTGCTCAACATACCAAAAAGATAATTGCGAGTAGTGAACGCGCGGGTGGTCCATCATGCGGCTGATCCTTCCTCTACCGGGTAACGAAACATTCGCTGCTCGCTTGGCCGAAGCAGGGGGATGGAAGATCGGCAGCATCGAATCGCGACGCTTTCCGGATGGCGAGAGCTATGTCCGCATACTTTCTGACATCGATAGCGGGTCTGTCGACCTAGTCTGCACGCTGGCACATCCGGACGACAGCTTCCTTCGCCTCGCCTTTGCCGCCGATGCTGCTCGCTCCCTGGGGGCTCGCGAGGTCACCCTGATCGCGCCTTATCTCTCTTATATGCGTCAAGACCGCCGCTTTAAACCAGGCGAAGGGTTAAGTTCGAAGACATTTGCGCGCTTACTGTCATCCATCTTCGATCGGCTAATAACTGTAGATCCGCATCTGCATCGCTACCCGGCGCTTTCGGCGCTTTATACAATGTCCACCAACACGCTTCACGCGGCGCCGCTTCTCGCTGACTGGATCGCGGCGGAGATCCAGAAACCTCTTGTTATCGGACCGGACGAAGAGAGCGAACAGTGGGTCTCCGCGATTGCAGCGCGCGTCGGCGCACCTTACACCGTATTGAACAAGATTAGGCATGGCGACCGCAGCGTTGATGTTGCGTTGCCGGACCTTTCCCCGTGGCGCGGCCGCCAACCTGTTCTCGTCGATGACATCGCTTCATCCGGCAACACGCTTATTGAGGCTGCACGAAGGATCCCGTTCCAAGGTTTTCCGCGACCGGTCTGTGTCGTCGTGCATGGAATCTTCGCCGAGGAGTCCTACCAACGTCTCCAGGCGCTTGCCGAACGCGTCGTGTCCACTGATTCCGTGCCACACCAGAGCAATGCTATCGGGCTCGCATCCCTTATTGCGAACTCAATCATATCCAGCTCCGCCGCAAGCGACCACTTCGTGCGGCACCGACGGCAACCCGAGCAATGAGTTGGAACGTTTGGCAGCAAATCCTTTCCAACTGGGGAACCGTCTCCTCGTCGGACCGACTCGTCCGACCGACGTCGAGTCATAGCGCCTATAGAAGATAGCAGCGAACCGGGGATGAAAGGCCACATGCGAGATATTGGTTCCAAGGCATTCCAGACTTGGCGTAAGGGCTATGGTCCGATCCTCCATAGTGAGGAGACGGTCGAGCGCGTATTAGCATTGGCCTCCTCGATCAGGGGCGATCCGGAGGAGCTTTACGTCTTACTTGCGGCCGCCGACCGTCTGACCTCCGCGGCGATGTGGACCGTCGTCCACATGACTTATGCAAATCGGGTGAATCTTTCAGGCGCGCCTCTCCCGGCCGACGCCTTCAAAAAAACGCCGGAAGGGCATACAGGCGGTTCACTCAACATGGTGCCAGCCTTTGTCGGGTATCTCGCAGCGAATACAATTTCTTCAAAAACTCGTTCATGGCTAATGGGTCAGGGTCACAGCGTCGCGGCGATTGAGGCGGTGAGTGCCCTGACTGGCGATGTCTCGCCCGCCCAAAAGGAACGCTACGATCGAACCGAAATGGGGCTTTCGCGGCTCGTCGCTGACTTCTATTCCTATGCAATTGACGGGCATGGACGTGCAGCCGTTCCGCTCGGAAGCCACGCCGGGCCAAATACCGCCGGTGCGATTTCAGAAGGAGGCTATCTCGGCTTCGCTGAGGTTCAGTACGTTCATATGCCGCTTCCGGGAGAGAGTCTCGTCGCGTTTCTGAGCGATGGCGCCTTCGAGGAGCAACGCGGTTCGGACTGGACGCCGCGCTGGTGGCGCGCTGAGGACTCGGGATTTGCGGTCCCTATCATGATACTCAATGGGCGACGTATCGAGGAGCGAGCGCAGATCGCGCAGCAGGGCGGCTCCGACTGGCTGGCTACTCATCTTCGCCATAACGGATTTAATCCCTTCACCATAGACGGGCGCGACCCAGCTGCCTTCGCCTGGGCGATCCTCACGGCCGAACAACGACTCGCGCGCTTCGCCGCCGATCCGGACCACCAGTATCCCGCCCCGGTACCCTATGTGATCGCAGAGACTATCAAAGGGTTCGGTTTTCCCGGTGCCGGCACTAATGCCGCGCACAACCTTCCCCTTAACGGCAATCCCTCGCAAGACGAAGCCGCGAGGCGTGCGTTTAATGAGGCCGCGGCGGCGCTGTTCGTTCCCGCGAATGAGATCAGCCGCGCCGTCAACGCTCTGGCCATCCATGACCAGCAGGGCCGTCCTCCCGAAAGTAGGCACGCGCTGACCTTGCGGCGCCCGCCATCGCCAAAGCTTCCCGAACCGGAATGGAGCCGGACGAGCGATCCGCCGGATTGCGCGATGCACGCGCTCGATCGTTGGTTTGTACGCCTGGTGAACGCCAATCCGCAGCTAAGGCCTCGAGTCGGCAATCCGGACGAACTGCGCTCCAATCACATGGGCGCGACCCTCGAACGGCTGCGACACCGGGTCAACGTTCCGGAGTCAGGTGTCTCTGAAGCAGTGGATGGTGCCGTCATCACCGCGCTGAACGAGGAAACCGTAGCGGCAGCGGCACTCGCCAATAAAGGCGGAATCAACCTGATCGTGAGTTACGAGGCCTTCGCGATGAAGATGCTCGGCGGCCTGCGCCAAGAGATTGTCTTTGCTCGGCGGCAGCGCGAAATCAGCCAAGCCCCCGGATGGATCTCGGTGCCGCTGGTTGTGACGTCCCACACTTGGGAAAATTCCAAGAATGAGCAGTCTCATCAAGATCCCACAATCGGCGAAGCGCTGCTCGGCGAAATGTCGGATACCGTGCGGGTCTTGTTTCCGGTCGATGCCAATAGCGCGATGGCCGCGCTTCGAGCGGTTTATGAAGGACGCGGACAAGTGGCATGTTTGATCGTGTCGAAGCGCGACATGCCACACCGGTTCCACGGCGAGGCCGCATCTCGGTTCGTGCTCGACGGCGCAGCGCATATCGACGGCGAGCTTGACCGGGCCGAATTACAGCTGGTCGCAGTTGGCGCTTACCAACTAGAGGAAGCGTTAAAAGCCGCGCATCGTCTGAAGGCGCATGGCCGCCGCGTCCTCGTGACGGCGTTATGTGAGCCGGGCCGCTTCCGCGCGCCACGCGATCCACTCGAAGCGGCTTTCACCGCAAACGACGAAACTTTGGCGGCATTGTTTCCGCTGAACCTGCCACGCCTGATTGTCACGCACACGCGTCCGGAGCCAATGCTCGGCTTGTTGCGGCGATTGGACGGCGGGCCTGCGCGGACCACGGCGCGCGGATACATCAGCCGCGGCGGCACCCTTAACGTCTCCGGTATGCTCTTCGCTAACGGCTGTTCGTGGGCTCATCTGATAGATGCCGCGTCCCCTCTGGCCGGTTGGTCGCGTGACGACTTGCTCTCACCCGAGGAATGCGACGCTATCGACGGACACGGCAATCCGGCCACTCTGAACACTCTCACAAACCGAAAAACTATACCATGCTCACACTGACCTCTCTAGGCGGCGCAGAAACCGTCACCGGCTCGAAACATCTTCTTACCAATCGTGACAAGCGTATTTTGATTGATTGCGGTCTGTTTCAAGGTTTGAAGAACCTGCGCGAGCTGAACTGGAATCCGCTATCGATCTCGCCTTCCAACATCGACGCCGTAGTCCTGACGCACGCCCATCTCGACCATTCGGGCTATTTGCCAAAATTGGTCCGAGACGGTTTCCGGGGTCGTATTTTCGCGACGGCAGCCACGCGCGATGTGGCGGAGCTGATCCTGTTGGACAGCGGCCATCTACAGGAAAAGGATGCGGAGTATGCGAACAGGAAGGGCTTCTCGAAGCATAAACCCGCGCTGCCGCTCTACGGTGTTCGCGATGCCGAGCGGGCACTCGAATTCTTTTCCGTCGTGCCTTTTGGTGCGACGATTCAGCTTCCGGGGGGAGCTAACCTAACCTTTCGTTATGCTGGACACATTTTAGGCGCGGCCACAGCCGACATCGAATGCGGAGGCCGGCATATCGCTTTTTCCGGAGATCTCGGCCGCTACAACGATCCGATGATGCACGACCCGCAACCCATTACGGAAGCGGACTACATTGTCATCGAATCCACTTACGGGAATCGCATCCACGAAGCGACCGATTCCACTGAGCGACTCGGTAGCGTCATCGAGCGGACGGTACAGCGGGGCGGCACCGTAGTGATTCCAGCCTTCGCAGTTGGACGCGCGCAATCCCTGCTCTATCACCTCTGGAAGCTAAAGACAGCGGGCCGTATCGCAAACATCCCGATCTATCTCGACAGTCCGATGGCGATCAACGCGACGGACCTACTACATGCACATCGTGCCGATCATCGGCTCGCTCCCGAGGTTTGCAGCGCGATCTGTGCAATTGCAACCTACACCCGAGACGTCGAGGGGTCCAAAGCGATTACTGCCAATACCTATCCAAAGATCGTAATTTCTGCCAGCGGCATGGCGACTGGCGGGCGGGTGCTCCATCATCTGAAAGCTTATGCCCCCAATCAAAAGAACACGATTCTCTTTTCCGGGTTTCAGGCCGCAGGAACACGTGGCCGCTCAATGCTAGAACGTTCAACCGAAATCAAAATTCATGGCGAGTGGATTCCCGTCCGCGCCGAGGTTGACGATCTCCCCATGCTTTCCGCACATGCGGACAGCAACGAGTTAATGCGTTGGCTCAGCGGCTTTCGTCGCGAACCATCGCAGGTTTTCATCGTTCACGGAGAAACCGAAGCCGCTGAAGCATTACGCGTGCGCATCGACAAGGACCTGAGATGGAATGCCACGGTACCACGCCAGAACCAGGTATTCGATCTATGACAAGTTCCAACGACACGACCGGGCCTTACAATCAGCCGGTACTTCGCGCAAGGCGATTGCGGCTTCATACTCAGCATCAGCCGACAGTCATCATGCGTACAGATTGCCATGTCTGCCGATCGGAAGGTCTTGCGGCACGCTCACAAGTTCTCATTTCGCGCGGAGGAAAGCAGGTCCAAGCGACGCTGTTTCAAATTGAGGGCGAGACTCTGCTTGGACAAGATGAGGTCGCGTTATCTGAGACTGCCTGGGAGAGTCTTGGGGTCACGGAGGGCGACGCCGTGCAGGTGAGTCATCCTCCAACGCTTGAATCGCTCGCGAGCGTGCGTCGCCGAATCTACGGCAATCGACTCGATGCATATGCCTTTTCGGCGATCGTCAAGGATGTGGTCGCTGGCCGTTATACCGATGTCCATCTCGCTGCGTTTCTGACTGCAAGCGCAGCCTTGCCGCTTGACGAGGATGAGACCGCGGATTTGACGGGCGCCATGGTCGAAGTCGGCGATCGCGTGCGGTGGGACGCTCCGATCGTAGTTGATAAACACTGTATAGGTGGTCTTCCGGGAAATCGGACTACACCCATCATCGTAGCGATTGTCGCGTCTCTTGGACTCGTCATGCCCAAGACATCTTCACGGGCGATCACATCGCCGGCTGGCACAGCCGACACAATGGAAACGCTTGCTCCGGTTGATCTCGATCTCGCAACGCTCCGGCGTGTGGTTGAGCAGGAAGGTGGGTGTATAGCTTGGGGTGGCGCAGTGCATCTCAGCCCGGCCGACGACATCTTCCTCCGCGTTGAGCGTGAACTCGATGTCGATACGGAAGGCCAGCTCATCGCTTCTGTTCTCTCCAAGAAGATCGCTGCGGGCTCAACGCATGTTGTAATCGACATTCCGGTTGGGACAACCGCTAAAGTGCGTAGCGAAGAGACTGCCAGCCAACTCGCGGCGCGCATGCGCTCAGTTGGAAAGCGCTTCGGACTCACCGTAATCTGTCTCCAGACGGACGGCTCGCAGCCCGTTGGGCGAGGTATTGGGCCGGCACTTGAAGCTCTCGACGTTCTTGCTGTGCTTCAACACGCACCCCACGCGCCTGACGATCTGCGCAGGCGTGCGGCAATGCTTGCGGGCGCGGCCTTGGAGATTGGAGGCAAGGCCAATAACGGAGAAGGCATGGCACTTGCGCTTGAAACCCTGAGCAACGGCCGCGCTTGGACGAAGTTTCAAGCGATCTGCGAAGCACAAGGCGGTATGCGCGTGCCGCCTACGGCGACCAACGTCCACCCGCTGATCGCGCCGAGGGCCGGTCGCGTTGTTCATATCCAAAACCGCAAGCTCGCTCGGCTCGCAAAACTTGCCGGAGCGCCGGAGGGCAAGGCTGCAGGCGTTCGTTTGGAGGTACGGCTCGGTGAGGAGATCGATAGAGGACAGCCGATCATGCACGTTCATTCTGAGACCACCGGCGAGCTTGCATATGCACTTGAGTACGCGGCTCGGTCGGGTGACATCATAGAGGTTGAATCGTGAATGCCTTGGTGGGTATGCCAGCACTCTCTTTCCCGTCGCTAAAACATGAATTCTGTGCTCGCCGAACCGCATGCAAGCGATGAATTCGCTCATCCTGCAACTCGGCCTGTCGCTCGCAATCGGATTGCTCGTCGGGCTCGAGCGCGGCTGGCGTGAACGAGATACGGCCGATGGCGGCCGTACAGCCGGAATTCGAACCTACGGAATTTCTGGATTACTTGGGGGCGTGGTCGCCGCTCTCGCCCTGAGTTTGAACACGCCCGCTATTCTGATTGCAGGTCTAGTCACGTTTGCCGCAGTCTTCGCCTGGTACAAGGCGCGTGAAGCGATGCAACACAAGAGTTTCAGTGTGACAAGCGTCGTTGCTGGCATTAGCGTATTTGCATTGGGTGCACTGGCTGTCGTTGGCGACCAACATGTCGCGGCAGCTGCTGGCGCCGCACTTGCTGCGGCCCTCGCCAGCCGCGACCTGCTGCACGAGCTCCTCAAACGAATCTCATGGATCGAACTGAGGTCGGCCTTGGTGCTTGTCGTAATGACTGCAATCATCCTTCCACTTCTGCCCTCACGAACCATTGATCCATGGGGCGGTTTCAATCCGCAGCAAATTTGGCTCTTTACAATTCTGACAGCAGCGATCTCTTTCCTTGGCTACATCGCTGTCCGCGTCTACGGCACTACACGCGGCGTGCTTGTCAGCGGTCTTGCGGGAGCGATCGTCTCCTCCACTGCAGTGACAGTTGCTCTCGCGCGCGCGGCGGCGGGCGGAGGCAGTCCGTGGCCACTCGCCGGTGCGGCCACCCTTGCAGCTGCTGTATCGGTGTTGCGTGTGACAGGCATTGTGGCCATCGTCGCTCCTTCGGTCCTAGGCGTCGCCGGTCTGGCGCTTCTGGCCGCGGCAAGTGGTTTCGCGGCTTGCGGCGCAATGTTCCTTGCTCGCGGTCAATCACCGGGAGCTAACGCAGAGTTGCCCCAAAATCCTTTCGAACTCAGACCGCTGCTGGCTTTTGCCGTGTTTTTCGCGGTAATTTCGACGATCAGTGCCGCCGTTTCAAAGAATAGCACGGGAGGCATGGTCGTCACGTCGGCGGTCTCCGGGACTTTCGACGTCGATGTCGCCGTGCTCAGTGCGTTACGCCTCCTTGGTGACCGTGCACCGCTCGAGGCAGTCGGCCATGCTGTCCTATTGGCGCTCGTCGCAAATGCAGTCGGTCGGTTGGCACTTGCGGTTATTTCAGGACCTATTCGATTCTGGCTTCCGATTGCCGCCGCCACGATCGTCGCTGGCACATTGGGCTTTCTGGCGTTCGCCATGTTGCCACATTTCGAATGGGCTGGACCGCCGCTGGTTCTGGGATTGCCGGCGGCGGACCACGGCGCTAACGCCTTGTAGGTCAGGTGCGCCAGAACTTCGGCCGGTGAAGGGCGTCGGCGCGGAGGTGGTCGTCGAGCCGCGTTCGATGCAATCGCTCAACGATGCCCTTGCGCGCAGTATGTCGTTGCGCACAAAAATCCGTGCGGTCTTGTCCATTTGTAGCCATGATCCGTCTTAGTGAGACACGCGCCACGCCTCAGTCCCTGGATAGGCCCGCTTCAGCCAGCCAGCAATCTGCTCGGGTGACCAGTTGAGCTCCTCCACGACCTCGGTTTAAGGTACGTGTTGCGTCGATCAGTTGAACTCACCGGACAAAGCGGACATCGCGCGCTCAACAAGCTCATCTTTTGCGCCTTGCTACCTCTCCTACTCGCGGACGCTACCGCGGAGCAGTTTAGTGCAAGACACCTTTTGCGACGTTAGCACCCATTTCGATCTCTGCGATCTCGTATCGGCCTGATATGCTCGGGAGTTCGGAAGGAAGCTGGATTGGCTATTGCCTAAAACGCACCTGCCCAGACACTCCTGCCGCGGTTCTTAAAGTTACGCTGATCGTCGCACCTTCTGGAATTATTTGTTTGGCCTTCCCAATCAAGGCGTTTTGTCCAGAGGACGAAAGAATCACCGTCTCACGGTCGGCACCTGTCGAAATCAAGGCTGACGCCGTGAAGCCCTCGGTCGGAAGAACTCTTTTGCCCCCATCAAAGAACCGTATGATTATAGTAGTTCCGGAAGCTAAGAGTTCGGCGTGGACACCGGCTACGTCGACCATCAGACCGCCGTTTGGTCCCTTTTGACTCCCGTGCGCATGTTGGGCAACAACAGGAGTGGATATAGCCAACGCAATTATTAAGAGAGCAGATTTGGCACAAGCCAAGCGCCGGCGCCGCTTCGTCAGCTCCCGATTAAGCCGAGGGCGCCCTCCTACATTTGCGAGAGCCGCTGCAGTCAAAACAGCTTTCACGCTTGTTCTCCGTCTACCTATTCAAGGGAATAAGATAAGGGCGTTTAATCGCTTCTGTCCTCTAATTCGGTCGTGTGTCGAATTCGGTTACGAATCGTTGCGACCGCCAGTTCACCTTTGGTTGATCCAGAAGGCTATAGTCAGAGGTCCGCCGGCAAGCGGCACCAATCCCCGTCCTGTGCCGGCCCGCTTGGAATAGAGATCGAAATCGCTTCTATTCTTCAAACAATTTAGCGAGCGTCTTTGACGCAGATTAAGGATCGCCAGCCCTCAGAAATCCATTATTGAAATCTAAGACGACCGCGTCGCACAAATCGCACTCGCACATGTTAGACCACGTCGCCTGGACAGCGCCCTCGCTTAATCGAGCTTCGATGACAATCGCCATGAACGATAGCCGCAACATTTCTTGGAGACGCTGTAACTAAACATGGCATCCGGCGGAAACTAGCTCATGAATGTTGTGCGAGCATTGTCCGAAAGGAGAGCTTTCACATTAAGAGGAGAACAATCATATGTCGCCCTACAAACTCGGCCTGTTGTTGGCCCTTTCTCTGACCCCGACAGCAGTCGGACCTGCGTCGGCGGGAATCAATGGAACAGAATATCTTCTTAGACTGGAAGCAATTCGACGCAGCGCAGCACCAACACCGTCGACGCAGTTGCGCAATTCCCGTCCGCAAGTTAGACCTGACGCAGCAAAGAGACCAAACCCACACAGATTCTTTGGTGGCCCTAGATCACTTCATTGACCTTCGATGTCTACGCATTAGCGTTGCCGGTTGATGCCCTTGCGGCTAGGCAGCGCACCTGTGTGCGTCAGGCATTGCTCGCTGATTGAGGCTCCCCTAATCACTGTTCGAGATTCGCCGAACCCCTTCGCTAAACAAGCACCGCAGGCTGTCCCGCTTTCATGGCGTGTTACGAATTGCTTGGTCCCGCCCTACTTCCGCCAGTCGAAAGAGCGAGCGTGGTCACATGATTTCCTGATGTAATCCTAAGCAGCGCACGACATCGCTTGCGTTTCTATCAAGCAGATGAGTCAAACTCCAAAAAGACCATGAGAACCATCACTCTAAAAGTCGTTCGACGAATTGTTTTGGGTCTCGTCGGGGCCGTATTAGTGCTTTTTGGAGTGAATTGGATACTGATAGCACCTCCGTCTAAAGTAACTATAGCCACCGCTTTCCGCGGCAGCGGCTACGAACAATTTGCTCAAAGATACAGAACGATTCTAGCGCGCTCCCAAGTCGACCTCGTCGTGAAGCCCACTTCCGGCACTGTCGAGAATATCTCGTTACTCGGTGATGCGAACTCGCATGTCGAGGCTGGCTTTGTGCAGGGAGGGGTTTCCAGTGGAAAAAACCTAGCTCAGGTCGTGTCGCTCGGTCGCGTAGCTTACCAACCCTTCTTCTTGTTCCAACGCGCTGACGGTAGCCGCACGGATACCGCGGATTTTCGCGGTCAAAAATTGGCTGTTGGCCCCCAAGCAAGCGAAACGAGGGCCATCGCCGTAAAGATCTTTGGTCCGGAAGAGGCGCCAGATTCACCGTCGTATTCCCCACTAAGCGGGGCTGCCGCGGTTAAGCAATTGCGAGAGGGCAATCTTGACGGAGCGTTTATTGCCGTTTCAGTTGGTTCTACGGTCTTACGTGACGCCTTGGCTGATGAAAGCCTCAAGCCAATTTCCTTCAAACGGGGCGATGCGTTGACCAAACTCTTTCCTTTTCTTGTGAGAATTACGGTGCCCGCGGGCTCAATTGATTACCAAAGAAATATTCCAGCAAATGATATCGCTACGATTGGCACGACAATCGCCCTGCTTGTTCGAAGTGAGCTGCACCCCCACTTGATCAGCCTGTTGGCCCAAGCTGCAAGTGAGACTCATAGCGGGAATGGCTTCTATCAACGCGCCGGAGAGTTCCCGACTCTATCGGACCCGGAATTCCAAATGTCGGATCTTGCCCGAGATTTTTATCGCAATGGTCCAGGATACGCGACGAAATACATACCTTGGTGGGTGACTCATCATGTGCAGATAGCTTTGGCATTCGTCATTGGCATATTTGCTGTGATCATTCCAGTCTTAAACCTTGTACCCAAAATTGTTCGTTACACGGTTCGGAGACGCGCAATTAACTGCTATAGGCGCCTTGAACTTATTGAAGCGCAAGTCAAGGATGCGAGTCGTGGCGACCTAACGATGTTGCAAGAAGAATTGGATTCGCTCTACTCGGAGATACTTTCGATTGCAATACCCACAAGCGTTATGGATCCACTGTTTGGTTTTAAGACGCACTTGAACTTAGTACGAATGAGGATTGCTGCGCGATTGTCTGAGGCAAATATCCCGAGCTAGCGCGCAACCAAGCCAGACATCGCTGGTTGTCATGGTGGCCGAAGGTCCATCGTGGACCGCGACGATCGTCGCCGCCGCTAGCATGCTGGCAGTAGCATTCCGGGCGCTATTTTACGGGTCGTCCGTGCAAACTTGTCTTGCGATCCAATCCAACGGGTAAGGTCGTCCCTTCTTCGTCGACAGAACATAATCGGCTAACCCCGAAAAAATCGCGGTAGGGACGCCCGTTGCCGGGCGCCCCGCACAGATCCGTACGTGCAGGACTCCTGCATACGGCTCTTACCTCGGGTATTAGACGACGGAAGCGATCAACCGGCCATGGATGAAGGATACGCGGTTTCGGGAGGCTAGTCGCGCTATTGACCAAGCATTAGGTCCGGGCGGCCCAAATTGCCGTCCAAATTCGAGAATAACTAGCTGGCTACATTTTATGCGGTTTGTACGTTACTCCGTTTGCCATCTGAAGTTCGCGCACATAGCGGATAACCGCAGACAGCTGTTCTCGTGTGATCTGCGGCTGCGGGGGCATGTCACCGTAACGCCAGTGGTGCCGACGCACTCCCCGCTGGGCGGCCAGGTAGAAGGCTGCGTCGGCGTGATGGCCGGGATTGTAGATGTCGTGAATCAACGGCGGGCCCTTGTCCGTGCCTGACGCGTTCGGTCCATGACATGCCGCGCAATTCTCATCAAAGGCGCCTTTGCCTGCAAGGGCAAGGGACGAAAGGTCCGGAACTTTGACCGACATCGAGTGATGGGTACCAGTTGGCCTCGCAAACTGCCAAACTGATAGTCCCGCGCCCGCGGCCAGAACAGATGCCACGACGTACTTTGTTATCTCGTCGCTGATGCTCATCTGGTGCCCCCTCTTTTAGTCAAAGATGCAGTCG
>Ga0049072_1001258_pt1 | contig 12736 bp, 10 predicted proteins | sample FECB27metaG_FD_55053 | JGI IMG/M metagenome (GOLD analysis project Ga0049072, IMG submission 55053) | Cyanobacterial communities from the Joint Genome Institute, California, USA - FECB-27 | ecosystem: Environmental > Aquatic > Thermal springs > Hot (42-90C) > Microbial mats | place: USA...
CGGGCTGAGCCGCCGGCAGGTTTGGCTCGACGGAGACGTGCAGTTCGGCCGCCGTGCCGCCCGCACCCATCTGGTACACATGGGTGCGGGTTTCCTCATTGCCCGGCGTGGCATAGTCGCGGACTTGGGTCATGTTCATGATTTTTGACAGCACGAGGTCCGTATAATCCAGCTCGGGCACGCTGATCGTGATCGGGCCAAGGCCGCGGATCTGGTGCTCGGTTGGCACGGAGCTGCGCTCCCATGGATGGGACTGCTCCCCCTGCCCGCTGTCGTCGATGAGGCTAAGGCGCTGGCCCTCGAAATCCTCGAAGTCGAGGGTGAGGCGTCCATCGCGCTCGACGACCTCGGAGTGCGTGACGCCGAGGTCCTGGAAGCGCTGCTTCCACCAGGCGAGCGTGCCAGCCCCGGCGACGCGCATGGCGGTGCGGGTGATGCTGTGCGTGCCGCGTTGCTCGCGCTCCACCGGCCAGTCGAAGAAGGTGATATCGGTGCCGGGCGAGCCTCGCCCGTCGGCATAGAACAGGTGGTAGGCGGTCACATCGTCCTGGTTGACGGTCTTCTTCACCAGCCGCAGGCCAAGCGTCTCCGTGTAGAAAGCGTGGTTGGCCAGGGCGTTGCCGGTGACGGCGGTGAGATGGTGGATGCCGGTGAGTTGCATGATCGGTGTCCTTGTCGGGCGAGGCGGGCCAACAGCCCGCCTGCCGGGAATGGCTAGAGTTGGTCGATCCAGGTCTTGGCGAGGGCCATATCGGTCTGGGACAGACCGTGCCCCGTGGGAAGCACCCGGTGCTCTACGGTCGCCCCGGCTGCCTTCAGCATGGCGGCCAGCCGCTTGGCGTTCTCAGCCGGGACTATGGGGTCTGAGGCGCCCGAGAGGATCAGCACCGGTTTGCCAGTGAGATCTACAGCTGGCGGATCCTGAAGCGGCACCATCGCACGAAGCAGGACTGCGCCGGCAAGAGCCTCCGGCCAGAGCTTCAGCACGGCCGCGGCGATGTTGGCGCCATTGGAGAACCCGACCGCGATGGGGGGCGCCAGACCGTAGACTTCGCGCGCCTCATCGATGAAGTCGGCGAGTTCGTGGGCGCGGCGGCGCACGTCCTCCTCATCGAACACGCCCTCGCGCAGGCGGCGGAAGAAGCGTGGCATGCCGCTTTCCAGCACCTTGCCGCGCGGCGAGAGCTGGGCAGAGCCCGCCGAGATCATGGTGCCGAGGGACAGCAGGTCGTCCTCGTTGCCGCCGGTGCCGTGAAAAAGCAGGAGCGGTGGCCGGTCTGGTTGTGTGGCGGGTCTGAATCGATGGATGAACGAGAGTTCGGTTGTGGTGGTCATGGGAACCTCGATCAGGGCTTTGGCCAGCCCTGCCAATGCGGAAAGGGAAAGGTCCCTGCGCCCGGACGGTTCGGCGCAGGGTGGGTTGGCGTTGTGTCAGGCGACCTTGGGCAGGACCGCTTCGATCTGCTCACGGTTCGGCTCCAGAAAGCGGGGCAGCTTCAGGGCCCGGCCGAGGAAATGGGCTGGCTCGTCGGCCGCAAAGCCCGGCGCGTCGGTGGCGATCTCGAACAGCAGGCCGCCCGGTTCGCGGAAGTAGACGGCGCGGAAGTAGTCCCGGTCCTTCTGCTCCGTCGTGCGGATGCCGTGGTTCTCGGCGAGCTTCCGGACCATCTCGGCCTGCGCCGCATCATCGGTCGCCCGGAAGGCGATGTGGTGGACCGTGCCGGCGCCCGGACGGCCCGGCAGGAAACCACCCGCCTCGCGCAGGTCGACGATGCCGCCCAGCGCCGTGTCCCCGGCCTTGTACCGTACGAGCGATCCCTCGCGGGTCACCTCGGTGAAGCCGAACACATCCGTCAGGATGGCTCCGGTCGGAGCCGCCTTGTCCAACAGCAGGCTGGCGCCGTGGAAGCCGCGGATCGCATGCTCGACCGAGATCTCGCCGGTGCTCCAGGCGGGCTCGGCCTCAATGCCGGGCACGGCCACCAAGGCCAGCCGCATGCCATCGGGATCCTTGAAGGCCAGAACGGTCTCGCCGAAGCGCTTCTGCGGCGCCTCATGCGGCACGCCCTTGTCGACCAGACGATGTGTCCAGTAGCCGATGGCGCCTTCAGGCACCCGAAAGACCGTCTCCTGGGTCTCGCCGATCCCAAGCCGGCCCGGAGCGGCATGCTCCCACGGGAAGAAGGTCAGGATCGTGCCCGGCTGGCCGGCCTCGTCACCGTAGTAGAAGTGGTAGGTGCCGGGATCGTCGAAGTTGACGGTCTTCTTGACCAGGCGCAGGCCGAGCGTGCGGGTGTAGAAGTCGAGGTTGCGCTGGGCCGGGCCCGCGATGGAGGTGATGTGGTGGATGCCGTTCTGACGCATTGTCATGTCCTCCAAGGGGCGGCCATAGCCCCGGTTGCTGCATCAGAGATACGCCGGCCCGGCCCGAATACCATGGGCTTTCGATTGCACCCATGCAATTTAGAAGCTGCGTGTAAGCCTGTTGAATTGCATCAAGGAAATGATCAACCTTGTCGCCATCGGACCAGACCCGGTCCTGGAGACAGACCCATGATCGACAACCGCCTTGCCCCCTATGGCGCCTTCACCATCCGTGCCGCCCTCGGCATCATGTTCATCGCCCATGCCTATCTGAAGATCGCCGTGTTCACGGTGCCGGGCTTCGCCGGCTTCCTCGGCCAGGTCGGCTTCCCGCCCTTCCTCGCCTGGCCCATCATCCTGGCGGAACTGATCGGCGGCCTCGCCATCCTGACCGGCTTCTACGCCCGGGTCGTCTCGGGGGCACTGCTGCCAGTCCTGCTCGGCGCTCTACTCGTCCATGCCCCGAACGGTTGGGTGTTCAACGCCCCGAACGGCGGCTGGGAGTACCCGGCCTTCCTGGCCGCTGCGGCCGTCGCTCACGTCCTGATCGGTGACGGCGCCTTCGCCCTCAAGCCCTTGACCCTGCCGGCCAACTCCACCCCCGCGCTCCGGCCGCGAATCGGGTAACAAGCCTGGCATTGGAAGCTGCCGGTGCGGATCTGCGCCGGCAGCCGCACGTCTTTCGGGAGATCGTCATGGGCGAACCGTTCAAGAACCTGTCCTGGGACGATTTCCGCCTGATCAAGGCCATCGCCGATGTCCGCAGCCTTCCCGCCGCCGCGGCCCTCCTTGGCATCAACCACTCCACGGTGTTCCGCCGCCTCGGTCAGATCGAGGAGGCGCTCGGGGCCAAGCTCTTCGAGCGCCACCGTAGCGGCTACACCCTCACCACGCCCGGCGAGGAGATGGTCGCCTTGGCCCAGCGGGTGGACGACGACATCACGGCCTTCACGCGCAAGATGGCCGGACGGGAGATCACGCCCGCGGGCGAGGTGCGCGTGACCACCAACGACTCGCTCCTGATCCACCTGCTCACGCCTTTGTTCGTCAAGTTCCGCAAGACCTACCCCGACCTGCGCCTCGACGTGGTGCTGGCCAACCAGGAGCTGAACCTGTCAAAGCGGGATGCAGACGTGGCGATCCGCGCCACCGACAGCCCGCCCGAGAACCTCGTCGGCCGGCGGGCCGCCACCATCGCCTGGGCGCTCTACGGCCAAGCGGACGATTTCCCCGATCCCGAAACCCTGGATCCGGAGAGCCTCTACGACCGCGACTGGGTGTCCCTCGGCGACAATCTCGCGATGCTCAAGGCCGTGAGGTTCGTGCGCGAGCATGTGCCGCCTGAGCGGATCGGCTACAAGGTCAACACAGTGCTCGGATTGGCCGAGGCCGTCGAGCGGGGGCTCGGCATCGGCCATCTTCCCTGCTTCATCGGGGATGCCCGACCGGGGCTTGTCCGGATTGGTCCGCTCAATTCGGACTTTTCGGCAGGCCTTTGGCTCCTCACCCATTCCGACCTGCGTCAGTCCCCTCGCGTGCGTGTGCTTCTCGACTTCTTGGCGGCGGAGATCGCTCCGCAACGGCATCTCATCGAAGGCTTGTGAATGGACAAGTCGACCGTGGGAGATTGAATTGACGCGGAAGATATGCGCAGATCGGTTCCAGGTGGTGACAAGAGGATTCACACCCCAGCCGTTCAGGTTTCGCTTCCGCCGGATCCGCCGCAGCAAGAGCATCAATAGATCAAGGCAGGGGATGAACCGGTGAGCTTGCCATTGCATGAGAAAGGTCCCTTTGAGCGGCATGAACAGGGACCTGCTTCGGAAATTATTCTTAAAAACACTTCCGAGATCGCCTTCGGTCCGTTCCGGCTCGTCCCAACGCAGCGTTTGCTGCTGCAGGATGGCGAACCGGTTGCCTTGGGCGGCCGTGCCTATGACATTCTCCTCGTTCTGACGAGCAAGGCAGGCGAGATCGTCAGCAAGGACGAGATCTCAAATGTCGTCTGGCCGGGGGTGTTCGTCGATGAGAGCAATCTCAGGGTGCAGGTTTCCTCATTGCGCCGGGCCCTTGGCGAGAGTTCCTCCGGAAAGCCCTATATCGTCACCGTACCGGGCCGAGGCTACTCGCTCTCAGCGGATGTGACAGCGCCAGCGGCGGCGGCCAAAGAACCCGATCCCAAGCCAGGCTCGGGGCCGACCGCACCGAGCGTGCCCCTTCTCCTGAAGCAGCTCGTCGGCCGGGAGGAGCTCGTCGCCTTGGTCGACTCGAAGCTGTCGCAAAGGCTGGTGACGCTGGTCGGCCCCGGCGGCGTGGGCAAAACCTCATTGGCTCTCGCCGTCGCCCAGAACGCCCACAGGTTTGCGGATGGGGTCAGGGTCGTCGAGCTCGCCACATTAGAAGATCCGCGGCTTGTTCCCACGGCGCTCGCCTCGGCCCTCGGCCACCCGGTGCGATCGGAAAACCCGCTTCCCGGCTTGCTGGCCACGTTGCGTGACAAGCAGATGCTCTTGTTGCTCGACAACTGCGAGCATCTGATCGAGGCCGCCGCTAGCCTCTCCGAGCAGATCATGATTGAGGCCCCGGCCATCAGCGTCATCGTGACGAGTCGCGAGCCTCTGCGCGCCGAGGGGGAGAACGTGGTCCATGTGACGCCGCTCGCGTTCCCCGCGGAAGGCGGGAGCCTCTCTCACGAGGCGGCCCTGGCCTATCCAGCCTTGCAGCTGTTCCTCCTGCGGGCGAAGGCCAGCGATGATGGTTTCGCGCTCCTAGAGACCGAGGTCCCGCTGCTGGTCGAGATCTGCCGCCGCTTGGACGGCATTCCTTTGGCGATTGAGCTGGCGGCGGCGCGGGTGCACGCCTTCGGCATCGCGGGCTTGGCCTCCTTGATGGATGACCGCTTCCGCGTCCTGACGAGCGGGCGCAGGACCACGCTGCAACGTCATCAGACGCTTCGCTCCGCCATTGACTGGAGCTACGAGCTCCTCTCTCCCATGGAACGTACCGTGCTCAGGCGGCTCTCGGTTTTCCAGGGAGCGGTCTCACTGGCGGCGGCAACCGCAGTGGCGGGCGCAGACTTCCCTCCGGCCGAATTTGCGGACATCGTTGCCGACCTTGTGCTGAAATCGCTTGTGGTCGCGGAGGGAGCCCCGACCATCCGTTACCGGCTTCTCGACTCCGTACGGGCCTACGCGCGGGAGAAACTCTCGGAAAGCGGAGAGGACCTTGAATTCGCGCGCCGTCATGCGGAGTATTTTGCGGCGGCTCTCTCCACTCCAACGGGTGGTCCCGGGGTTGCGCCGGAACTATCCCTCACGCAGCGCGACTCAGAGATCAGCAATGTGCGTGTTGCCCTGGAGTGGTGCTTCTCCGCGCAGGGTGACCACAATCTCGGGGCCACGCTCACGGCCGCTGCCGTTCCGCTCTGGCTGAACTTGTCCCTCCTGGAGGAATGCCGTTCGTGCGCGGAGCGCGCCCTCATTGCGCTTGGACCCGCCGGCGTCCAGGGAGGGCGGCGTGAGATGCAGCTCTATGCCGCCTTTGCGGGCGCCACGATCAATATCAGGGGAGCCAGCCCGGAAACGGAAGCCGCGTGGTCAGCTGCCCTCGCCATCGCCAAACGCTTAGGCGACGTTGAATACCAGTTGCGGACGCTCTGGGGGTTATGGCTCCACCGCTATACGAGTGGGCCTCACAGCGAAGGCCTCTCGACCGCGCATCGGTTCCAAGAGGTCGCCAAGAGCGCGGGCCGTGACGATGACGTTCTTATTGGCTTCCGGATGGCCGGCGCAGCGCATTGGGCTCTTGGCGAGTTGGACGACGCCCGTCTCGTGATCGAGCAGATGCTGGCCCGCTATGTCGCACCGGCCGACCGGTCGCATCTTGCCCGCTACCACTTCGATCAACGTGCTGCGGCAACGTCCATTCTCGCTCACACGCTGTGGCTCCAAGGCTTCCCAGACAGAGCCATGCGCATCGCGTTAGAAATCGTTGATGAAACGAGCGCGCTCCAGCACGACTCCTCGGAATTCGCCGCTGTCGCTCTTTGCGGCTGTCGGCTGGCGCTTCTGACCGGACATCGCTCCGCGGCTGAGCGCCTCGTAAACCGTCTGCAGGAGCTCACGACACGTCAGGTCAATTATGGCACCTGGGTGCGGGCCTACAGCGCGCAAATGCTGATCGCCCGGGGGGACGCAAAAGCGGGATCGCAACTTCTGAAGAGCGCTCTGACGGAGTTGCCGCCGACGGCATTCCATGTGCAGCATGCGCCCTTTCAAGCAGTCCTGGCGGAAGGGCTCGCGGCGGCGGGCCGCGTCGCGGAAGCGATGGCGGTAATCGAGGAGGCCCTGACTGGAAGCGAAGCCAAGGAAGAACATTGGTGCAGGGCCGAACTCCTGCGCGTCAAAGGCGAGATACTGCTTCGCGGCACGACGGAACAATCAGAAGCTGCCGAGCAAGCCTTTGCGAGCTCACTGGCCTTGGCGCGCATCCAAGGAGCGGTTTCCTGGGAGCTGCGGACCGCAACCAGTTTAGCCAAAATGCACAGGGCACTGGGGCGTCCTCAAGACGGTCTCGACGTTCTCTCTCCGGTCCTCAGCAAATTCGAGGAAGGCTTCCGGACGGCCAATGTCGTCGAAGCCGCGGCTCTCAAAAAGGCTCTTGGAGGGCAAAATAGCGCCCGCTCCTCTCTATCCTGACCGAATTCACTCGGATTGCTCCGGCAGGAGCTTCAGCGCTCCCAAGCCTCGCCCGACGCCCCTCTGGTTCGCTGGCAGCAATTCCGCTCGCGACAACGCCTCGTCTTTGCGCTGTTTCACAAAAATTCACAGCGATTAACTCCCTGTCCGGACCAGATCCGGGCACTCTGTGTCTGCGGACATCGGCTGCCCCACGAAACGGCGATGATCCACGCCGACCTTCCGGGGCGCGCTTCACGCCGGGAGCAACAGGCCAGCAGCTCCTAAGGAACAGGAGGATGCGAACCACCTGGTCGAGCCATCGTCCGCATGGCCCGGGCTGATCAACTTATCACGTGAGGACCCGGTCCGATGACGATGCTCACCACCAGGGATGGAACGCAGATCTACTTCAAGGATTGGGGGAGCGGACCTCCGGTTGTTTTCAGTCACGGCTGGCCCTTGAGCGCCGACAGCTGGGAAGCGCAGATGCTGCACCTGGCTGCGAACGGCTACCGCTGCATCGCGCATGATCGCCGTGGGCATGGTCGTTCCAGTCAGCCTTGGCATGGCAACGACATGGACACATACGCGGATGACCTCGCCGAGTTGATGGAATGGCTCGACCTACAGGACGCTGTGTTGTTCGGCTTCTCCACCGGTGGCGGCGAGGTTGCGCGTTATGTCGGACGTCATGGCACAAAACGCGTCGCAAGACTCGGGCTGATTGCAGCGGTTCCACCGCTCATGCTGCGGACCGGGACCAATCCCGGCGGAGCGCCCATCGAGGTGTTTGACGGGATGCGCGAGGCCTCGCTGAACAACCGCGCCGACCTATACCGGGACCTCGCCGCGGGGCCGTTCTTCGGTTTCAACCGGCCCGGCGCCAAGCCATCCCAAGGCCTCATAGAATCTTTCCGAGCGCAGGGCATGATGGCTGGCCACAAGAATGCTTACGACTGCATCAAGGCTTTCTCGGAAACCGACTTCACGCACGACCTCAAGACCTTCGACAGACCGACGCTGATCCTGCACGGGGATGATGACCAGATCGTGCCAATCGATGCGGCGGGACGCGCGTCCGCGAGGCTCGTGAGGGACGTTACGTTCAAGGTCTATCCGGGCGGGCCGCACGGCATCACCGAAACCCATAAGAATCAACTCAACGAGGACCTCCTGGCCTTCGTGAGAACCTGAGCTTGCCTGACCGGTCATCGGTGCGCTGGTCGGTGCCCCACAGGGAAGACAGCATCGAATGAAACTCAAACGCGAGGATAGACCATGTCAAAAGCCACTCCCACTCCCGGCTCGACGCTTGTCAGCCCCACCGATCACTCCCTGATCCTGATCGACTTCCAGTCGCAGATGTCGTTTGCGACCAAGTCCATCGATGCGGTGAACTTGCGCAACAATGCGGCCTTGATCTCCGAGGCGGCCGCCGGCTTCAAGGTGCCGACGATCCTCACCACGGTTGCGGAGAAGAGCTTCTCAGGCCCGATGTTCTCCGAGATCACCGATGCCTTCCCGGGGCAGAAGCTCTTGGACCGCACCTCCATGAACACCTGGGAGGATGCCGCCGTGATCGACGAGGTGAACCGAATCGGCAAGAACCGCCTGGTCTTCGCCGGCCTCTGGACCTCCGTCTGCATCGTCGGCCCGACGCTGTCGGCCCTCGATCAGGGCTTCGAGGTCTACATCATCACCGATGCCTGCGGCGACGTCTCGACCGAAGCCCACGAGCGTGCCGTGGAACGCATGATCCAGGCCGGCGTCCGGCCGATGACCTCGCTGCAATACCTGCTGGAGCTGCAGCGTGATTGGGCCCGCACCGAGACCTACGACATGACCACCGGCATTGCGAAGAAGTTCGGCGGCTCCTACGGCCTTGGCATCATCTACGCCAAGACCATGTTCGGCGCCAGCGAAGGCGCCCACGGCTCCGCGCCGGCCGTTGCTGCCGAATAGGCTGCTTGGGGCAGTTGTCCCGCTACTGCCGAAGGGGCGCCGTGTCGTCATTGATGTGTCGCCCCTCCTTATGCATTCCACCAGGGAGGCGTTGTTGAAAGTCTATCTTCTGTCGCTCGGGGCCGGCCTGCTGGTCGGCATCACCTACAGCCTGATCAACGTGCGTTCGCCGGCGCCGCCGGTGGCCGCTCTGGTGGGGCTACTCGGCATCCTCGTCGGCGAGCAGATCCCGCCTCTTGTCAAAAGCTTATGGCAGAAGGAGCCGCCTACGCAGTCTTGGTCGCATCAGGTCCGTCCGCATGTCTTCGGCCACCTGCCGGAAGGGGCGAGGTCCTCGCAACAGACGCCCGATGCCCAAAGGAGAGCGTCATGACCACGCGCCGCACGTTTCTCAGCGCCGCAGCGGGTTTTGTCCTCCATGGATCAGCCGCATCCGCCAGCGCTTCAGACCCAACCCAGTCCCCGATGGGAGGCACTTCCATGAAAGCCGACCTGATCCTGTTCAACGGGAGGATCACCACCCTCGATCGCCAGCAGCCCGAAGCGTCGGCGCTGCTCATCCGGGACGGGCGCTTCGCAGCCGTCGGCAACGAGCAGGAGGTTATGCCTCTCGCCGGCCCTGGTACCAAGCGCGTGGACCTGAAGGGGCGTCGCGTCATCCCGGGGCTGATCGACAGCCACATGCACATCATCCGCGGCGGCCTCAACTACAACATGGAGCTGCGCTGGGATGGTGTGCGCTCCCTGGCCGATGCCATGCGGATGCTCAAGGACCAAGTGGACCGCACACCAGCGCCGCAGTGGGTGCGCGTCGTCGGCGGTTTCACCGAGCATCAGTTCACCGAGAAGCGCCTGCCAACCCTGGACGAGATCAACGCCGTCGCGCCCGACACGCCCGTCTTCATCCTCCACTTGTATGACCGCGCCCTGCTGAACGGCGCGGCCCTGCGGGCAGTCGGCTACACCAAGGATACGCCCAATCCTCCGGGCGGCGAGATCCAACGCGATGCGCGTGGCAATCCCACGGGCCTGCTAATCGCCAGGCCCAATGCCACCATCCTGTACGCCACCCTGGCGAAGGGCCCGAAGCTCCCACCCGAGTACCAGAGGAACTCGTCGCGCCACTTCATGCGCGAGGTGAACCGCCTCGGGGTGACGGGTGTGATCGACGCTGGCGGCGGCTTCCAGAACTATCCGGACGATTACCAGATCATCGAAGAGCTGCACCGGGAAGGCCAGCTCACGGTGCGCTTGGCCTATAACCTGTTCACCCAGAAGCCGAAGGAAGAGCTCAAGGACTTCGACAGCTGGTCCAAGCAGGTCAGGCCGGGTCAAGGCGACGACCTCTACCGCCACAACGGCGCCGGCGAGATGCTGGTCTACTCTGCGGCCGACTTCGAGGACTTCAAGGTCGAGCGGCCCGAGATGCCGCCCAACATGGAAGGCGACCTGGAGCCCGTCGTCCGCCTGCTGGTCGAGAACCGCTGGCCGTGGCGACTGCACGCGACCTACAACGAGACCATCACCCGAGCGCTCGACGTGTTCGAGAAGGTGAACCGCGACATTCCCTTCGAAGGTCTTCACTGGTTCTTCGATCATGCGGAGACCATCGACGACCGCAACATCGACCGCATCGCAGCCCTTGGGGGCGGCATCGCCGTCCAGCACCGGATGGCGTTCCAGGGCGAGGATTTCGTCGAGCGCTACGGCAACAAGGCAGCCGAGCGTACGCCGCCCATCAAGCGCATGCTGGAAGCTGGCGTACCTGTGGGTGCCGGAACGGATGCCACCCGTGTTGCCTCCTACAATCCCTGGATCTCCTTGTCCTGGCTCGTGACGGGCAAGACCCTGGGAGGGCTGACGCTTTATCCAGCCGCCAATCGCCTGGATCGGGAGAGTGCCCTGCGGCTGTGGACCGAGGCCAATACCTGGTTCTCCAACGAGGCCGGAAAGAAAGGTCAGATCGCTGAAGGCCAACTGGCCGATCTGGCGGTGTTGTCCGACGACTACTTCTCGGTGCCGGAGGACGCGATCCAGGACATCACGTCGGTTCTGACGCTTCTGGGCGGCAGGGCCGTGCATGGCGACGCCGAGTTCAAGGATCTCGCCCCTTCTCTGCCTCCACCCATGCCGGACTGGTCGCCGGTGCGAAGCTATGGCGGCTACCAGAAGCGCGCCGACAATGATGAGGCCCGCAAGTACGCCTTTGCGGCCGCGGCCTGCGCCTGTGCCAGTTCCTGCGGCGTGCATGGTCACGCGCATGCGAGCGCCTGGGGCGCCAACATGCCCGCCTCCGATGCTCGCTCGTTCTGGGGCGTGCTCGGCTGCTCGTGCTGGGCGTTCTGACGGAGGACGACATGACTGACATCGCAGCTCCCCACCCTATCGACCGCATGCTGGCCTTGCCTGGACTCGACAACCTGGCACGCCTGGCGCTCGCATCGCCTTTCCTGATCAGCGGGCTCGTGAAGCTCACCGACTTCGGCGGCGCCATGAACGAGGTCGCCGGTCTGGGTCTCCAGCCTGCCATGCCCATAGCCGCAGCAATCATCCTCACTCAGCTCGGGGGCTCCGCTTTCTTCCTGAGCCGCCGCACCTGCTGGCTTGGCGCCGGCATCCTGGCGGTGTTCACGGTGTTGGCCACCCTGCTCGCGCATCCGTTCTGGATGTTCGAGGGGCCGGAGCGCGGACACCAGACCGCCACCTTCTTCGAACACGTTGCCATCGTTGGCGGACTTGCCATGGCGGCCCTGTTGGTCAAGGGCAGGAAGGGGCGGCCATGACCCAGGGCACGACTGTGGGACATACGCCCCCGCCTCCGGCGGGCACGTTCGCGCCGCTGCGGCACAGTCTCTTCGCGGTGATCTGGACCGCGACCGTGCTGGGCAACGTCGGCACCTTCATGCGTGATGTGGCCTCCTCCTGGCTGGTGACGGAGATCTCCGCTTCGCCCGCCGCGGTGGCCATGATCCAGGCGGCCGGCACCCTCCCGGTGTTCCTTCTGGCCATTCCGGCCGGCGTCTTGTCCGACATCCTTGACCGTCGCCGCTTCCTGATTGCCATCCAGGTCATGCTCGGCATCGTGAGCTCCGCACTGGCGTTCTTGTCCTGGACAGGTGCAATCACGGTGGAGAGCCTTGTGATCCTCACCTTCCTCGGGGGTGTCGGTGCGGCGCTCGCAACTCCTGTCTGGCAGGCGATCACGCCTGAGCTCGTTCCCCGCTCCGACCTGAAGGGTGCTGTGGCCCTGAACTCCCTGGGCATCAACATCGCCCGCTCCATCGGTCCGGCCTTGGGAGGCTTCCTGCTGGCAGGCCTCGGAGCCGCGTCGGTCTATGGCCTTGATGTCATGACTTACATCCTCGTTGGCGGAGCCCTGCTCTGGTGGCGGCGTGAGGTCGACGCAGACGACGGACTTCGGGAGCACTTTGGCGGGGCGTTACGGGCTGGCCTGCGGTATGCCCGGGCCAGTCATGACCTGCATCGCATCCTGTGGCGCGCGGTGCTGTTCTTCGCCTTCGCCAGTGCCGTCTGGGCGCTCCTCCCCATCGTGGCTCGCCAGGAGATCGGCGGTGGCCCGAGCTTCTATGGTCTGATGCTCGGCAGCGTCGGGGCTGGCGCCATCCTTGGCGCGCTCCTGCTGCCGCGGGTTCGCGGCTGGCTTGGGCAGGATCGGCTGGTGCTCGCCATGTCGCTCGTGACGGCTGGCGCGACCGCCCTCCTGGCCCTGA
>Ga0049072_1001273_pt1 | contig 12475 bp, 13 predicted proteins | sample FECB27metaG_FD_55053 | JGI IMG/M metagenome (GOLD analysis project Ga0049072, IMG submission 55053) | Cyanobacterial communities from the Joint Genome Institute, California, USA - FECB-27 | ecosystem: Environmental > Aquatic > Thermal springs > Hot (42-90C) > Microbial mats | place: USA...
GCGCGCCGGCAGGGACAGCAGGTCATCTATACGCGCAACCTGCTCGACACCTTGCGGCGGCGCGAACTCGACTCCATCGGAGAGAAGCTCACGGCCGAGATGGGAATGCCGTTCCGGAAGTCGGCGAGCGGGGAGTACATCGCCGGCCTCTACCGCCAGCGCCTGATGCTCGCCTCCGGCCGCTTCGCCATGATCGACGACGGCCTCGGCTTCCAGCTCGTGCCCTGGACGCCTTCCATCGAAAAGCACATTGGCAAACATATCTCCGGCGTCGCCCGTGCCGACGGTGGCATAGATTGGAATTTCGGCAGACAGCGCGGCCTCGGGCTGTGATGCCGTGACATCCGGCGCCCGCTCCCGTACAACGTCCGTCACCAAGGGGAGCCCGGTCGAGGGCTGAGATTCCGCACGCGCGCGGTCACCCTTCGAACCTGATCCGGATCATGCCGGCGAAGGGATGGGATTTTTCGAGCCTGTCTTCCGCCGGCCTCAACGCGAGGCCGCACCATGTCCGAACGCTTCACTGAGATCCTCCGCCGCGCCAGCGAGCTGACCTGGTCGCAGGCGGTAGAGCACCGCTTCGTCCGAGAACTGTTCGCGGGGACGATTTCCGACAAGGTAATGGCCGGCTATCTGATCCAGGACCATCGGTTCCTCGACAGCTTCCTGACCTTGCTCGGCGCCGCCATCGCTACCGCCGACAGCTTCGAAGCGCGGCTGCGCTTCGGCCGCTTCGTCGGCATGGTCTCGGGCGAGGAGAATACTTACTTCCTGCGTGCCTTCGACGCGCTCCGCGTCACCGAGAAGGATCGCGCCGAGACGCGGGACACGGATCCGACGAAAGGCTTCCAGGCGATCATGCGCGAGGCGGCGGCGACCCGCTCCTATGCGGCAGCGCTCGCCGTGCTCAATGTCGCGGAATGGCTCTATCTCGACTGGGCCATGAAAGCGCCGAAGCCGCTGCCGTCGAACTTCGTCCATGCCGAATGGATTACGCTCCACGACAATCCCGACTTCCGCGACTTCGTCGCTTTCCTGCGTGCAGAGCTCGATCGCGTCGGGCCGGCGGAGGAGGCGGTCAGCCGTGACTTCTTCCTGCGAGCGGTCGCGCTCGAACGCGCCTTCTTCGACGCGGCCTACGAGGGCGAGGGCTGACCGATGGATGTCTTCGACCGGCTGAAGGCCGCGGCTGCCGCCGACTGGCAGAGCTACGTCGACCATGACTTTGTGCGCCAGATGGGCGCGGGCCTGCTGCCGCAGGCGGCGTTCCGCATCTACCTCGTGCAGGACTATCTGTTCTTGATCCAGTTCGCGCGTGCCTATGCGCTCGCGACCTACAAAAGCCGCACCCTCGCCGACATGAAGGTGGCGCAGGCGGGGCTCGCCGCCATCCTCGACGAGATGGACCTGCATGTGCGGCTGTGCGGCCGTTGGGGACTCTCACCGGACGAAATCGAGGCCGCGCCCGAGCATCAGGCGACGGTTGCCTATACCCGCTTCGTGCTGGATTGCGGCGCCGCCGGCGACTTGCTCGACCTTCATGTGGCGCTGGCGCCTTGCGTCATCGGCTATGCCGAGATTGGGCACAAGCTGACGCCGAACGGAATCGATGGGCTCGGCGAGCATCCCTATCGCGAATGGATTGCCGAATATGCGGGCGACGCCTATCAGGGCGTTGCCGCCGCGGCGCGCCGCCATCTCGACGACTTGGCGGCGCGGACCATGACCGAGCGGCGCCTTACCGAGCTTGCCACGTTGTTCGGCAAGGCGTCGCGACTCGAAGCCGATTTCTGGCAGATGGGACTCGACGCTGCGCGCTGATCGCAGCGTGCGATCAAGTGTGGGCGACTCCGCAGCCGGCAAGTATTTTTGCCCGCAGTTACGACATTCTGCGATCGACCGAAAATTACGATTGAAACGACGCATGAATCGCCTTTGCTCGGTGTCTCAAACGCCGTGGAAAGGATCGAAGCTTGTCCGCAACCAAGATTCTCTGGGGCCAGATACTTACCGTCTTCGCAATCGTGCTCTCGACGACATGGGGCGCGACGCAGTGGACGGCGTGGCGGCTCGGCTTCCAGCCGCAGCTTGGCGCCTCATGGTTCGATCTCGCAGGCCTGCCGGTCTATCCGCCGCCGGCCTTCTTCTGGTGGTGGTATTTTTTCGACGCCTACGCGCCGCGCATCTTCTATGAGGGCGCGGCGATCGCTGCGTCCGGCGGCTTCACCGCCATCGCGGTCGCCATCGGCATGTCGGTCTGGCGCGCCCGTGAGGCCAAGAACGCCGAGACCTACGGTTCGGCGCGATGGGCCAACGTGGGTGAGGTGAGGGCCGCGGGGCTGCTCGGACCGGACGGTGTCGTCCTCGGCCGGTTCGAGGGCGAGTACTTGCGTCACGATGGACCGGAGCATGTGCTGTGCTTCGCACCAACCCGCAGCGGCAAGGGCGTCGGACTTGTCGTGCCGTCACTTCTGACCTGGCCTGGCTCGGCCATCGTCCACGATATAAAAGGTGAAAATTGGCAACTCACCGCGGGCCTACGCGCACGCTTCGGCCGCGTGCTCCTGTTCGATCCCACCAACGCGGAGAGCGCCGCTTATAACCCGCTACTCGAGGTCCGGCGCGGCGAGTGGGAGGTGCGGGACGTACAAAACGTCGCCGACGTCCTCGTCGACCCGGAGGGTTCGTTGGAGCGTCGGAATCATTGGGAGAGGACGAGCCACTCGCTTCTAGTCGGGGCGATCCTTCACGTTCTCTATGCGGAGAAGGACAAGACACTCGCCGGCGTCGCCTCGTTCCTTTCCGACCCGCGACGCCCGATTGAGACCACGCTCGTTGCGATGATGACGACGCCGCATCTCGGCGAGCAGGGTCCGCATCCCGTCGTCGCTTCGGCTGCGCGCGAGCTGCTGAACAAGTCGGACAACGAACGCTCCGGCGTTCTCTCCACCGCCATGTCGTTCCTGGGTCTGTATCGCGACCCGGTCGTGGCGCAGGTCACGCGACGCTGCGATTGGCGGATCGCGGATCTCGTCGATGGCGATGGGCCGGCGTCACTCTATCTCGTCGTTCCGCCCTCCGACATCAGCAGAACGAAGCCGCTCATCCGCCTCGTGCTCAATCAGATCGGGCGCCGGCTAACCGAAGACCTGAAGGCCACCGACCGGAGGCATCGCGTCTTGCTGATGCTCGACGAATTCCCAGCGCTCGGCCGGCTCGACTTCTTCGAGTCCGCGCTCGCCTTTATGGCCGGGTACAAGTTGAAATCCTTCCTGATCGCACAGTCGCTGAACCAGATCGAGAAGGCATACGGCGCCAACAACTCGATCCTCGATAATTGTCATGTGCGCGTAAGCTTCGCGACCAACGACGAGCGCACCGCTAAACGCGTATCTGATGCGCTCGGCACAGCGACCGAGATGCGCGCGATGAAGAACTATGCCGGCCATCGTCTCTCACCGTGGCTCGGCCACCTCATGGTGTCCCGCCAAGAGACTGCCCGCCCGCTGATGACGCCCGGCGAGGTCATGCAACTCCCGCCCGACGACGAGATCGTCATGGTCGCGGGCGTCCCGCCGATCCGCGCCAAAAAGGCGCGCTACTTCGAGGACCGGCGCCTCGTGGAACGCATCCTGCCGCCACCGCGACTGAGCGATCCCGGCCCAAAAGCAACGCCCGACCATTGGTCCGCGTTTGCGCCGATCCGGCCGCCGGCGACTTCGGCAAATAAGGGTGCAGCAAACAACGCCACAGCCGGGAGCGAACGCACGTCACCGGACATCCAACGCAACGCCGATCCGGCGAACGGCGGCATTCGCCGCGAGCCTGGTCTTGAGCGTCACAAGGATATTGCGCCCGAGCCTGCCAAACCGTTCCCGGACGAGTTCGAACCCGATCGTAACGAAGCCGATGACGATGCGGTGCGCGTGCGCACACTCTGCCGCACCGTGCGGCAGGTCGCGCGACAGGCGGCGATGGATCCCAACGACGGCATTAAGCTCTGACATGGAAAAGAAGGCTCGCCTCTCCGTCTACCTCGGCGCCGATGTCATGCGCGCGCTCGACGACTACGCCGAACGTCGCGGGAAGTCGCGCTCCCGGATCGCGGAAGCGGCGGTCGCCTCGTTCCTCTCTCCCGATTCAGATGAACAGCGCGAAGCCGCAATCGTGAAGCGCCTTAATCGTCTCGATCGGCGCATGCAGAGGCTGGAGCGTGATCTCAATATTGCGATCGAGACGATGGCCGTGTTCGTTCTGTTCTGGCTGGCCTCAACCCCGCAAGTGCCCGACGCTGCCCAGGCGGCCACCCGGTCGAAAGCCCGCGAACGGTACGGAAGCTTCCTCGACGCACTAGGCCGGAGACTCGCGAATGGCCCCAACTTGCGACAGGAAATCTCAGAGGAGTCAGCTTGAAGAAATGAACTACACGCAGTCACAGAATAAACTTGAAAGAAGAGTCGAGTGTAAGGGCGCTTGTTGAATTCCATCATGACGGCGTCGACTAATTCTCAAGCGGCAGGTGACAACCAGAGTGACGAAGATTTGTCGACACCGCCACGCGGGGCGCGTTGCCTGCATCGCGCGCGATGCGCCCCGGCATAACGCCTGCTTGAGCGGGTTTTCTCTACCTCAGGCTGTCCAGGTCACTTCATCCAGGAACAAGGGGGCTGAAAGCGAGTTAATTTTCTTAAGCGCATACACCTTGACGCCTGCGCCAAAGGAACTCAGGCGAGCTGAGCACGCGGACCGAGGCTTTCAAGGATAAGCATCACGTCAAGACGACACCGCAAACCTTCATGGCGATCCGGATGATCTTTAAGCCGATGGTTATGGGGCACTGAATGGATAGTCGTGAACCGGAGCAGACCCCTATGCTTGATAATCACGCTGCACACACCGGACATGGTAAGGGTGGCCACCACTCTCACGGCCACCCGTACGGGATGTTTTGGTTGAACATGGCGCTCAGCCTCGCGGTCATGTACATTGTCATGTTCTCCATGATCGACGGCTGGAGTGATTTCAGGAATAACCTGAACATGTTCTATATGGCGGTAACCATGTGGGCTCCGATGGGCGTCTTTATGCTCGCGACAATGTCAGGGATGTTTCTTAATCGGATAGCAAACGTCGTGCTCTATGTCGTCTTGGCTATCCTGACCGCCGCCTCCTTCTTGGCGACACGTAGTCAAACGCTCATCGATGACAGCCAGTTCATCGATTCGATGATCCCGCACCATTCCGGTGCGATCCTCATGTGCCGCGAAGCAAGGCTCACTGATCCCGAGCTCCTCGCGCTCTGCGGATCGATCACGAAGGGACAGCGCGAGGAAATCCAACAAATGGAGAAGATCCGGGCTCGCTTGCAATGATCTACACGATGCCCTCCGACGCAGCGCTGTGATGAAGTATGTTGAAGACTTCGGTACGAAGGCGGCTGATTTATTTTGATGTTCGACAGCGGCATCTTACTGGGCCATCTTCACAGCTTTCGGCGAAGTCACCCTGCAAGGATACTTTTTTGGGGCCGCCTTTCGAATCTGACGACCGTCAACAGCGGGCGCGTATCGAACCGACGACGATTCTAGACTGTCGGTGAGCAGCGACAGACAAGAAGCTCATGACGAATAGCACTGCGTAAGCAGCAGTCCATCGGGACCAACGCGAAAACGATGCTTGTCGGTTCCATCGGGAGTCTTTGCAATCGACACGCATGCTAACGCTCTATTCGACTGGACAATTCTTCACGCAAATAGCGCTTCTGTCCAGCTTCAGGCGACCACGCCCTTCTCGACCGACTTCAAGTCTCGCCCGGCAAGGTCTCTAATCAATCAAGTCTCCCGCATCCAACTTGGCGTCATAATTGCGATCGTTTCATCGCGCCGCAAGAATAAATATTTGAACGAGCTGCAACGCCCAACCCTTGTCTGCCGAAATTATACTCGGATGGTGCTGCTTTCGCTTTGAGCGTCAACCTGTTCTGCGTCCCCGTACGATCAAATCTCAACATCGAACGCGATCGCATGCACCCGGACGAGAATGAGCTCAGACGACTCTTAATCGACGGTCTCGAAGGGAATTCCGGCGCATATCGACTCTATTTGATGAAGCTCAGCACCTTACTGAGACCCTATGTCAAGCGCCATCTCGTTCGCATTAGAGGTTCTAGCGACGACTTCGAAGATGTCGTTCAAGAGGCACTTATTGCTATTCATACCAAACGCCATACCTATGAATCGAGTTTGCCAGTGACTGCTTGGGCCTATGCAGTTACGCGTTATAAGCTGATAGATTACCTGCGCACATCCAGTCGGAAGATTCCAACCGATCCACTCGAGGAGGCTGACGGGCCGATCGATGACAGAGAGCAAATTGAATCGGTGCTCGATCTCCGAAAAGGCATTGCTGCGTTGCCCTCATCCCTGCGAAAGCCGCTGCAATCAGTGAAGCTCGATGGCTTCAACGCTCAGGATGTCGCTGAGCAATCCGGAACATCACCGGTTACTGTTCGTGTCAACGTTCACCGAGCGCTCAAGGCATTGGCTCGGCTGCTCGGTCAGGCGAAGGACAAGACAGATGAAAACAACTGACTTGATCGATACGCTGTCCGCAGATCTGCGGCCTAGCCGGTTTGCCAGTGCCGCGGTGGTCATCACTTCAGCCGCATTTCTGTCCTATGCGGTCGTCATTACTATCGCATTTGTGTGGCTTGGGATTCGCACAGATCTCCTCCAAACGATTGCGGAGGGAGACTTCGCATTGTTTGTCAGGCTCACATTCATAGTCAGCATTATGGTGTTTGCGCTCATTTGCCTAAGAGACCTTGCTGTACCCGGGCGCCGCATGCGGCTACCGCCGGTCGTCACCTTGCTTCCGTTTCTCCTGATAGCTGCTCTCGCACTGCTGGACCTCGCCATGGCACCGCTTGAGGAGTGGTCGCTCCGCGTTGCACAGGAGCCCTGGATAAGCTGTCTCTCACAGATCGCGGTGCTTGCGTTGCCTGCATTCGCTATCACCACGCTCGCTCTGCGAAGATTAGCCCCGACCGACCTCCGATGGGCTGGCTTGAATGTCGGATTGTTCTCTGGCGGGATCGGCGCTCTGGCTTATGCCCTCTGCGCCGACGGTCATACCATGATCTTCAGCGCGATTGCCTACACCGGCGCAATCTGGGCCTCTGCCGTACTCGGGTCACTCCTTGGTCCCCATCTCCTGCGGTGGAACTGACAAACTATGTTTCGGTGCCATCAACAAAGCACACAGCGTCGCCTAGCATGACAGCGTGATGTGTCCCGTTCGGCAATGAAAATGCGGGACGCATTGTGGCACATTCCGAGAAAGTAAGCGGGAACCGATGCTGTGGCTCCCGCTCGGTAGCGTATTCGCATATCCAAAGCGATCAAAGGCTGCGGAACTACCCCACTTACTCGCAGTACCTCGATCCCGGCCGGACCCGACCCTCGAAAGCAGGATACTCTCGCAGAAGGCTCGCGCGGATTCGCGGGTCGGGATCGTTCCAAATGTCTGCATACTTGTAAGCAAGACCTGTGTTCAGGCATAACGTGACACGAGAAGGACCGGGGCCGGCGGCTGCAGCTACTGCTCTCGCGCCCCTAGCTTCGCTCCCCGCCTGCCGATGTGCGTCCGCAGGTCCTAGTGAGGCAATGAAGCCGGCTACTGTCGTCACTGCAATGCCAAACCGTAACGCTGTCATGAGTCGTCTCCCTCTCGCAATTTGGACGCTATGGCGATCGCGCCACGCTTTGCCAAACTGTAAATTCGGGAAGTGGAGAGCAAACGTTGCTTGAAGTGACGACAGGGCGAGAGAGAAAAATATCTTGGCGTGATGCAACGATATCCGCGCTTGTGTCGAACATCGCAGCTCAGCGATTGACTTGTAGTGCGGCTACACCTCGTTAAAGCACGTGCCCCACCAGACTATGGAACATGGTGGTAATCCAAAATTAACGGCCCACTGCGATCACTATCGCTTGGACGTTCACGTGATCCGCGCGCTGTCATCGATATTGACCGACGCCGCCTTCGGACGTTGCTTTTATGCTCATCCTTACAAGAGGAGGGAAGGCATCATGGTTGACGCCGCTTCTCGTCGCACTCTACCTGCTCGGAATTCTTCTTCCGTGCTCGGTAACAGCTGCCGACATCTCTAGCCATTGCACTTCCATTCCCACTGAAGCCAAAGTCGCCACCGAACGGACAGTGGAGAATCTCGGCGGAGCAGATATCGGCGACGTCATCGATGACAAGGCCCCAACGGGCAGCTATTGTCAGGTTATGTGCGCGCAGGCCATTCCCGTTGCGCCTCCGGATCCCTCTGTTGAGATCAGACCATCAATCAAGGCGACTCCACATATTGAGTCCAATATTGTCGGCACGGCACCGAACCGCCTAATCCGACCCCCTATCTCCTCCGTGTCTCTCTGAACGAATTGGCGCCAGTGCCGCGCTATAGACACATGTGAGGATCCTCATGTTCACGAAAACCTTCGTGCCCTCCCGCCATTGGCAGGAGAAAGCCAACGCGCGCCCAGACCTGTCCTCGCCCAGTCGTCATGCCGAGGCTCAGCCAAGGCCGCCGCGGCTCTCTGATGTACTGGAGCACACTAGCAACAACTTTAACACCGTTCGACTCCTCGCCGCCCTCAGCGTCGTAGTGTCCCACTCCTTTCTTCTCGTGACAGGACAGACCGCCGCCGAGCCTCTTTCGAGCACGCCCTATACCCTCGGGCAGCACGCGGTGAACGTCTTCTTTGTCCTCTCTGGCCTAATGCTGAGTCGCAGCTTCGCGATACAGCCTAACTGGCAGACGTTCAGCGCTGCGCGGGCTCTTCGTATCTTCCCCGGCCTCTTCGTTTGCGCCGCGATCGTTGCTTGGATGCTGGGCCCGTTCGGAACCCGGCTGTCGATCGCCGAATATTTTCACGACGGTCATACCCTGACCTATCCGCTCGCTACGCTCATCATTTTTGACCGGGCGCAGCTGCACGATATGTTTCTCACGAGCACGCACCCGGATGAAATCAACGAGCCGCTTTGGACGATCAAGTATGAAGTGTTTGCGTATGTCCTCTTCGCTGTCGGTATGAGTTTGGGGATCATTTCAAAGAGAAGTGTTATAGTCTCAGGATGCTTGGTGCTCGCGATAGCTCTGACATTTTCTAGCTCTGTGCCGGGACCCTTATCCGATACCCCGATTGGAAGCTTCATACGCTTCGGCTTCTGCTTTGCACTCGGCATAGTCGCCTATCGATTTCGGGCAAAAATCAAGCTAAGCTGGACAACGGCGGGAGGGCTTTTAGCTCTCGCGTTCGTGGTAAACGGAACACCGGCAACTAATGTCGCCTTCATTGTTAGCTTTGCCTATGCAGCGCTGGTTCTCGGTAGCACTCGCATCCCTCGTGTTACAAAGTTCACGAGCAAAACAGACCTTTCATTCGGACTCTACATTTACGCTTGGCCAATTCAGCAGCTTGTGCTGGTCAGCGTCGGTCCTGCTGTACCAGTGTGGGCGCATTTAGCTATTTCGCTAGTCTTTTCATTACTGTTTGCAGCACTCTCTTGGGGATTAGTCGAGAAGCCAGCGCTATCGCTCAAATCCCGCCTCAAGCAATCAGCGGACCTGGCAGTACCTGACGAGGCGCCTGTGAGGCTTCCAAACCGTGCATAGGCGGCGCATCGTTCATGCATGAGATGTCGCCGGCAATGAACCCGCGGCGCCCATGGTCTAATGCGCTGGTGGGCGCGAGGTGAGGACAAAAAGGGCGCGCACGCTCTGGCCGGCGGGACCGAAGCGACGCCGTTCATGTCGGAACGCTCGCTCCGCAGGGGGGCCAAAAAATCTTGGGCTACGCGAGATGCACGAAAATCGTATGGCCGGGAATGAGCAATCAAGTTCCTATGCCCACCGAAGCAGGCGCGGCCCCAGCAACGCACCCAGAAAAGCCATCTCACCGATGGCCAATGTATACGCAGTCGCGACAAAGAGCATTGAATCGTCGCCACAATGCAGGGCATATCCTACAGCACCAAAGCCGCCTGCCATTACGCCGATATAGGCGCCAGCGCGCGTCAAGTTGGTCGGTGCCAAGCGCCGAGCGAGGACGACGAAAATCGCAAATGCTGGGATACTCAAGAGCGGCACTTGCCAAAGACAAGCGCCCCACGACGCATGAGATAGTAGTTGACGCAATTCGGCTGTAGGAAGCATCACCAGTTCACGCATCCCCAATACCGCGACGATCGCGAATGGCAACAGCGCGATAAGTGAGGCGATGCCGGCCACACGACCCGGTGTCGTCAAATCGCGTACGAGTGGAAGCGCCGTTACGACCACGCCGAAGGCAAAGACGAACTTCCACAAGACCGTGTGGTTGCTTGCTGTCAATGCGTTCACCAAGTCGGCCCGGGGCGCCAACCAGAGAGCTGAGAAAACGACCACGATCACACTTGTCGCCAGGGCCGCAATGGTCAATGCCGTTGCCGGTGCCCACCGCTCAGGTCGAGGTTCTTCTTGGCTCAAGCGAATCACAAGATCTTCCGTCTTCATTGATCGCCTCCAACGAGACGTAGCAACGACTTGATGCCACGGTGGATGTTCACCTTAACGGCGGATTCCGACATCCCAAGCTGGATCGCAGTTTCTGAAACCGATAAGCCATGCAATCTCGTGAGTTCTATTGGCTTGCGGAAGCGGTCCGGCAACACAGACAAAAGTCGTCGTAGGACAAACGCGACCTCCATCCTTGCGCCGTCATCCCCAACACAGTCCTCCGCGGCGTCCAAGGAAACATGCTGACTCGTTGCATTGCGTGCCCGCAGGAAGTCGATCACTTTATATCGCGCAATTGCATGAGCCCACGCAGTCACGGGGACTTCGCGATCATAGGTATGGCGGCGTTCATGGATGGCGATTAGTACATCTTGTACGATATCTTCCGCTTCGTTGTCTCCGTGACCAGCTCGCACGAGTTGACGTCGCACATAGCCTCGAAGCAACTCGATCAAAGCAGCCAGGAATGCGCGATATGCTGCTCGATCACCGTCGAGCCCGCGCAGCAGCATTGATCTAACGTACTCTTCTCTGAAGCTCGCCACGAGATCGTTACCAGCCCACGCCCAGTCCAGGACACGCCGGCCGGCGCACCCCCTCTTATCGAATTCGTTGGAACTCGGTCGCCGGTTACAACGAAACGACCGCCGAACGAAAAAAATCTTCTGAGGAACTGCAAATTCTTCTGACAAACTGCTCTTCGCTCGTAACCTGCCAAGCTCCGGTCCCGAAATACACGACACAAGCCTCTCGATCTCATCCTCCCCGACAGGCTACACGGAGACCGCCTCATGAAATCAATCATCGCCGCGACTGCATTTGCCGCTGTTCTTTCGGCCACGACAGCTGCGTATGCTGCCCACCCCTTGCTACCCAACGGGTGGCCCGTTTCGGAGTCTCAGACTCCTTATCTCACCCCTGAGCAAATCGAGCATCGGGAATTCATGAATGTCCAGCAAGGGACATTTCCCGGAAACCGCCCGGTCGGCCAGAGCTCGCGTCAGCGGGCGAGCACCGGCATGGCTCATGGCGCGGTGCCCCATCGCTCCTATTATGACGATGATGCACGCCACCGGCCGTAAGCGGATTTGGCCGCCCGGTCACAATCCAGCTTCATGGACGCCACATTTTTCCCTGTGACGTGGCGACAACACAGACTCGAATTTCCACAGAACCGATCCTACCGCTCGCCTTCGCCATCCTTCGCTGGCTTGCTGGCAAACGGGCGATGCGGTAGGGTTTAATTGCTTCCTAGATTTAGAGCTGTGGCAAGTGCTACGTTATGCTGCTTCAGGTGACAAGGGCGATCCGGATACGCGCTGCATTGGTGCTCGCCATTCTGTTTGGCGTTTGCACCATCGCACCGTCGCTGGCGCTCGCTTTCGCCGATGGTGCAGCGACAGTTCACTGCCTAACAGATGATCACCACGGCACCGCCAAATCTAAAAAAGCGCACCATGCTCTTGGCGAAGCGAAGCCGCACGATCATTCAAGTCTGAATCAGCTCGACGCTGACCAAAGCGACGCCGCTGCAGGAAGCTGCTGCGGCGTATTTTGCTTGACGGCGCTTTCCGCTGCGCATTTGCCTGCGTTTGGGCCGCAGCTCAACGCGTCCTCGTCGTATCCTGCCCTGCAGGACATAGTGACCGGAAGTCGTCCCGGCCGTATCAACCGACCTCCGATCGTCTCTCTGCCGATGTAACGCCGTGAGTGGCAACCGCCGCTCACCTCAATATCAATGGCAGTAGAGAGACGGTACTCATGTCCCTGAAATCAAGGGCGGATCGGCCCGCCTTGCTTCGGACTCCGCGATTGTCCCAACACATCGCGCGATCCGCCACGATCCTTGCCCTCGCAACGATCTTGCCCGCCTGCTCGATGGTGCCGTCGCTGCCAGTGGCGGGG
>Ga0049072_1001280_pt1 | contig 12367 bp, 20 predicted proteins | sample FECB27metaG_FD_55053 | JGI IMG/M metagenome (GOLD analysis project Ga0049072, IMG submission 55053) | Cyanobacterial communities from the Joint Genome Institute, California, USA - FECB-27 | ecosystem: Environmental > Aquatic > Thermal springs > Hot (42-90C) > Microbial mats | place: USA...
CCCAGCCCTGTCACCACACGGCCGAGCGAGACAAGGAGGTGCCGGGGCAGCTCGCCGGAGGTGATCAGCTCGACAAAGGTGCCGGCGATCATCGCCGGCGAGGCGAGCGTGCGGGTCGGAATGAGGCCGGCACTCGCCGCCGCCTGCCACAGGACTACGATGAGAAGCGGAGGGAGATACCTGCGATGCCGCAGCCACCGGTCTGAGCCGGTGCTCGCCGCAGCCGTGGAGACGACAGCCGCACTCATCGGGCTGCTCCTTGGCGAACAGCCTGAAGGCTTATTGACGACAACGATGAGATCGTCTCGGTCTTGGGAGCCTCAGCCCCGATCAAGTTCGCGAGTTGTTGCGCAGCGGTGTTCACGCGTGCCAGAATGCCCGCCTCGGCGAGATGTCCATCGACGAAGTCGGCATCGCTCGCATAGACGGCTGTCGGGACAGTCAGGGCCTCAAAGAAGCCGAAGAGCGGTCGCAGGGCATGTTCGACAACGAGAGCATGGCGAGTGCCTCCTCCGGTAGCGGTGAGCAGCACCGGCTTGCCGACCAGAGCCCGGGGATCGACCAGATCGAAGGCATGCTTGAACAGCCCGGTATAGGCGCCCTTGTACACCGGTGTGCCGATAATCAGCGCATCGGCCTGCTCGATGGCATCGATGATGCGAGCCGCCGGCAGGGTCAGGTCCTGGCGCTGCAGGGCCGCGCCCAAGCCCGGACCGGCATCGAACAAGTCGAAGATGTCGAGGCGCACCAGTCGGTGACTTGCCACCTCGGCAGCGATGGTCTCGACGAGGCTGCGGGTCTTGGATGGACGGCGAGGGCTGCCGGAGAAGCCAACAATGCGGGGCAGACTCATGGCACAAGTTCTCCTTCCGCCGGCGGAAGCCCGCAGCGTTGATCTCTTAGGGTCTGGAGGAGCGCAGCGTTATGTGATGCCTAGTGGACCACCACCACTTCACGGCACGTGCGCAGGGATGAGGCGAAGCTAAGAGGCCTCGAGGGGTGCAATGACCCTGGAACAAGAAGTCGTCATGTCTTCAACCTTCGTTCGATGAAGCTTGTAGTGCGGTTGCCCTACGGCCGGTTGAGTCTCGAATGCTAATCGGCTGCGGAATGACCGGATCAGCACTGCCTTTTGATGACAGGAAGGGTCACCTCAAAACGGCGGTCTGTCAACGGGAACGTTCTTTCTTTAGAACGAATGATGCGAGAAGGACCATCTACATAAGACATCGACAGGAGGAAAATGTGCTCTTTGTGACGGGAATTGGCCCAGCATTATCGCTGGCATGGCCGAGTGTATGGCGCTGTTGTTCTTTATATCGTACGAACCCAGTGTGCCTATGAGATTGTTAATACCGCACCTGAGCCGGATTGAATCAAGGAAAGCATTCCCGATGCAGGCAGTTGGTGGGGCAAAGCGCGGCTGATATGTTACGAAGGTTCTTGGTTGAATCCGTCACTCTCTGCTCTGTCGAGTATCTATGGCGTCCGTACCCACCGCCCGGCGACTGAAGTTTTCTTCCAAGTCTGATCCTGATCTGTCAGTCGATCTCAGCGCTGTCATCATGGCCGCCACGCCGGACGAGCCTCGGGTGCTCACCATCCACTTTAATCCGCAGCAGCTCGATGCCCTGCCCTCGGGCCCCCTGCAGTCACAGCATCGCACCCTGGAGATGGGCTTGCGGACGTGGGTGTCCGAGCAGACTCAGCTGACCTTGGGCTATGTCGAGCAGCTTCACACTTTCGGAGATCGGGATCGGGTGGAGGCCGACGTCCATGGTACGGGGCATTCTCTGTCAATTGCCTATCTGGCGCTCGTGCGGGAGGCCCGCCCAGCAGGGCTGGCCCATGCGGACCTCATGCCCGAAGGCCATAAGCGTGCGGGCCCAGTGATGAGCGGTTGCACAAGCTTCCATGCCGATCAGGCAAGGGGGCAGTGCGCTGAAGAAGCCCGGCACCTGGCTGCGGCGCAGCGCCCTGCGCAGGATGATCTTTCCATCCCTGTCCACCGCGTGCAGCTGGAAGACGTTCTTTGCGATATCAAGGCCGATCGTGGCAATCTCTGGCATAGTCAGTGGCTCCGCTCCGGGTTCTTGGACATGCCCATTCTGGCACGTCAGACGCTGGTGGAGGGCGCCATCCACGACATCACGGTAACTTGGCGTCAGGATATCCTGCGGTAGGCCCAGCTGCGTGAACCTGCCGGCTATCAGCTATAAGCGCTACCGCTTTCCACCTCAGATCATCGCTCATGCTGTCTGGTTGTGCTTCCCCTTCCCACTGAGCTTGCGCCTGGTCGAGGAAATGCTGCTCGAGCGTGGTATCGTCGTACCCTACGAGACTGTGCGGCGCTGGGCGACGAAGTTCGGGCCATCTTACGCCCGCCGCCTCAAACGCAAGACGCCAAGCCCTCGTGACATCTGGCACTTGGACGAGGTCGTGATCCGCATTGCCGGCCAGCAGCACTGGCGGTGGAGAGCCGTCGATCAGGATGGCAATGTCCTCGACGAGATCGTCCAGACGCGGCGCGGTACCAAAGCGGCCAAACGCTTGCTGAATTCGGTTGCCGAACCTACCTCATCACCGCATCTCTGATCCGAGCCGCAGCTTCTACGGGTCCAATGCCATCGGTGTACCAATCCAAGATCGCCAAATAGAGGCCATTGCGCAGGAGTTGGTGGTGCTCAGAGGGGACGTGTTCCTCAACGGCCTTCAGGTATCGCGAGAACGGTTTCAGCATCGCACCAGCCTCCGTTGATGGTCGTTGCTCCGGGACAGTGCTCTCCCAGGTAGAGCACCAATGGAGCAGGATTTTGGCGCGGTAGAAGGCTGGTTCATCCAATGAAGGAGGAGCGGTCCGATAGGCGTTCCTGGGCTACTTCTTCCGCCCGAACAAGGTGGCGAGCAGGCCACCTTGGTTATTGGCAGGCTGAGGCTCAACATCGACCGGAGTTTCCTCAGACTTTGTCTCTGCTTCAGGTATTCGTTCGATCTCCGGTCTTAAGGGGACATCGAGTTCAGCCGAACGAGGCTCATCCGACCCCTGGTCGACAGCTTCTTGTGCTTCCGGGATCATTGGCAGCGGCTCGCTAACCATGGTCTGCTCTGCGGTCGAGAGGACCTCAATACGACCTGGAAAGTCGGTCGGACACCCGTAGCGGACGAAATCTTGGAAACCACGCCTGATGGGGTGCTCCCGGTCGAGAATGACCTCGCGAGTGACATCAACGACGAAGAAGCGCCCTTCTCGGGTGGTGACATCAACCCGACTGACCGTACCCTCGCAAAAGCTCTGCATCGGGTAAGGTGGGTGGAAGTGAACGCGCACCTGATCCCCAATGGCAATCTTCATCGGCAATGTCTCAGCCATTCAGAGTTGGTACTCCTGCCCTCGGCAGACGCTGAGAGGCCCACATGGCGGCTTGGGTGCGGTTCGTTGCTCCGATCTTTCGCAGAATGGCTTTGACATGCACCTTGATGGTGGCTTCGGTGATATCCAGCTTGCGGGCGATGACCTTGTTCGGCTCTCCCTTCGTCAAGCAGCCCAGGATTTCCGCCTCCCGCCCTGAGAGCCTGTACGTCTTCAGATCAGACAACGTCGGCTCTGCCACGTTCTCTTGCAGGGGCTGTTCTTGCTTCTGCGGAGCCGCATCCATGAGTGAGCGCAGGACAACCACGGGCAAAACACTCTCGCCCAGCATGACCAGTTCCAGCGAATTGATTAGCACCTCGGGACCACTGGCGGTGAGGCAGAAGCCGTTCACGCCTGCCTCATGCGCCGCCCGCACGAAACCGAAATCGAACTGATCTGCCAGAGCAACGATCCGGGCCTCTGGTGACTGCTCTCTTACCTGCCTGATCACCTCAAGCACACGACCGCTGGTCTGGCTGGCTTCGATGATCACCAACGCCGTGCTGAGGGCACAATACTGAAGCCGTTTCGAGCCTGTGATAGATGCTGCCTCGGCAACTGCAAAGGGCGGATCCCGCAGGATGTGCTGAAGTCCTGAGCGCAGAAGGGGGCTGTCGCAGATCAGAGCCGTAGGGATTGCCGAAATGAAACGCGTGGATGTGGTGTCAGTGTCCAACGAGCGATCATGTACAAGCGTCAGCGTCTGTGCAGTCATCCGCACCCCCTGTTTAGTCTTCCGAGTTAATCAAAAGTCAACAAGGAGCAGAGTTTCTGTCTGTCTGAATCCCGACACTAATCTGGTTAGAAGAATACTCTAACTGTGACATGCAGTCACGTATCTGTGATCACGCAGGAGAAAGCCGGTTGGCTGAGCAACTTCGAGGCCAAAGATAGAAGGGGAGGCTCGCTTCAGGGTTCATGATAACACTCTCCCTCCTTCTAAGCTTCCGCAAATAAAAGAAGCGCCCGCAGGGGCGCTTAAAGTTCCAGGCCGTAGGGGCAGAATAGCCGGTGAAACTAAGATTTGGTCAGCCTACTGCTCTGAGGTCGTCCGACACAACTGACGATAGGTGGCTTTGGAGTTCGGCGATCAGCGCCACGTAAGGCTGACGCCGCTCGCGGTGCCGCCGCTTCAGGTTGTCGATAATCTGTCTCTTCAGCGGAGGATCAGTCCTGCCGTGCTCAACCCGCTGCATCTCGTGCTGGTGCTCAAAGTCGAGGTTGGACAGGGTCCGTGATGTGCTCTGCAACAGGGCACGAAGATCGAACGGCTGCTCCGCACCAATGATCAGGCGGCTCAGTGCAGAGGAGTCTTGCTGGTGGTTCTGCATTGTGGCCTCAATGAATTGGGCTGAGCCGCACCTTTGGTTAGATGCTTAAGCTCAGCCCATGCACATTCTGAAGAAACGGTTCATCCCTAAACAGCCCTCTTCAGCATTCCTTAGTCATGCTCCGCCTCTCGCCGTCTCTGAGCGAGAACTCAGGCGGGTGTCAGCCCGTGCAGCCAGGATGTTTGCTGAAGACGCGCTGGGAAATACTGAACAATGCACCCTTCGTCTGTCTGAAATCCGACAGAGCGGATAACTCTTTCGTATATGTCAGCTTGCCGCAGCAGGATAATGTCCTGTCCTGGCGACAGTTGTACAATAGAGCCTTGGTGTGTGGAGTTCATGCTTGATCGAGGGAGAAAGCCATGCGTATCCACGCCATTGTTACCGCCATCTGTCTATGCGTCTCAGTTCCCGCCATAGCACAGGACAAGGCAACCATTCAGAGCTTGAACGACAAGTTTGCCCAAGCCTTCAATGCGGGCGATGCGGCAGGAGTTGCTGCCCTGTACACTGAGGAGGCCGTCATCCTGCCGCCTGGGGCCGAGATGACGAAGGGCAGGACTGCCATTCAGGCATTCTGGGAGGGTGCTGCGAAACAGCTTGGCAATGGCAAGCTGACAACCATTGAAGTAAAGCCGCTTGGGAGCGACCGAGCCCTTGAGATAGGCACACTCTCGTTCCGGACAAAAGCATCACAGCCGCAGGAGGTCACGGGCAAGTATGTGGTGGTCTGGGAGAAGGTCGGAAGCGATTGGAAGATCGCCACTGACATCTGGAATACAAACAAGTAGCTCGTCCAAGCAGCTACAAGGCGAGGGTTCTTTCCTGCCTAAGAATCAGGGCACTTAGCGGAATTGAAGTAGATGAGCTTAGCTCGTCCGCTAAGCTTTTCACATAGGTTAAGACATTCAGGAACGGGGCTCGCGGCCTTAGCGTTACAGTTCGTGCAGGTCGCTAATAGCCTCCTCTGTACATCCTGGAGAACTCGCATGGTGAACCTGCTCGGCGTCAACGGCCAATCCACCCCTGATAAGGATGGGGGTAAGTGTATCGAGAGTTCGTTGGACAACAGTCTGCCTGAGAACTCGCAGGAGAACCTCGATGCAAGGCTCGATCATGCCATTGAGGAGACCTTCCCAACGAGCGACCCAGTGTCGGTGACCATCACAAAAGGTCCTGAGCCTGATAGCCCTGATCAGGAACGCCGTTCTTCTTCGGCGGGTGATCAGGGAAGCCCACCGGAGCAGGACTCCACTGAGCAAATTCTGGATCAGGTGCGGGAAGCCCTGCACGACGTTGCCGATCAGGCGTCCGGTGCAGCCCGCGACATGTACAGCCGAGGTGAGCACTACGCGCGGCAAGCACGAGAACAATATCCGGAGGCAGAGCGGTACATTCGCGAGGGTCAGCGAGCCGTGACCCAGCGGGTTGCAGGAAATGCCCTGCTTGCGTTGCTGATGGCAGGAGTGGCCGGATACGCCTTGGCTTGGATGATCCATGGGCAACGGCGCGGATCAGACGAACACATCCCGGATTATGGCCGAACAGAGCGTGGATACGCTCCGCATCGGCAAACTTAAAGCAAATAGCACCTGAGATGATGCGAAAGAGGGAGAACACACATGGCTCACACAAATTCCTCAACCAACACCAATGCTCCCGGCGTGATGACCGGCAGCCCTTGATCGAGAGTGATCGGGTTGAGGGAACGGCGGTGTATGATCCGCAAGGCAACCATCTCGGCTCGATCAAGCGGCTGATGATTGAGATGATCAGCGGCAAGGTCGCCTATGCGGTGATGAGCTTTGGCGGCTTCCTTGGCATGGGCGAGGATGAGCATACCATCCCGTGGAGCAAGCTCGATTACGACACCAGCTTAGGCGGTACCGGACGGACATGAGAGAAGAGCAGCTTCGTGGTGCCCCAACCTTCTACCGGAATCGTGACGACTACGATTGGTCGGACCGAGAGCGCGAACTGCATGATTATTGGAAGACGCCCTACTACTGGGGCATCTGAGGTTGAAGGGGCGCCCATTCTCAAATCGTAGGGATCAGCTATAGGAGCGATGTAACTCCTATGGCTGATGATTGAGGAAGGGCATTGACGCAATGCTGCAATCGCCGATCAAGTTGCACTGATGGCAAGCAAGCGACAACAGCGAGAAAACGTACCTTTCTGCCCGTTATCCACAGCCGGCTGAAAAGATGGTTAACGTCGTCTCAATGCCTCGGTACATCTACTTAGGCGGTGATTTGGAGGCGGTGATGGGTAGCAGCGGCGCGGGTGGCAGAAGAGTTTCGCCGGTCTCTGACGAAGACCTTCTGCGCACCATCGGCGAGGACCTCCGCAGTTTGTACGCTGACATCATCCGACAGCCTTTGCCTCCGAAGATCGAAGCTGCTCTCGCCCGAATAGACCGAGTGCAGAGCCAAAGTAGTAACCTGCGCCATCCGGCAGCACATTGGGCTGGGACCTCGCTCGGGCTCTAAGCACTTACCAGGACAGCAAAGGCCGCAGCGAGCGAGGCAGCAATGACGCTGTACTCGGCCCACGTATGCCATCGCGGTCTGCTATGAAAATTCACTTCACGCAGCATGTTATTGCTCCAAGAGGACTCGAATCTGCTCTTTGCTGTTTTTACGTTCCTGAATCGTTCTCATACTACGAGGGCCATCGGAAGGGTCAAGTGAACAGGAGCATTTTCCATGAGAGCCCTGCACCCCAGACTGGGGCACGAGCGAAGCTGATCAATAAGCAGGGACGAGCCGCCGCTCGATCAGGGGCGCATCCATCCGGAAGCGCAGGCCATCTGAGGCATACTGGACCTCCACCTCAGCTTTGCACTGCATGGGTAGAACCCGCTGGAGCAGAGTCGAACCAAAACCTCGGTGCTGAGGCTCCTTCACCGGAGGACCACCGACCTCTCTCCACTCCAGGTGGAGCTTCCTTAAGCCCTCAACCTCATCCACGTTCCACTGAACCCGGACATACCCCTCTGGATTCGAAAGAGCCCCGTGGCGGACAGCATTAGTGGTCAGTTCGTGAAGTGCCATGCCGACTGGCACTGCGAGATCAGCCGATAGCTCGACGGATGGTCCAATGAGCATGAAGCGGGGTTGTCGGCTCTCAGCAAATGGGTGTAGCTCACTGACAACAATCTCGCGCAGGGAGGCTGTCTGCCAATAATCTTCGGTCAGCAGGTTGTGGGTCTTCGCTAACGAGGTGAGCCGGTTGGAGAACGAGTGGTTGAACTCGTCAAAGCTGCCGGTGGACCGACCTGTGGCTCCGACGAGTGCCTGGACTGTTGCGAGCGTGTTCTTCACCCTGTGGTGAAGCTCGCGGACCAGTAAAGTTTGCCGCTGCTCGATCTGGCGGCTGGCCTCCAGCACCTCATCCCGCTCGGCAAGGGTGCGGCGTAGCTCCAGTAGCGCCATAACCTGCCGCGCCAGCATCATGAGAGTGACAGACTGATCCTGGGTCAGGTCACGCGCCACATTGTCGAAGACGCACAACGCTCCTAACGGCACCCCATCAGGTGTTCTCAGTGCTGCCCCGGCATAGAAACGCAGGTTGGGCTCGCCCGTTGCCAGAGGGTTATGAGCAAAGCGAGGGTCCTCCGTCAGGTCGGGAACGATGGTCAGCCCAGCCTGAAGCATGGCAGTGAGGCAAATGGAACGATCTAGGGGTGTCTCTCGAATCCCAAGCCCTACCTCGGCTTTGAACCACTGCCTGCGGTCATCAATGAGGCTGATGAGAGCGACGGGAGTCTGACATGTATGGGCGGCAAGCTGTACCAGATCGTCGAACGCTGGCTCCGTTGGCGTGTCGAGAACCCGATAGCTGCGCAGGATAGCGAGCCGGTCAGTCTTTGATTGAGGGAGCAAGTTGCCGTTCAACACGAGGAGATTACCAATGACACCACTCGTGAGACGGTGCTTAATCTATGTTAGTTCGAGTGAAGCGGCTGATTTTCCAAGCAATTCAGAGACCGCCGACCAGAAGCTGCTGGCAGGCTTTGACCAGAGCGCCAGACGGGACGGGTTTCTCAATCCAAGTAATGTGCCGGAAGTCGGACAGATGCTGCTGATCCTCCTGATATCCTGAGTAGATCAGGAACGGGACCTCACGGCGGCTTAGCTCCAAAGCGATCTCCCGGCAGTGGCCATCCTTCAGGGTTGTGTCCAGGACAGCTATGTCAGGCGTGGTCGTTCGTAGCCACTCACGGGCAGCAGAGCAGGTTGGAAACGGTCCAGCAACCTCATAGCCTGCATCTTGCAATTCATCCTGAACGTTGAGCGCAATAAGAGCCTCGTCCTCCAAAACAAGGACAAGTGGTCGGCTGTTGGCTGGTTGACTCATCTGGTCAGTCTTCGCTCATCAGGCTTGAATCTAACCTGAACAGCCAAACTTGGCCATTAATTATGAAATTGAGCAGTTCACCTCATGGCCAGGGCCGCTTTGGTTAGATCATCAGGTCCCAAGTCAGCCTCACCTGACAAATCGAAGAGTGACGCCAGTTTGAATCGGGCGCGGTTCACGCGGCTTTTGACCGTGCCAACCGCCACCTCGCAGACCTCAGCCGCTTCTTCATAGGACATCCCGTGCGCTCCCACTAAAAGCAGCGCCTCTCGCTGATCCGGGTGTGTTCTGAGGCAAGCGGTATAGGACCCATCGGCATCCTCCACCTCGCGCTTGCGTTTGCGGTACTCGGAATGAAAGAGATTGCGCAGGATTGTGAAGAGCGATGCGTTGAGGTTCGTCCCTCGTTCAAATCGGTCAATAGACCCCCAGGCCCGCACGATGGTGTCCTGCACCAGATCGTCAGCGCGATCAGAGTGACCTGTCAGGAATATCGCAAAGGCGCGCAACTTCGGAATGGCTGCAACTATCTCGTCGCGCAGGCTGTCTTCAACCATGAGCTTCAGGAGCGCTACGGCCCGCGTCGATCTGGCGGACAAGAACGATCAGACTTGGCGACAAAGGAAGCTGTTCGAGGTCGGCATACATTTCGCGCAAGCTCGTACCGATCCTCTCGTGGGTTTCAACCTGGATGTCGAGCCACAGATGGTCGTCCCTCCAAGAATGAGGAACAACGATAATGTACTCTTCAGGCCAGTCGTCGGATGCTTTATGGCCCATCGGCGTTCCTTCCCATCGCTCTCTTTCTGGCGTTGAGGCATCAACGAGGAAGGCCGAGTGGCGTTCCTGGCGAACGGTCACCTTTCGCTAACATATGTTTATTTCTCGGGCGCAACAAAGTAGTAGGAACGGGAATAGCTTGGCCGCGTTTCTCCCTGCATCATAGGAGGCGGGGATGCCAAAGCTCGGGATGAGGCTCGTCAGACTGATCAAGCCTTTTAGTATCCTGACCGTAGCTCTGGCTTTTCCGTTCGCGATCAGTGCTGTGCCAGCCCAGGCTCAAGGCATCTTCGGGCTGTTCAGAGCCTTCTCCCAACCCACGCCACCTGCACCGCAGCCGCAAGCGTTCGGCTATCAGCCTGATCCTGAGTTTGAGCAGCCCCGCCGAAAAGCCCGCCCGCGCCCGAAGCCTGTTGTCGTGGAGCAACTGGAGGTCAAGAAGCCCATCGAGCCCAAACCTATGGGAGAGATTGCCAATCCTGTTCCGGCACTTCTGGCTGACAGCACCTTGCGTCCCGGCGATATGGTGATGTTCCCGGATGGGCTACGCGTCTTCACGGGTAAACCCGGAGGGTCTCACAAGCTCACTGACTTCAAGCCTCTGGCCCAGGCAGGCAAGCACCTTTCCCGTGCAACGCGCAAGCTTGTCCAGCATCTGCTCCCCAGTGAGAACATTGCATGGAACACGGATGCAGTTAGGTCTGGCGGCAAGCTCGCAGCCAATACGGATGGTGTCACAACCACAGGAAGCGTGAGCAGTCCCAAGAACCGGAAGGGCTCACAGTCGCGATGACGCTCGCCTAAAGCTGATCGAACCCGTCAAAGCGTCACGCGTGAGCGGGGTGCTCCTCAACAAGCGTTCCAATCAGGCGCAGCAATTCCTGCTGTTCTGGACCATTGCCTCGGCTCAGGAAGGCTGCAAGGTCCTCATGTTCCACGTGCCCACCCGAGGCCGCATTGGCTTCGTGATGGATGAACAAAACCCCTGAAGGATCACGGATCAAATACCAGCGGTCGCCACTTGAGCTTTCGTAGAACTTACGCGCCTTCTTCACAGGAGTCCCCTATCAGATCGGTCAACGAGGTCCTTGAAAGCGGCTCATGCTTGGATGCCGCTCAATCGTGCTCAGCCTTATAACATAATAATGGCACGGCATTGACTGGTGTTTGCATTGTTCAGATAGAGCCTCGGATCGCGGCTGCGCGCGGGCATTCAACGGCAGCAACCTTTGTCACTTCCGACGACTCCCGACTGGCATAGTCGCGGATCGGGCTTGCCGCCTCATCAAGATGAAGGCTGAGATGCTCGATCTCGGACGCGGTCATCGGCCTTCCATGTGCAGTGAGCATTTCAGCGAGGTCCTCCGGGAGGGCATCAACATGCTCTTGGAGGAGGAGAAGGGCGGCACGGATGGTACACAACTCCCGTTCGTTAACGCCAAGGGTGAGCTTCTTCATCTGGTAGAATCGGCCTCTCAGCTTATCCATTCAGGCTACCTGTGGATGAGGCAGAATCATGGCAGTTAGCGGTGGGGTGATCTGGTTACCTCGCTCCTGACCTGATGACGGGCCTGCCACGTCAATCGTTTCTATGTTGCCGGTGTATATTCAGGCAGAACCGATTGTCCCAGTCGGGGCCACATTCCTTCAGACCTCCACGCAGTGCAACGGTTCCTTAATCCCCCTTGCCGACGATCCCACCTGAAAGGGTGTGATCATGATCGTAGGAGCAGGACGACCGGAGGAACCATCGTGCCAGAGTCGTTCTCTGGCGACCAGAAGTTCAACGCTTCGTTGGCTCGGCGGGATTGTTGCGGGTATCCTGATAGCTCAAATCTTCATTCAGCTTCCTGCCCAGGCAGACGAGTTTGATGCTCTGGCCATCTATAGCGAAGCAAGACCCATGAATGACCGCTGGCAAGCTTGTGCCGCGTCGTATGTACGGCAGCGGCTCCAATCTCGGGTCCCGTCAGACTCCCTTGCCAGCACTGCTTTACGCCATTGTCGGCATCAGGAGGGCAGGCTCCGTCGCTTCTTTGTCAGCAGGATCGGAAAGCGGTCTGCGGAGAATGTGATTGCCGTTCTGCGCCAGCGCTATCAGGAGGACCTTGCCGCAGCGATCAACGAGCTTCGGACACGTGACTAACCTTTCCATCAGGAACACGCTCATTTCGGCCTTTCAGGCTGCGGCGAGCCACTCGCGAAGTTTCGTCCAGCGCCTCTTCATCTGCCCGCCCCTGACGGCAATCCCGACAGCTTTCTTCTGGCCGACCAGCACCACGAGTCGTTTGTCACGGGTGACGCCGGTAGCTGGCGACGAAGTCTTCCCAAAGCAACTTTATATCGCGCACTCGCATCAACGACATGGCATTGGTTCACGGGTGTTGTCACGTTGACTGCCGCCAGGCGCGTTAAGGCCGAATTGGCCGCCAGACAGGCTCAAGCAGCAATGTTGGCCGCAGACTTCCACTCCGCCATGGCG
>Ga0049072_1001327_pt1 | contig 11904 bp, 13 predicted proteins | sample FECB27metaG_FD_55053 | JGI IMG/M metagenome (GOLD analysis project Ga0049072, IMG submission 55053) | Cyanobacterial communities from the Joint Genome Institute, California, USA - FECB-27 | ecosystem: Environmental > Aquatic > Thermal springs > Hot (42-90C) > Microbial mats | place: USA...
GACATACTGGCTCGTCACCAGCGCCGTGCCCGGCAGCGGAACTGACAGCGAGAGAGCCTGCTCCTGCACGAGGCGCAGGTCTTTGAGCATTAGGTCGATGCGAAAGCCGGCGGATGCATCCCCGGCGATCATCGCCAGCCCCAGCTTGTCGAGCATCCAGGACGCGGCGGAACCGCCCAGCAGCACATTGCGGAGCTGTTCGAGATCCACGCCGGAGGCGCGGCCAAGCGCAAGCGCCTCGCAGATGGCTTGGAGGTTGATGCCGCAGACGAGTTGGTTGCAGAGTTTGACGGTCTGTCCGGCCCCGGCTTCGCCCACATGGATGATCGTCGTCCCCATAGCCCGGAAATACGGCTCCGCACGCAGGAAGGCGTCTCGGTCACCTCCGACCATGATCGAAAGCGAGGCATTCTTGGCGCCGACCGGGCCACCGGACACGGGTGCATCGAGGAATTCCACACCGGCCGCCTTGAGATCGGCATGCATGCGCCTGACAGCGACGGGAGAAATCGTGCTCATGTCGACGAGGAGACGGCCTCGTGGCGGCGACGCTAAAAGGCCGCCTTCGCCGTAGACGATCTCCTCGACCTGCGGAGTATCGGGGAGCATGGAAATTACGATATCCGCGTCGCCGGCTGCATCGGCCGGGCTCTCAGCGCCGGTGGCACCTTGGGTAACGAGGTCGTCGACTGCCTCCTTACGCACGTCATAGGCGCAGACTGCAAATCCGGCCTTGAGCAGGTTGAGCGCCATCTCGCGCCCCATCGTCCCCAGGCCCACAAAGCCGACCGTCGCGTTCTGTTCGTTCCGTCCCATCGTGGCTCCCTGTTCTTGGTCAAGTATCATGAGGCGCTCCGGGCGTCGGATTCACCGATTGCGGCGCGACGACGGAAATCGTCACCGATTGCGAAATGCTCTCGTAGGACCCTTTCCGCATGCTCTGGGTCTCGGCCGACGATGGCGTCAAAGATCCGGCGATGATCCTCGATCAGGTAGGTTTTCATGGTGTCGAACACTTGAAGAAGCTCCCGGCGACCGCGATGGGAGCGCATCAGAATGCCGGACAGCGAGTTGTGCAGCACGATCAGCGTCTCGGACTTGCCTGCGTTGACGACGACACGGTGAAAGTCGAAATCGGCCGCGCTGCCGCCGTCGGGGTCATCGATGGTTTCGACGATGCGTCCAAGTGCCTGCTGCAACTTCTCGAAATCGGAAACGGTGGCCCGCTCAGCGGCAAGCCGGACAGCTTGGCATTCAATCGCGATGCGCGCCTGCATTACGTCGTCGACGACGTCAGACTGCTGGGCCAAGGCGAATGTGAAGAAGTCGTTGAGAACAGACGGGTCGGGTCGGCGAACGATTGTTCCGACTCGGTCGCGGATTTCCACAACGCCAAGAACCGTCAGGGCGCGTAGCGCCTCGCGCAGGATCGGTCGGCTCACACCGAGCTGCGCAGCGAGATCGCGTTCAGGGATCAGCCGGTCACCCGGTCGCAAGGAGCCCGCAAGCAAACGCTCACGCAAGAAGGCGAAGACCTTCTCGAACCCTTTGCCGCCACTCTCCCTAAGCCGCGTGATTTCTAGATCAGCGGTCATTCATGTTACCTTGGTCAGACCAGAATACATACCATGGTTTATCGGTCAAGTAGCTTATAGGTGAGCGAGGTAGTCATTAGCTTTAGATCGGTGCATGGCTCCTACTCAGAGTGGAGCCTCCCTCAATCTCACCTTTGAGGCGAAGACCTTGGCGAGAAGTGATGAACATCATTCCGACGTACCGCCCGGGAGATGCCTAGTTCTGGCGACCGTCGCGGAATGTCCGAAGTTGGCACTTCTCGGAAGTAAGCCGAAGGTCGGTTTAGGGCAGGAACAGCGGACGTCCCTGAGGGTACGGGATCGGCAGAGGATGGCACTGGGCTGACCTTAGCCGCATTTCCGCGGATGCTGGGTTTAGCAGATCTTCGGACCGACATCCGCTACTACTTAGTTTGACCCGACACAGACCCTCCGAGTTGGGAGATCGGGTTTCGGCCGTAGCGCAGTTCGATCTCCGATCGTGCCCTGACTCGTGAGCAGGCAATCCACCCCTGCTGGGCTTACTCAAAGGGGTTGACGCCATTCCCGCAAGCTTGGTCCGGTGTGCTTCGCAACAAAGATACGGTCCGGCTCTAAGTTGAGAGCAGCTACCTTCTGTGACACACTAGCCGCGGACGAAGCTTGTTGGCACCAACCCAGGAGCGGCCTCGGACAATGGCCACTGCAGGTGATCGGGTTGTACGGCAGCAGCGGACCATTGGGCCGCTTCTTTTGGCTGCAGTTATACTCGGGCTCCTTGGATTGCCTTTGGCCGTGTGGCTCGATCTGCGGCTGCTCTCGGAGAACATGCTCCGAACCCAGGCGGGAGAGATCAGCCGGATCATCGATGACATGCGCGGCTTCTACGGCAGTGACGTGGTCGCACGGGTGCTCCAGGCCAATGGCCCTGTGACCGCTGTCCACAACTATCGTGATCTCGCAGGCGCAATCCCGATCCCGGCGACCCTCTCGATCGAACTTGGAAAGCGCATCAGTGCACACGATGGCTCCGTGAAGTACCGCTTCGTCTCGGATCACCCCTTCAGGGGGCGGGAGCCGCACAACCTCGACCCTTTTGAGCAGAAAGCGATAGTAACACTTCGTGCCCTTCCAAATGACTCTGTCATAGAGGTCACGGGATCATTTCTCGACCGTTCCGTCCGCGTGGCCAGTCCCGTCCTCATGGGACAGGTCTGCGTTAGCTGCCACAACACTCATCCTGACAGTCCCAAGCGTGATTGGAAGGTAGGGGATGTGCGTGGTATCCAAGAGATATCGGTAGTCCAGCCGATTGCGGCTAACATCTTCTCGTTCAAGTTCCTGCTTTCGTACCTCTTGTTCGCAAGTTTAGCAGGTTTCACCATCATCCTACTGCAGCGCCGGCAAGCAGCTCTGATCCAGGGCATGAACCGGGAGCTGACCGAGGCTAATGACTTCTTGGCGACGATTTCGATGAAGATCGCCAAGTACCTCTCTCCCCAAATCTACAAGAGCATCTTCAGTGGCCAGAAGGATGTTGCGATTGCAACCGAGCGCAAGAAGCTCACGATCTTCTTTTCCGATATTAAGGATTTCACAGCCATTTCCGAACGGCTGCAGCCTGAGGATCTGACCGCGCTCCTGAACCAGTACTTCACTGAGATGTCGGCCATTGCCCTGCAGCATGGAGCAACAGTCGACAAGTTCATTGGGGATGCAATTCTTGCTTTCTTTGGCGACCCTGAGACAAAAGGGGTCGAGGAGGATGCTCGGGCCTGCCTGCGGATGGCTGTCGATATGCAGCGCCGGCTGGAGCAGTTGAATACGCATTGGCACCAGAAGGGAATTGAGCAGCCGTTCCGGGCTCGGATGGGGATCAACACAGGCTACTGCAATGTAGGGAATTTCGGCAGCGAAGATCGCATGGACTACACAATCATCGGTGCCGAGGCGAACTTGGCGGCTCGGCTGCAATCAATCGCAGAGCCAGGCGGAATCTGCTTGAGCTATGAGACCTATGCTCTTGTTCGCGATCTGGTGCGCGCCCGTCCCTTGCCTCCAATTGCGATGAAGGGCATCAGCCGTGAGGTCGTGCCTTATGCTGTAGAGGGACTCCTCGGCGAACTGGCACAACGCCCGCAGGTGATCAGTGAACATGCAACTGGGCTGGACCTGTTCCTCGACCTTGAGGCTCTTGATGAGAAATCCGCAGAGCGCGCCCAACAGCGTTTGGCAGAGGCCCTTCTCGCTCTGACGACCCGAATGCGGCAAAAGCCTGCCCAATAGCTCACCGAGACGGAGCTCTAGCGGCGCACCTTTACCGCTTGCGGTCTAGAGCGTGCAGCAGGGCTGGTTGTGAATGGCCGGGAGGCGTCCCATGCCAGCTCCTCTGTCCCGAGACTGGCGTGAGCGGATCGTGCGTGCGGTGGCAGGCGGCTCCTCGATCCGGCAGACGGCCCTGCGCTTTGCCGTGAGCCCGTCGGTCGCTGTGAAGCTGGTGCGGCGCTTTCGCCAGGGCGGCGATGACCTGAAGGCCAACGACTGTGCCAAAGCCGATCAGTCCTTTTGTTCACGGCTTCATCTCTATGCGCTCATGGGCTTAAAAACAGAAAGTCACCTAAGTGAGAGCCTGTTACATACTGCAGCTTATGCGAAATTCGTGCTCAGTTGACGGTTTCGGTGAGGCGGTCCTGCATGCTTCTTTCAAGCTCAGACAGACCGCTGCTGATGCTGACCCAGCTTCCAGCCCCCAGCACTGTGGCCGAGACATTCACAAGGGCCAGGACGATCACCAAGACCACCATGAGGCGGGGGAACTCTTGCGGCTGTCGACCGCGATCCCTGGGCCAGTGGACCCGCAGGTGAAGGTTGGAGGCGAGCATCGGGCCAGTCCTCAGAAGGGTTCCAGCCAAGACCGCCAGATGGTGAGCTTGCAACGCGAAAGGTGAGGTGCGCCAAGGCACCTGGGGGATGCGAATTACGTGGCTCCCGCGTGCGATCAGGCGCATGATCAGCAGCAGTCTGGCATTGGCCTCAGCTCGGCATACCGCCATGTCTAAGACACTGAACAGATGCGAAGTACTTGCCAGGATTGACCGGGACATCGCCGAAGGCGAACGGCACGTGGCGGAGCAGATTGCCCTGATCAAGTGGATGAGAGAGGAGTCCCTCGACACGACCTTGGCCCAGAACTTGCTCTGTAATCTGGAGCAGATCCTTGGGCATTGGCACGCCCATCGACAGTTGATCCTGGAGGCAAACCCGCAAGACCGGGCGCAGGATCTCTAATCCCATACACGGCCCATAGCGAAATTCACCGCTCTGTTGCCGGTATGGCAGAGTAAACGTCCGCCCTGGGGTCAGCTTAAGCTGCTGATTGAAGATCAGTATTTTATTCTGGCCTCGTCCTTCCCCGCCGCATGCCCCACCCGAAGCGTCCGGAACTGCGCTGCGAGGGTCGTCTGCTTTGGCTGACCGACGCCCTGGCCGGAGGGGGTCGCCATACCTCCGGCCAGGGCGCCTGTGGCTGGAGAGGGACCCTGCCACACGCTAACGCTGACCTGTTCCGGCTCATTCGCAACTGAGCAACGGAGGCGAGCTCGGATTTCCTCCTCATTTGGATAGGATCGGCCTTCAGGCTGAGGCCACAGATGCGAAGGGCCGCGGCTCAGAGGTAAGGGTTCCCGGCCAAGGCAAGCCGCGCCCGGATCTGCCACAGGATGCCCTGACGCCTCGGCCTGATCCTTAGCCGCACGGCACAGGACACTCTTCTAGCCCTAAGTCTTAGTCTCTCTGCTTTGACATCATGTGTGGCGTCAGAAATGATTAAGATGCGTTAACCGCTCTCTCGGCCAGCACTGAAAGCAGACATGAGCAAGCAAGAGAAATTACGGGTTGATCCACGCCTTGACGCAGAGGATTGCACCCATCATTGCCCAGTCTGGCTGACGTTGTCGCTAGCATCGTTCGGGATTGCAGCCCTGATCGGCCATCAGATCTTCGGCTGAGACGCAAAGTAAGCCGCCCCGGCTGAGACACCTCCATGAACCTCAACCAGGGCGTCGTGACCCATTACACGAACCAACCAGAGCCACATCACTGAGGCTATACCGTTCCCGCTGCTCCACAACTGAGCATACGGGTTGAGCCTTTAATCCTAAAGGCTTGCGTTCTGGAATTTGAGGTAGCTCAGAAACAGCAACGCCGGCTCTGTTGCATCAACCTGTGGAGCCACAGGATCTGGTAGGTGATCAGGCCTACAAACACGCTCTGGCTTGTGCCTCACGAAGTTAATGCAACAGAGCCGTTCAGCGGGGATGCCATCTATGACGGCACGTTGGTCGACGACCTGCCGAGATGCGACAAGGACGAATACCGCAGGACCATGGAGCGGCTGCGTGAACTGAATGTCTCGATCGCCTTCGGCGGGCATGGAGATCCCATGTCGCGGGAGCGGATGAACGACATCGCGGTGAAGTACCTGAATTCTTCCATTGAGCGGACGAGGAGCCGAAATCCATGATCGATGACAGTAAACTGCAAGCCCTGCGCGAGAAGTACGCCAATGCCTCGGGCGGGGACATCTTCGACCCCCACTTCGCGTCCGTCGCCCAGGCTCAGTTCATGGGGTCTGACAGGCGCAAGTGGCCCTTCGCAGGAATTCCTACACTGCTCGATGCGCCGTACCGTGCCGATGCCCAGGACCAGCCGGACTTCAGCGGCCTCGACATCGCGCTCATTGGTGTTCCAATGGACTTGGGCGTGACGAACCGCAATGGAAGCCGCTTTGGGCCACGTGCGTTACGCACCATCGAGCGGGTTGGCCCGTACGATCACGTCCTCAGGTGCGCCCCTTTCTCCAAGGCCAGAATCGCGGACATCGGTGACGTGCCGATGCAGAGCCGTTACGACCTTGCCCTGTGCCATGCCGATATCGAGGCCTTTTACAGGAAGCTGGTCGGGGCGGGGGTGCGGCCGCTTACTGTCGGCGGCGATCACTCGATCAGTTCCTCCATCTTAAAGGCGGTCGGTGAGAGGTGTCCGGTTGGGATGATCCATATCGATGCCCACTGCGACACCGCAGGCCCCTTTGAGGGCGCGAAGTTCCAGCATGGCGGTCCATTTCGCTTGGCAGTCCTTGATGGGGTACTCAACCCCGAGCGAACCATCCAGATCGGCATCCGCGGCGGAGCCGAGTATCTCTGGGAGTTCTCCTACGAGAGTGGCATGACCGTCATCCACGCGGAGGAAGTGCCCGGGATAGGAATGCAGGCTTTGATTGAGAAGGCGCGTTCCGTCGTTGGAGATGGGCCGACCTATCTCTCCTTCGACATTGACAGCATCGACCCGGGCTTCGCACCTGGCACGGGCACTCCCGAGGTAGGTGGACTCATGCCGCGCGAGGTGCTCGAACTCCTGCGGGGGTTGAAGGGGATAAACTTCGTCGGGGGCGACGTAGTGGAGGTGGCACCCCAGTACGACGCAACGACCAACACCGCCCATGTGGCTGCGCAGGTGCTCTTCACTATGCTGTGCCTGATGGTGGGCGACTGAACCCTCGGAATGCCTGTATCCGTCCGGAACGTCGGGCATATGCCTGAGCAAGGCAGTGCACCCCGAACGGAGCTTGTCAGCATTCCACTCTTCAAATCTGGAACATCGAAATGGAACCCCTGATAAATAAGCGCTTGGTCCGCTTTCGCGCCCAAGAGCTGACGTTCGTTGAGCGTCCGGAAGGTGAATGGTTGACCCCAAGCTGTCATTCCCGAAAATGCTGTACCTGCCAATGAGGCGCTTGGTAGACATCTGAACAGTCCGATGACCCCATCATCATCCCTGGCGATCGAAGTGATTGCTCATCATCGCACTGAGCTCCTCCAGCGTGTAGGGCTTCTTCAGAACGGGGAAGCCGGCCCTCACAATGCCTTCAGGTGCTCCGGCAAAGTCTGTCGTGAGCAGGACTGGTATCCCGGGTATCTAACGGCGCAACTCTTTGGCCAGTCCTATGACTCCGAACCCGGCGTAGAGCTATCGGCGCGCTACCCTTCGGAGGCCGCACCATGATCAAAACACTCGATCAGCATTTCGGTAAGGACACGCACCTTGCGGGCAGGATATTGAGCGGGTGGGCGAACAACATAGATCCCTGCCGGAGGTGGTGGATAGCGCTTCATCACGGGTAGAAGCGCGCCGGAAGCAACGTAAACGTCCGTGATGCCATCGGGGACGTATGCGATCCCAAGGCCCGCTATGGCCGCTGCTACGAGAGCGACAGCGTTGTCAGCCTTGAAGCGCCCTCGCGGATTGACCGTGATGATTTTCTCGCCGTCCAGAAACTGCCAGGTTTCCGTTCCCTGCATGAGTGCCTGGTGGGCAGAAAGATCCTCGGGCTTTTCGGGAGAACCATGTATCTCGACATAGTCAGGGCTCGCAACAAGCTTCCCGTAGATCGGCCCGACGCGTCTGGCGATCAGATTAGAGGCCTGAAGGTAGCCCACCCGGATGGCGCAATCATACCCGTCAGCGACAAGATCGACAACTTGATCGCTGTAGCAGGTCTGGATTTGCAGGAGCGGGTGGTGTCGCGCCATTTCCGCCAGCACGGGAGCGAAGTGGGTCGGGCCAAATGACAGCGGTGCTGCAACGCGCAGGCGCCCGCGAAGCTCACCGGCAGGCAAAATCGTTTCTCTCGCCACATCGATTTCCGCACACACTCTGGCGGCATAATCCCGGAACGTGGTTCCTGCTTCAGTGAGAGACGCCCCTCGGGTGGTCCGTGCGAGAAGCTGGACACCTAGTTCCTCTTCGAGCCGGACGAGTCGCCGGCTCACCATCGACTTTGAAATGCCAAGCCGCACCGCGGCAGCCGAAACACCTCCGGCGTCAGCAACCTCAACGAAGGTCCGCAGGTCTTCGATGTCCAAGTTGGCGTTCCCCGATTCGCGACACAGCTCATCAGGAACGAGCACTACCGCATCATGGAGCGGAATGCGAGTGTTCGCGCCGGCAGCGCCGCTGTCAGCGCGAGCCACTCGGTGAGTTCACCGGATCGACAAAGTGACAGTAGAGGATTTATCGATGACGTTTCGTAACGGTCTTGCATCGCTCCTTCGTCCCGAAGATTCGGTATTGGTTCTGATCGACCACCAGCCTTACCAACTTGCGAACCTGAACAGCCACGAGCCGCAGATGGTGATCAACAACACTGTGGGTTTGGCTAAGGCAGCTAAGGCCTTCGGCGTCCCCACGATCCTGACCACTGTGATCGCCGAGCGGGGTGGTAACCTGTTCCCCCAAATCGCAGACGTATTCCCAGGCCAGGAGATAATCGACCGGACGTTCATCAACACGTGGGAAGATAAGACGACAGTGGATGCAGTTAAGGCGACCGGCCGCAAACAGCTGATCATCGCCGGACTCTGGACGGAAGTCTGCGTCGCCATGCCGACGATCCAGGCCCTTGGCGAGGGCTGGGATGTAACGGTTGTAACTGACGCATCGGGCGGTACATCGGTCGAGGCGCATGAGGTCGCCATCCACCGCATGATCGCAGCCGGCGCGAACATGATGACGTGGCTAGCGGTTGCATCTGAATGGCAGCGCGATTGGGCGCGAATAGACACTGCCGCAAAGATAACGGACGTGGTCGTGCAGCATGCCGGTGGCAGCGGCATTGCGTTCCTGTGGGAACAGCAGTTGCTCAACACGCCTGTTCCTAAGAGCGCATGATGATCTAATCAAGGTGATGAGTACCCCAAGCACGAGCTTTGCGAAGGATTTGCTCAAGTGTCGCTCATCAACCCTCCACAGGGGCACCATGGTGGATCGTATCATCCACCAGCGCGTACATTTCGCCACCACCGTACGGCCAACGCAATAGAGGATCGTGAGCATGAGTTGGAACCCAGCAATTGCACCGGGATGTCCCGATGATGTTGGCCTTGACGCGATTGAAACCCTCATCGTTCCCCGGGCCCGCGACCTTGGCGGCTTTGAGGTTCGACGTGCTTTGCCCGCACCGAAGCGGCAGATGGTTGGTCCGTTCATCTTTTTCGACCAAGCTGGGCCGGCTGAGCTTTTGACCGGTCAGGGCATCGATGTTCGGCCTCATCCGCATATCGGCCTTGGCACGGTCACCTACCTTTATCGCGGCGACTTCCATCACCGCGACAGCACCGGCGCCGACCAGATCATTCGCCCCGGTGCGCTGAATTGGATGGTTGCCGGACGTGGCGTTACGCATTCGGAGCGCACCACCGCGGCTGCCCGAAGCGGTCCGAACAGCCTATTCGGGATCCAGACCTGGTTGGCCCTGCCCGAAAGCCACGAGGATATGGCGCCGACCTTCGAGCATCACGGCAAGGAGGCGCTGCCGATGATCGAGGACCGTGGTGTCTCGGTTCGGCTCATCCTAGGCAACGCCTACGGCAAGGTCGCGCCCGCCAGAATGTTCTCGGAGACGTTCTACGCTGATGTGAAACTCGAACCCGGAAGCCGGCTGCCGATGCCAGACGATCACGAAGACCGGGGCATCTACATTGTCGAAGGCTCGATCTCGATTGCTGGCCAGATTTTCGAGGCACAGCAGATGATGGTGTTCCGCCCTGGCGACAAAATCACGGTTGCGGCCGGCGAAGGAGGCGCACGGCTGATGATCCTTGGCGGCGCGACGCTTGGGGGACCGCGTTACATCTGGTGGAACTTTGTCGCCTCGTCCCAGGAGCGCATCGAAGCAGCCAAGGCCGAATGGCGCGCCCAGAACTGGGGCAAGGGACGCTTCGATCTGCCGATCGATGACCGGGACGAGCACATTCCTTTGCCGGACTGACCGGCGCTTATGCCGACGCCCGTACAGAGCAGATGTTGGATGGAGAAAAAGCGGAATGACCAACAAGTGGCCTCACCTCGGCTATCTCAGCTGGCGCGAAACCTGTTCCGCCCTGCATCTCTACCTGCAGGTTGCTGGCAAATACCGGCTTGCTCATTCACCGTGGCTGAACCATTCGTGGAACGCGACCTTCTATGTCACGCCGAACGGCTTGGCATCCTCGCCGATCCCCGACGGCCCGGGCATCGAGATCCTGTTCGACCTTTTGGACCATAAGGTCGTCGGCACCAGCGGCGAAGGCCGCAAGGCTTCGATCGCGCTAGGACCGACCACGGTCGCGGCGTTCCACAGCAGTTTCGTGCAGTTGATTTCGGAACTCGGCGGGGCGCCGACCTTCAACGGACAACCGAACGAGGTACCCAATCCAATACCCTTCGCCGAAGATCATCGCGACAGGCCCTATGACCGCGACGCTGTTCAACGCTTTCATCAAGCGTCTGTGGCGGTAGATAGGGTCTTCAATCGGTTCCGCACGTCCTTTCTTGGCAAATCCAGTCCAGTTCACCTCTTCTGGGGCAGTTTCGATTTGGCCGTGACCCGGTTTTCGGGACGCCGCGCGCCGCTCCACCCCGGCGGCATTCCCGCCTTGCCTGACAATGTGGCGCAGGAGGCCTATGACCGTGAGGTCTCATCAGTCGGATTCTGGCCGGGCGGCGGCGGTATCGACTATCCCGCCTTCTATGCCTACGCTTATCCGGCGCCCAAAGGCTTTAGAAGCGCGTCAGTCCGACCCGATGCCGCGTTCTGGCACGACAGCCTATCGGAGTTCATCCTTCCCTACGAAGCAGTGCAGTCAGCTGCCGATCCAGACGAAGCCCTCATGGCATTCCTAATCTCGACCTACGAGGCTGCTGCCGACCTTGGAGGATGGGACCGCGATCTGCTGGAATGTGCGCAGGGACGGCCGCGCCAAGTGCGCCCACCCGATGCCGAATTGGCGAACGGTGCGCCTTCGATGACCGATAGGCCGGTCGAGCGGGAAGATGGCGCATCGAAGGGTTGCTACCGGATCGTCATCGACGGTGCTGAAGCCGAAATGACTTACAGCCGGGCCGGTGATGGCCTGATCATCATCGATCATACCGAAGTTCCCGCGGTCTTGCGTGGCCGCAAAGTCGGCGAGCGACTGGTGCGACAGGCGATCGAGGATGCCCGGCGCGAAGGTGTCGCCATCATTCCACTCTGCCCATTTGCAAAGGCGCAGATTGGCCGACATCCGGAATGGCAGGACGTATTGCGTCGTTCATAGGTCGGACGGCGATGGAATTGGACCTTCTGAGCTTTGGCCTGGAAGCAATTGCCAAGCGGCATCAAGCGAGAGGCCACACTATGAGCCACCTGCACCTGACATCGATGGAGGATGTCATGTCCGTCAAAGGCAAGGCGTTTCCTCAGAAGCCTTATCCGAACTGGACCGCTGTAGGAGTGAACTGGCTTGCGGGCTTTGATTTTGAGATCAAGGCA
>Ga0049072_1001339_pt1 | contig 11837 bp, 8 predicted proteins | sample FECB27metaG_FD_55053 | JGI IMG/M metagenome (GOLD analysis project Ga0049072, IMG submission 55053) | Cyanobacterial communities from the Joint Genome Institute, California, USA - FECB-27 | ecosystem: Environmental > Aquatic > Thermal springs > Hot (42-90C) > Microbial mats | place: USA...
CGGATCATCTCCGTAATCGGGCTGCGCGCCGCAGGTTTTGTCGCTGCGCCGGCAGCACTTGCGTCAGGTGCTGCTGCGTGCGGCACGAATGCGTGCGGATTCGGCCCCGCTGGCGATTGCTCGCTAGGTTCAGCCCCAGGACGCACGGGCGGCAGGAGCCGATCCGTTGCGGCCTCGGCAGGCGGCTCCGGCGCAAGCACGACCTCCCGTGTGTTGAAGAGAGGCGCTGGATGGCGGCTGCTCTGCAGTGCCAGCGCATTCCAGGCGATCGCTCCTCCGCATCCGGTCAGGAACAAGGCGGCGAGGATCTGCCGTGGATGACCGAAGATGAAAGCGGCGGCCTGCTCGGCCATGCCCGGCTTGCGGGGTGGCTTCGCGGCGCGCCGCTGCGGCGGCCGGGCCGGTGCCTTGCGCCGCACCACGGCGGGTAGATCCATATCGTCATCGGGCTGATCGACAAAAGCTTCGCGCAAGGGATCGTTCCGTTCTCGAAAGATGAGGTCGTTGTGGACCACGCAGGCGAAAGGGCAAGCCCGCGACAGGATCCGCGCGCTCTCCTTCTGGCATAGGAGCCTGACAGAGGGCGCTTAAACGAAACCTAATTGCCGCAGCCATTTGATTGAGGAGATCCCAGGCAACATCGATTCCGTTGCATGAGGGCCGTAGGGCGGCGAAGATAGCCCGAATTTTCTGTTGAATTCACAACAACTTGGCGTCGTCGAAGAGCAGCAAGGTTTCATTCATCCTGTTTGCAGGTTTCCCATGACACACCTACGCGGAAAGCACCGGGTCCGGTATGGTGCTGCATCATTGTTCGCTTCAGGCCATCCAGTTCCCACACATGTTGTCCATTCTCCGTTTCATTGTGATCGTCGGCGCCATTTTCTACTACTCGCCGGTCCGCCAGCAGGGCGAAGGCACGGCTGCCCTCGAAGCGCTGTTCACGCCCAAGGCCAGCGCGCCGGCCGCCTCTCCTCCGTCTGCATCCGAGGGTCCCGGCCACCTGGAGACTGTCTGGAAGGCTCTGCCCGACAGCGCCAAGCAGGCTGTGGTCGACAAGATCCTGACGTCGTCGGGCTTGCCCGTCGCGGACGCTTCCAAGCCGGCCGATACCCTGAAGCCGGAGGACCGTGCACTGGCCGCATCGAAGCCACGCACGTAAAATCACCGCACCCGTCGCCAAAGGGCAGCCCGATGGCTATATGAGCGGCAGACATCACAGGTTTTCCATGCTGCCGACCATCGACGAAATCGTTTCCAACTTCGAGCTGCTCGACGACTGGGAGGAGCGGTATCGCTACCTCATCGAGCTCGGCCGGATGATGGAGCCGCTGCCGGACGACGCCCATAGCGACGTCAACAAGGTGCAGGGCTGCGCCAGCCAGGTCTGGCTCCAGACGGATGTGAAATCCTCCGGCAACCAGCCGGTTCTGCACCTGCTCGGCGACAGCGACGCCCATATCGTGCGCGGCCTCGTGGCGCTCCTGATCTCCCTCTACGACGGCAAGACCGCATCCGAGGCGCTCTCCACGGATGCGCTTGGCCTGTTCAAGGAGCTCGGCCTGTCCGAGCATCTGACGCCGCAACGGTCGAACGGCGTCAGATCCATGGTCGAGCGCATCCGCCGCGATGCGCAGATGGCGCTGGCTGCCTCCTAAATCCGTCCGCCCTCGATCACCACTGCCTGCCATGTGCGGATGCCGCGCGAGGCGGCCGGTCCGCGTGCTTCCGACTCGATTCCGTAGTGCTCAGCGAGGCGCCCCAGCGCGAGGCGGATCACCACCTTGGCGGAACGCGCGGGCCATTGCCGCTCCCGCTCGATCTGCTCCAGCCCTTTGAGGAAGCCGCAGAGATCAAGCAGCAGGTCGCTGAAATCGCCCCCGATGGCATCGAAGGCGTGGCGGAGCCTCTGGCGGGCCGCGACCATCCGGTCCGTGGCCTCCCCCGGAGAGGCAGGGCCGCCGGTCCTCGGCATCGCGTCCCAGCGCGCCGTGACGCCCGGCAGCAGGCCGGCGAGCATGATGTCGGTCCGAAGCCGCTCTCCCGCCTGGAAGGCTGTCTCGTCGATCATCGGTTCGCCGTTGCGATCCCGGCGCCGGCGCAGCCAATCGAGGGGGCTCTCCTCCGTGTCGATCCGCACGCGCGTCGTGCCCGTGGCGGTCTCGACCGTCGCGGCTTCCGTCTCGCGATGCTGATGCAGGAAGGCTAGGTCCGCCTCAGGTGACGAGATGCGTCGCCGATGGGCTTCGCCAGCCGATGTCAGTTGCAGGGTCCGGCGGCCAGAGGCTGCCTGCTGCCAGCCCGCGAGATCCTCGCGCACGAGGGAGTCCGCCGCCACCGCCGCAACGCGCCCTGCCCCGACTGAGACGCCGCCGCGGCGCCTGTGGATAAGCACGCTTGACGGGTCCGTCGGATCGACGAACGCCCAGGTCTCCGGCTGGCCCAGCGCCTCAAGCAGGCGCCGCGCCTCCCGGGTCAGGGAATCGCCGGCCAGTTGTACAGCGCCGGAAACCATCCTGTTCTTTGCATGTCCTTTCCGCCTCTTCGAACCGGCCTTGGCCGGTGCTGAAAGGTCTGCTGCGGCAATACTTTGATGAACCGCATCGCCGTCTTCAATGTTCATGTTTTGTTCCCATAAATTAATTAAGGAAGGGGTACCCCCTCCTCCTTCGATAGTGGGGGCATATTCCTAGTTGTCAACGCGATTCAAAACTGTTGATAAGACTGAGGATAACTCGGACGGCGCCGGTGCCGCCCGCACAAAGGCCGCAATGATCCCCCGCATTTTCCAGCGAGGGATCGCGCCCTCTTTATGCGGCAGACAAGACTTCAAGCGAACCCGGCTCAGCCCCTTCTGCGAAGGGAAAACCTTCGTCCGCCCAGCCTGTTATACCACCGAGCATCAGCTTCACCGGGCGTCCGAGTTGTGCCAGCCGCAGAGCGGCCCTGTCGGCGCCGTTGCAATGCGGGCCGGCGCAATACACCACGAACAGTGTCGTGTCGGGCCAAGCGGTCATTCGCTCCGGCGTAATAGCCCGGTGCGGAAGGTTCAGGGCACCCGGCACATGGCTGCGGGCATAAGCGTTGGGCCCGCGCACGTCGAGGAGCACGAAGTCGGCTTGGCCGCTCACAAACGCGTCGTGCACATCGGCGCAGTCGGTCTCCAGCGAGAGTCGAGCGGCGAAATGCGCCTGTGCGATGGCGGGTGCGGCTGCGGGAATGGCCGCGACGGAACTGGATGGCATGAGATCCTCCTTGTGGAAAAGCCATGGCCAGAGTTCCGCACAGGCGTCATGGTGGAAAGTGGCGCTCCCGCCAACAGACGTAAACATCATGCCAAACCGCCTCGTCGTCGCCCTCGCCTATGATCGTCTGAGCACGTTCGAGTTCGGCATCGCGGTCGAGATCTTCGGGTTGCCCCGTCCGGAGATGGGACCGGACTGGTACCGCTTCGCCGTCTGCGCCATCGAGCCTGGCCCCTTGCGCGCTATCGGCGGCTTCCAGATCATGGCGGATGGTGGCCTCGAGCTTCTGGAGCAGGCGGACACCATCGTGATTCCCGGCTGGCGTGGAGCCTCAGCCGAACCGGTCCCGCCGGCGCTCATCGACGCCCTGAGGCGGGCGCATGCGCGCGGTGCACGGCTGATGTCGATCTGCTCCGGCGTCTTTGCACTCGCCGCCACCAGCCTGCTGTCGGGCCGCCGCGCGACCACCCACTGGCATTATGTGGAACAGCTCTCGGCAGCTTATCCCGAGATCAAGGTCGAGCCGGACGTTCTCTACGTGGATGAAGGCCGGCTGCTCACATCCGCCGGCAGCGCTGCGGGAATCGATCTCTGCCTGCATGTGGTGCGCAATGATTTCGGCCCCGAGATCGCCAACCGGCTCGCCCGCCGCCTCGTGGTGCCGCCCCATCGCGAGGGTGGTCAGGCGCAGTTCATCGAGCGCCCCGTTCCGCCGGCACGGGAGGGGGCGAGATTCGCCCCCCTGTTTGACCGCATGCGGCAGCGTCTCAGCGAAGAGCAGCCCATCGACATGCTGGCCGCGGAGGCGGGCATGAGCACGCGAACGTTCCTGCGCCGTTTCAAGGCGGCAACGGGCCTTCCACCGGGCGAATGGTTGCTCGGCGAGCGTCTGATCCGTGCTCGCGAATTGCTGGAGACAACACGGAACTCGATTGAGGATATCGCCGGCACAACCGGCTTCGGTTCCGCAGCAACCCTTCGTCATCATTTCCGGTCGCGGCTCGGCACCAGTCCAGCGGCTTATCGAAGCCACTTCGCACAAGGGGTGAAGATCGCCTCCACCCTCGGCACAGATCCGGAATGAAAAAAGCCGCCCAAGGGGCGGCTCATTTCAACAAATGATTGTCGTTTAGCTGGCGCTGCGCGAAGAGCGGCGCTTCCGGCGCTGCTGGCCGAGGCCCATTTCCTTGGCGAGCTCGGAGCGGGCCTTCGCGTAGTTGGGAGCCACCATCGGGTAGTCGACGGGCAGGCCCCACTTCTCGCGATACTGCTCGGGGGTCATGTTGTACTGCGTGCGCAGATGGCGCTTCAGCGACTTGAACTTCTTTCCGTCTTCAAGGCAGACAATGTAATCCGGGGTCACGGACTTCTTCACCGGGATCGCAGGCTTGGGCGCCTCGACCGGGACTTCCACCGTGCCGCCCCCGACACGAAGAAGAGCCGTGTGAACCTCATTGATCAAAGTCGGAAGGTCGGATGTAGGAACAGAATTATTGCTGACATAGGCAGAAACGATGTCGGCAGCCAGCTCAATGTAGTTCGAAGCAGCGATGTTGTCGCTCATTTTGATTTTCTTCCTTTCCGGCTCTTTAGAACAGCTCAAAAAAGCTTTTCAACCTATCTTTGAGCATTCTCGTCTGAAGCAATGCTTGCTTCTTCCTAGAACCGCACCGTACTTGCACAGAAATCGTGCTTGTTCGTCCAAGTATGGCAAATTCAGCCTCAATGCAAGATGTTCAAAAGGAAAACTTTGGAAAACTTCGTATCATCTTGCACTGTGCAATAAACCCTGGAGCAAAAGTTAATGCCTGGGTCCATAGGTTAGGCTCGCGATCACGTGAATTTCATGCTTTGGAGCCAAAGAAGTAATTAAGAAGGGACTTCGACAGAACATTAGAGCCCCTGTTACGTCCCATGCGGACCCTGCGTGGGAAATCAGAGTTATCTGTGCATAATCCCTGCCCGATATTCTCACCGGAAGATTTCATGAAACCCGAGCGTCTCCCCTTCCATCCCTTGCCTGCTGCGCCATCGACTTTCGCAAGACCGTACATTTTCGAGATGCATGGGACTGAGGTCCGAGATGACTATGCTTGGCTGAAGGCGGAGAACTGGAAGGAAGTCCTCAAGGATCCGTCCGTCCTCGATCCGGAGATCCGGGCCCGCCTGGAACAGGAGAACGCCTACGCGGCCGCAGCCTTCGCCGGCACGGAGGAGTTCCAGGCCCGCCTCGTGGCCGAGATGCGCGGCCGTATCAAGGAAGACGATTCTTCGGTTCCCGAGCCTGATGGTCCTTACGCCTATTTCACTCGCTACCGAGAGGGTGGACAGCACCCTCTCGTCTGCCGCCAGCCCCGCGACGGCGGACCTGAAACCATCATGCTGGACGGAGACAAGGAGGCCGAGGGCCACCCCTTCTTCGATCTCGGTGGAGCGGAGCACTCGCCTGATCACAGGCTCCTTGCCTGGGGGGCAGATATAAAAGGCTCGGAGTACTTCACGATTCGCGTCCGCAACCTAGAGAGCGGCGCCGATCTGGCTGACGCGGTTCCCCAAACCTCCGGTGGCGCGGTATGGCTCAACGACTCGTCGAGCTTCTATTACGTGGAACTCGACGAGAACCACCGTCCGGTCCGGGTCAAACTTCATCGCCTCGGCACCAGCCCCGATCAGGATCAGGTCGTCTACGAGGAGAAGGATCCCGGCTTCTTCGTAAAGCTCGGCACCACTCAATCGGACGCCTTCGTGCTCATCGAGGCGAGCGACCACGAAACCTCGGAAATCTGGCTCCTCGACCGCGCGGATCCCTCGGCCACACCACGGGTAGTCGAGCCGCGCACGCCGCAGCTGAAATACGACGTGGAGCACCATGGAGACGATCTCATCATCCTGACCAATGCGGATGGATCGGAGGACTTCAAGATCGTCTCGGCGCCCGTCGCAGATCCGGGGCGAACCCATTGGCGCGATCTGGTGCCCTACCGCCCTGGCACCATGATCCTCTCCCATGTGGCGCTTGCCCGTTATCTTGTGCGTCTTGAGCGCGAGAACGCGAATCCGCGTATCATTCTGCGGGAGTTTGCAACGGGAGCTGAGGAGAGCGTCGCCTTCGACGAGGAGGCATACTCGCTGGGCTTCTCTGCCGGCTATGAGTTCGACACGGACGTGATCCGCTATCACTACTCATCGATGACGACGCCGAGCGAGGTGATCGACTACAATCTGCGCACCGGCGAACGCACGCTTCGTAAGCGCCAGGAGGTGCCGAGCGGGCATAACCCTGCCGACTATGTGACCCGCCGCCTGTTTGCCACCGCTCCCGACGGAGAGCAGGTGCCGGTCTCCATCCTCCATCGGCGCGAGGTCGCCCTCGACGGGTCCGCCCCCTGCCTGCTCTATGGCTATGGCTCCTACGGCATGTCCATGCCAGCGGGCTTCCGCACCGGGATCCTGTCCCTCGTGGACCGGGGCTTCGTCTATGCCATCGCGCATATCCGCGGCGGAACGGAAAAGGGCTGGCGCTGGTACATGGATGGGAAGCGCGAGAAGAAGCCCAACAGCTTTACGGATTTTATCGCCTGCGGCGAGGCGTTGGTTCAGGCTGGCTACACCTCGCGCGGTCGCATCGTCGCCCATGGCGGCAGCGCCGGCGGCATGCTCATGGGCGCGGTGGCCAATCTGGCGCCCGACCTCTTTGCCGGAATCATCGCCGAGGTGCCATTCGTCGACGTGCTCAACACCATGCTCGACAGCGAGTTGCCCCTCACCCCGCCAGAATGGCCGGAATGGGGGAACCCTGCTGCGGACGAGGCGGCCTTCCGCACCATCCTGTCCTACTCGCCCTATGACAATGTGAAGCCCCAGGCCTACCCGGCAATCCTCGCGCTTGCGGGCCTCACCGACCCGCGGGTCACCTATTGGGAACCGGCCAAGTGGGTGGCGCGGCTCCGGTCCACCATGACGGGCGGCGGCCCGATCCTGTTCAAGCTCAACATGGAAGCCGGGCACGCAGGCGCGGCCGGCCGCTTCGATCGCCTCGAGGAGGTTGCCCTCGCATATACCTTCGCGCTGAAGTGCATCGGGGGGTTTCAGAGCTGACGCAGAGCCCTATGTCTCGTTGTACCGTATCCTGCCGCTCCGCTTGAGGCAGCCGGGAGACACCAGGGATTTCGAGAGTATGCGTCGATGACCGAAAGGCGCCCTTCAGGCATGGCCGCCGATGTCGCCTCCTATGGAGACAGCGACAGGCAGCGCCTTGCCGATCTAGAACGCCGCCTGCGTGAGACTGAGGATGCCCTGCGCCTGAGCAACGGCAAGCTGCGGATGGCGCTCGAGATCGGCAAGGTCGGGTCCTGGGAGCGCGATCTCAGGACCGGAGAGGTCACAGGGTCTGCGACCTTCAAGGCGACCCTGGGCCTGCCGCCGGACTCCTCCCTGACCTACGAGGCGTTCCAGAAGCTCATCCATCCCGGCGATCTGGACCGGATGAACCAAGCGATCGTTTTCGCGCTCAAGACGAAGACAGACTTCAATGTCGAACACAGGGTAATCCGCCCCGATGGCCGCATCGGACGCGTTCTCGTCCGGGGAGGCGCGATCTTCGAGGGCGAGGAACCCGTTCGCCTGATCGGGATCATCCAGGATGTAACGGCCCGTGAGCAGGCCAAGGAAGATATGAATTCGGCGCAGCGCCGTCAGGAATTCCTCCTGACCTTGAACGATCAGTTGCGCAGCCTTGAGGATCCCGATGCCATCATGGAGGCCACGGCCAAAAGCCTGGGGCGTTTCCTCAAGGTGGATTGTGCCGGGTATGGTGAGGTCGACGAGGAGCGCGGCGTCATCCTGGTGGAGCGCGAATGGTCGAAGGGGGCGATCGGCAACGAGGGACGAGCCTATCGTCTCTACGACTTCCTCCCCACCATGATGGCGGAACTCAAGCAAGGCAGGCCGATCTTCGTCGAAGACATCCGGACCGACCCCCGGGCGAACAACCCCGATGTCCAAACAGCCTATAGCACGATCAATGCCCGCGCAGCTCTGGCGGTGCCCCTGCTCAAGAACCAGACACTGACGGCTGTGCTCTACATGCATACATCCCAGCCCCGCGCCTGGTTCGGAGATGAACTGTCCCTCGTCGAGGACGTTGCCGAGCGGACATGGACGGCTGTGGAGAAGGCTCGGGCCGAGAGGGACCTGCGGGAAACAGACGCCCGCTTCCGGCTGATTGCGGAATCGCTGCCGGCACTCGTGTGGATTCTCAATCCGAAAACCGAACTGCTCTATACCAACGAGCGCTGGGTCACCTATTCGGGCCTTCCCCGAGAAGAGGCGCTCGGCCACAGCTGGACGCGGGCCATTCATCCTGACGACATGGCCAGGATGAGCGAGGAGCTGGTGCCGGTCGTCACCCTGCATACGCCCTATACGACGGAGGCAAGATACAGATCGTATGAGGGTCATTACCGCTGGCATCTGATTCAAGGCGCTCCCATCCACTCCGCAACCGGGGAGTTCAAGGGATGGGTCGGCACCAGCGTCGACATCCATGATCTGAAAATGACCGAAGAGGCGCTCCGTAAAAGCGAAGAGCAACTCCGCCTTGCCTTTCAGGCCGCCAAAATGGGGAATTGGAGTTGGGAGGCGGCAACGAACCTTCTCACCCCTTCAGACCGGGCCGCCGAAATTCTTGGGCTTTCTAAAGGATCACGCGTGTTATCCTCAGAAATACACAAGCGGATGCATCCAGCCGATCGGGCGCGCATAGACGCCATGATGGAGCAGGCCGATGAGCAAAATGAGGCATACAGTGTGGAATACCGCCTCAAGCGTTTCAAGGACGATGCTCTCATCTGGGTCGCATCCCAGGGGCAAACCACTTTTGCCGAAGATGGAACCCCGAGCGGCATGATCGGGGTCATTCAGGACATCACCGATCGTAAGCAAGCCGAGGAGCGTCAGCAGCTCTTGATCCGTGAGCTGCACCACCGCGTCAAGAACACGCTCGCCACCGTGCAGGCCATCGTCGGCTCCACCGCCCGCACGGCGTCGAGCATCGACGAGTTCTACCAGGGCTTTGTCGGCCGCATCGTGTCGCTCGCCCGCACCCACAACCTGCTCACCGAGGACCTGTGGCAGAAGGCTGCCCTCGAGGACCTGATCCAGACGGAACTCGGCCCCTATGAGGACGAGGCCAGAAACCGCATCATCGTCGAAGGCCCGCACGTGGAGCTGCCCTCAGAAGCCGCCGTGCCTATCGGCATGGCCATTCACGAGCTCACCACCAACGCGGCCAAGCATGGCGCTCTCTCCACCTTTGGCGGCCAGGTGGAGGTGCGCTGGCATGTAGAGCCGGGCGAGGAGCGGCCGATCCTGCACTTTGCCTGGACCGAGCGGGGTGGACCAAGGGTGAGCATGCCCACCCGCCAGGGTTTCGGCTCACGCCTGCTGCAGCGGGTGCTGGCCACGCAGTTGCAGGCCGCGGTGCAGATGGCCTTCCCTGAAGAAGGCATGCACTTCACCATGACCATGGTCATTCCAGGCGAACCGCCGATCTTCAACCCGGATCGCGCTGAGAATTAACCTCCTGTTTAATAGTTGCTCCCTCCTATGATCTATTGCCGCCCTCTCAGCATGACTTTACGGCATGAGGTGACGTAGCCTCCATATATGCTTAGAAAGCAGCAGGCGCAGCTCCAGAGCATTGTTCATGATCAACAAGGTCGACGTACCTCCGTTTCCAAAAGCCGTTGCGCCGCAAGGCGAACGGCAGCCGAACCAACCGGAAAAGGGCCGAGACATCAGCGGGGCGGAGTCACGCGGGAACAGCGCCATGCTGCGTCTGGCGCTTGAGATCGGTCGCATGGGAGCCTGGGAACGGGATCTCGTGACGAACGAGATGACGGCCAATCCAATCTGCAGGACACATCTTGGACTGCCTGCGGATGAGCCCTTGACCTTCGAGAAGCTGAAGAAACTGCAGCATCCGGGCGATGTCGAGCGCATCAACCAAGCGGTCACCTATGCGCTGGCAACCCGGTCCGATTTCAATGTGGAGCATCGAATCGTTCGCCCCGATGGCTATATCGGCCGCCTCCTCGTGAAGGGCACGCCGATTTTTGAGGATGGCAAACCGGTCCGTCTGGTCGGCGTGACGCAGGACGTCACGGAGCGTGAGCGCGTCAAGGAAGAGCTCAAGGACGCCAGGCGCCGCCAGGAATATCTCCTGAAGCTGAACGAGCAGCTTCGGAGCTTCAACGATCCCTTCGCCGCCATGGAAGCGACCGCTCAGAGCATCGGCCAGCTCCTGAAGGTGGATTGCGTCGGCTATGGCGAGGTGGACGATGGCCGCGGCGTGGTGCTCGTCGAGCGGGAGTGGTCGCGAGGTGCGATCAGCAACGAAGGCCGGGCCTACCGCCTCCAGGAATTCCTCCATGGCATGATCGACGACTCGAAGGTGGGGCAGATCCTGACCATCGAGGACATTGCCGCCGACCCGCGAACGGGAAGTCCTGCCCTCCAGAACTTCTACAGCACCATCAATGCCCGGGCCGTTCTCACCGTCCCGCTGCTCAAGGAAGGCCACATCACCGCCATCCTCTATGTGATCTCGTCCACGCCGCGCTCCTGGTCGGAGGACGATGTAGCGCTGGTCGAGGATGTAGCCGGACGCACCTGGACGGCTGTCGAGATGATGCGTGCCGAACGCAGCCTGCACGACACCGAATTCCGGTTCCGGACCTTTACCGAGGCGCTCCCCGGATTTGCTTGGATCGCCACGCCGGAGCTCGAACTCGTCTATTACGTGAATGAGCAAACTTGGTTCGAATTCTCAGGGCTTTCGCGGGAACAGACCTTGGGCCATGGCTGGCTATCGATCGTCCATCCCGAGGATCTCGCCGCCATCATGCAGGATGCCAAGAACGCAACCGACGACGTGATGGAAGCCGAGATGCGCTATCGCGCGGTCGACGGCACTTATCACTGGCACATCGTCCGAGTCGGCTCGCTTTATGATTCCAATGGCGAGTTCAAGGGCAAGATTGGAACGAGCATCAACATCCACAACCTCAAGGAAACCGAAGCGGCCCTGCGTAAGAGCGAGGAGCGGCTCGCCCTGGCTCAACGCGCTGCCCGGATCGGCGTTTTTGACTGGGATGTGGGCAGCGGCGCCATCACCTGGATGTCGGAACAGGAAAAGCTGTTCGGGATCGAGCCCGGCAGTTTTGAGGGAACTTACGAAGGCTGGAGCTCCCGCATTCACCCGGCCGACGTGAATGCGTTCGAGAAGAGCTTCCGAGAGGCTATTGCACGCGGTGATCGGGAGATGGCCTTCACGTATCGGATCCCGCTTCCGGATGGTTCCTTCCGGCACATCGAAGGCAGCCTGATGATCTTCTATGGGCAGGACAGCAGCCCGGCTCGGATCATCGGCGTCAACATCGATGTGACCAAGCACAAGCAGGCGGAGCATCGTCAGCAGCTCTTGATCCGCGAGCTGCACCACCGCGTCAAGAACACGCTCGCCACCGTGCAGGCCATCGTCGGCTCCACCGCCCGCACGGCGTCGAGCATCGACGAGTTCTACCAGGGCTT
>Ga0049072_1001357_pt1 | contig 11651 bp, 6 predicted proteins | sample FECB27metaG_FD_55053 | JGI IMG/M metagenome (GOLD analysis project Ga0049072, IMG submission 55053) | Cyanobacterial communities from the Joint Genome Institute, California, USA - FECB-27 | ecosystem: Environmental > Aquatic > Thermal springs > Hot (42-90C) > Microbial mats | place: USA...
CTCCGCGAGCCGGCCGGCGATCAGGCGCGGCTCGGCGCCAAGACCGCGCAGTGTCCTCATCCAGTCCACAAGGGCGCTCAGAGGAGCCGAAGCCGACCGCTCGCCGCGCCAGTCGGCGCCGAAGGCCGACCGGCCAAAGGCATCCCCATCCCGAATGGCTTTCGCGGCGGCTTGTCCCTTCATGAGCTGGTCCAGCAACGCGACCAGATCCGGCGCCGGCACGTCCGGCGTCCGGACGATCGTCCGCACCAGGGCTCTCGCCTTGCGCCAGTCGCCGTTGAGATACCGGAACAGCCCGGTATGCATCGCAAGCGCCTGCCGCGCGGCAGCGACGTCGGTGTTCCAGGCCACGTCGAGCAGACGGTCGCCGACCTGGGCACGAACGGCCTCGAGGACCGCGACCGCTTCCGCGAGATCCCCGGCCTGTTCGACACCCTGGTCCCAGACGGCGGCAGCGAAGGCATCCGGGCTGGCGTCCGGGGCCGCGGCAACCCGCTCGCCCATCGACACGAGACGCGAGACGGCGGCGAACGTGTCGACCTCACCCGTCGCCCCCAATTCCCGCTTCAGCCGCTCCGCATCGGTCCACAGGCGCGGCAGCAGGTCCGCCAGTCGGCGCACGTTGTCGAAGGCGCCCGCGGGGAAACCCTGCGGCAGCCATGCGAGCTGTGCCTCCAGGCCATCGACCGACGTCTGGAGGGCCTCGGCCGAGACGGACCCCGCAAGCTCTTGACCCCGCCGCTCGAAATCGAAGCCCAGGGCCACGAGTCCCCTGATGCGGTCGGCGTGGTCGTCCCAGACCGGGTCCATGAGGGCTTCGGCAGAAAGGCTTGGTGCGGCGGCCAGCACATCCGCCAGCTCGCGAAGCGGCCTGATGTCATCGAAGACGATGGGCGCAGGGTGATCCAGTGTGCGGGCAAGTTCGCCGAGTTCGATCCGCAACGCGTCCACGCGCGTCTTCAGCCCTTCGATCCGGGGCACCAGCCGTTCCAGCGTCGTCGGGAGGATCATGTCGAGGCCGATCCCGTGCCAGGGATGGCGCACCGGCAATCCGATGTCCTCGATCCGCTGGACCAGCTCGTGCAGGATGCGGCGCCGCTCGCCAAGGTCGTCCGGCGACCACTTGGTCGCTCCGTCCAGCGTCAGGTCGACGGGGCGCTGGCCCGCCTGCCGCAAGCGCACGAGATGCCCGAGCACCTGGTAGGGGCTGAGCTCCGATGGCGCATGGCGGCGATGCATCCGGCCGGCATGCCCGTTCAGCACATCCCGTGCGTCCACCAGCCTGTTCATCAGCGCGTTGGGGAATTCCCCCCGCGGCGAGCCGAGATCCCATGTCCGCCGCAGCTCCTCGAGGAGGATCCGCTTGTTCGCCTTGTTGCTGTGGAGCTCAAGACAGGCGTCGCCGACACCTGCGCGGTCGAGGCGCCGCTTCACGACCTCCAAGGCGGCCATCTTCTCCGCGACGAAGAGGACCGTCTTTCCGTCCGCGACGGCGGACGCGATCACGTTGGCGATGGTCTGCGACTTGCCGGTCCCGGGCGGGCCTTGGATGACGAGGTTGCGCCCCTTGCGAACGTCATGGACCGCCAGCGTCTGCGAGCTGTCGCTGTCGACGATGTGCAGCATCTCCGGCGGCGAGATGTGGGCGTCGATGTTCACGTCCTCGGAGAGCAACGCGTCCTGTGCCGCGAACCCGTCCGCGAGCAGCGAGCGGATGATCGGCTGCTCCGTCAGCTTGCAGTCCGCAGGCCAGCTCTCGGGATCGAGATCGCGGTACATCAGGAATTTGGCGAAGGAGAAGAAGCCGAGAATGACATCGTCCGGGTTGACCGACCATTCCGGCTTCGTGGACACCGCCTCGGCGACGGCGGCCATGTACGCCGCCGGGTCGAAGTCGTCTCCTGCCTCGAACTCCGGCAGCTTGAGGGCGTGCACCCTGTCGAGATAGGCTTCAAGCGAGAGGTTCGAGGCCGGATCCTCCTGCCGCCACCGCAGGCGGAACTTCTCGCCCGCCGTGCCGCGATCAAGGCTGACGGGCAGGAGGATCAGCGGAGCGTACCGCACATTGTCCTTGTTGTTGGGGTCGATCCACTTCAGCGTTCCCAGCGCCAGGAAGAGGATGTTGACGCCCTGCTCCTCCTCGAGCGTCCGCGCGTCGTAATAGAGATCGAGCAGGCGTTTTTGGAGCCCCTTGGGGGTCATGCGCGTCTGGAGCCGAGTGTCGGAGTGGCGCCGTGACACGCCGCGCTCATCGGGCTCGTCCAGCTCCTCGGGCTGCGCCAGTTCAGCGGGGGCGGAGTCCTCTTCCGCTCCCACGCCGTCGCGGTCCTCGCGCCCTGGAACGAAGGTGAACGGTTTCCCGTCCCGCACCAGCAGCCGGAAGATCTCCGCGGATTTCTCATCGACGATCTCGATCGATTTCACGCTCTTCGAGAAGCGCGGAACGTTCAGGAGACGGTTCCGGGCAGAGAGGTCGAGGAGCTCCATCCTCGCCCGATCGAGCTTCGCCTCGAGTGGCAAATTGCTTTGGAAGATGGATGTTTCTTCAGCCGTTGACATGAAAACCACAGAAATCTTGTGAGCCGCTTGGAATGTTCCCAAACTAGATCGCAACTCAGAACCGGCTTCAACCTGCGAACGGGCGCTTGGTAAAGAGAGACCGCCGAAATCATCCGGGTGTAGCGCGAAGGCTTCACCTTTGGCCGGACGGACGCCTTGGACCGATGGCCCGGGCCGGCCTGAAGGCCATGCCCCGCGCGTCGCGGTGTCACCAAATGGCCACGGAATCCGTCGGAGCGGCCCCGTTCCTTTTCCGTTCACTTGCCGATGACCGCGGCACTGCCTCAAGCTGGCCACAGGGGCCGCAACAACCAGTCAAAACAGCCCCTGAGCGGGGGCACATGCGTTTCATCCATGCGGCGGATCTCCATTTGGACAGCCCGCTCTCGGGGCTGAGGGAACGCGCGGGCGAGCAGGCGGAGAAGCTCGTCGGCGCGACCAGGCGCGCGTTCGAAAAGCTGGTCGACTTCGCCGTCGAGGAGAGCGTCGACCTGGTCGTCATCGCCGGTGACGTGTTCGACGGCGACTGGCCCGACCACGGCACGGGGCTGTTCTTCGTGAAGATGCTCGCCCGCCTCGACGCCGCCGGGATTCCGGTCGCGATGATCCGGGGCAACCACGACGCGGCGAGCGTCATCAGCAAGCGGCTGAGTTGGCCCGCCAACGTCCGGGAGTTCTCAAGCCGGTCGCCTGAGACCTGGACACTGCCTGAACTCGGCGTGGCCATCCACGGACAGAGCTTCGCCGACCGCGCGATCCCGCAGAACCTGGCGGCCGGTTACCCCGATCCGGTGCCCGGCCTGTTCAACATCGGCATCCTCCACACGTCCGCGACAGGGCGCCCGGGGCACGACACCTACGCGCCCTGCGAGCTGCGCGACCTGGTCTCCAAACGCTACGACTACTGGGCCCTCGGCCACGTGCACACCCGCGAGGTGCTGTGCGAGGATCCGCATGTGATCTTTCCGGGCAACCTGCAGGGAAGGCATGTCAACGAGCCCGGGGCCAAGGGCTTCACCCTCGTCACCGTCGAAAGCGGGCGCGTCCGCCGGATCGAGCCGGTCGCGGTCGACGTGGTGCGCTGGGCCCGCGTCGCCGTCGATGTGTCGTCCGCCTCGGCCCTGGACGAGACCTGCCCGCTGATCGGACGGGCATTGAAGGCGGCGGTTGACGTGGCGGATGGCCGGATGCTCGCCGTCCGCCTCGTCCTGACCGGCGCCAGCCCGGCCCACCGGGTTCTCGCGGGTGACCCGGAGCGGCTCGAAGCCGAATGCTCCTCCCTTGCCCTGCAGGCGCAGGGCGACGTCTGGATCGAGCGCGTCGAGGTCAACACGGTCCTCCCTGCCATGGCGCCCGCGCCCAGCGAAGGGTTCAACGATCTGGTCCAACTCCTGCACGACGTCAGGGCGGATCCCGACGAGAGCGCGGCGATCCGGGACGCGCTCGAACAGGGTCTGGGCAAGCTCCCCGCCGGTGCCCGCTCGAAGTCGGGCCTTGACAACCTCTCCCCCGAACAGCTTGAGCGCATCCTTGCCGACGCGGAAGCGCTCCTCTTGCACCACCTCGCGACCGAGCCGGTTCAATCATGAAACTTGAGACGCTCACCTTGGAGCGATATGGGCGCTTCGAAGACCTGACCCTGGATCTGGCAGGAAAGGACGTTCAGCTGCACATCGTCTTCGGTCCGAACGAAGCCGGCAAGTCGACCGTGCTGTCCTCCGTCGCCGACCTGCTGTTCGGCATCCCGCTGCGATCCCCTTACGGGTTTCAGTTTGATTACAACCAGATGCGTGTCGGAGCGACCATCGTCAACGATGCCGGCGAGCGCCTCTCGTTCAAGCGCCGCAAAGGCCGGGGAACGTCGGGAACGCTCCTGTCGCTGCAGGAAGCCGCGCTCCCGGACAATGCTCTCTCCCGTTATCTCGGGACCGCCGACCGGGAGCTGTTCGAGCGGATGTACGGCCTCGACCACCAGCGGCTGCGGGCGGGTGGCAAGAGGATGCTGGAAAGCGGCGGCGATCTGGCGACCAGCCTGTTCGAGGCCGGCAGCGGCCTCACACGGGTCGGGGACGCCCTTCGACGGATCGAGGAGGAGATCGGCAGGCTCGGAGCCTTGGACCAGCGCAAGGCGGCGGGCAAGCCGATCTGGCAACAGATCGACCGGTTCACGAAGGCGCAGCAAGCGATCCGGGCCGACGCCCTCAGGACCGACGAGTGGCGGCAGGCCGAAGCGGGCCTGGAAGCGGCCCGTGCGAGGCGGCGCGGCCTCGATGAGGCCATGGCGCGGTTGCGGCGCAAAAGATCCCGGCTGGAGCGCATCCGCAGGGTCAGCCCCATCCTGGTGGCCATCCAGCAGCGGATGGACCGGCTGGCGGCGTTCAGCCCGATGGCGGCGCTCTTGCCCGAAAATTTCGAACAGGAGTGGCGCAGCCTGGACAGCGCCGCGCGCGAGGCGGCCATCGGAGCGAAGCGGACGGAGGACCTCCTGCGGCAGCTTGAGGCGGAGACGTCTGCGGAACCGCGACCACTGGGTCTTCAGGCGCGGGCCGAGGAGATCACGGCGTTGGGCGAGGCCTTGGGAGATTTCCGGAAGAAGATGGCGGACGAGCCGAAGCTCTTGCGCGACAAAGCCAACGACGACGGCCAAATCGCCGGGTATCTTCGACAACTCGGGCTGGCGTTGGATCCTGCCGCGGTCGAGGCCCACATGCCGTCGGTGCCGCTGATCTCCAAGCTGCGCGAACTGGCGCGCATGGGTCAGGCCGTGCTGAGCCGATTGGAGGGACTGGAAGCCGATCTCAAGGAGGCCCGGGAGGCGTTCGGGGCGGCGCAACGGAAGCTTCAGATGATTTCCGGATCGTCGGTTGACCCTGCTGATGCGACCGAGATGATGAACGAGATCCTTCAGCTTGGTGATGTGTCAGGCCTCCTTGCACAAGCGGAGGCCGACAACGCAAAGGCCAAACGGGATCTCGCTGAGGCGTTGGGGAGGGTTGCGCGCTGGACCGGTACGGCCGAGGAGCTCGCAGCGCGGCCCGTTCCCACGTTCGAACTTGTGGCAGAATATGAGCAGGCCTTTCGCAAGGCCGCCGACAGCCATGAGTCGGCGGAGCGCAAGCTGCTTGAGACCGAGAACGAGGTGCGACTGGTCAATGCCGAGATCATCGGCCTCGGCGCCACCGGCGAGATCCCCTCCCCGGCCGCGGTGAGGGCCGCGCGCGACCACCGTGACAAAGGCTGGCGGCTGGTCCGCGCACGTCTTGTCGATGGACATGAGACGCCCGTTGGCCAGCTGGCCGCCTTCGCCCCAAACGGCGACCTGGCCGGATCCTTCGAAACCGCGCTGCGCCACGCCGACGAGTTGGTGGACCGGCGAGAAAGCGAGGGGCACCGCGTCGCGCGCCTGACTGATCTTTCCGCACAGAAGGAACGGCTTGCGGTCGCGTCGGACGCCGCGCGGAGCGCCTGGGAGCGGGCACAAACGGATTTGGGTTCTCTTCAGGACCGTTGGACCGCGCTTTGGGCGGGCTGCGCCACCAATCCAGGAACACCCGCTGAGATGTTGGCTTGGCTCCGACAGCGAGATGAGGTTGTCCGTCAGCTGACGGCCTGCCGGAAGACCGAGGAGGCTCTGGATCAGAGCCGGGCCACCGCGGCCGATGCACGCCGTCACCTGATCCAGGCGGCGGAGCTGCTCGGCGTGTCCGATGAGCCCGCGATGGAATTTTCGGCTCTTCTCCGCCGCGCGCGGCAGGCGCACGCGACAGCTCTGAAGACATGGACCGAGCGCCAAGCCCTGACCGCATCCCTGCAGGACAGCCAGCACCGTGTTGCCCGTCTGGAGGGGGAGGCCGAGCGCGCAGCGGCCGAGCGCGCGGGGTGGCTTGAACAGTGGAAGGAGGCGGTCAGCCGCCTGCAGCTCTCCGCTGACGCGTCGCCCGCGGAGGCCGATGCGGCCCTGTCGATTTGGGACGCCATACGCGACCGGTCCACGAACCGGTCCCAGACCGTCCGCCGACTCGATGGCCTGCGGAAGGACCTGCAAGAGTTCCGCGGCAAGCTGCAGTTCCTGCATGCCTCGCTGGGCGCCATTGTGGCTGACATCGAAACAGCCGATCCCGAGAAGGCTGTCCGGACGTTGCACGAGCGGCTCCGGGACGACATGCTCCGGACCGAGAAGCTTGCGGAACTCGCCCGCCGCAGCGAGAAAGCGCGCAAAGCTCATGCCGACGCGCTTGAGGCCGCCCGTGCCGCGGACGAGCGAAAGGCCCATCTGCTGCGGCAGTACGGACCATATGCCGAGGCCGACCCGCTTGCCGCCGCTGCGGAGGCGCAGGAACATCGCAAGATCGCGAGTGAGCTCGCCGAGAAGCGGAACGAACTTGCCCAGGCGGGTGATGGCCTTGACGAGGTCACGTTGCGGCATGAGGCGGATTCCATCTCCCCTGATGAAAACTCTGCGGAACTCCTGGCGACCGAGAACGAAGAGGAGCGCCTGGTTGGCGAGAGCCAGGCTGCGGCGCAGGCGGAAACCGAGGCGGAACGGCTGCTGCGCGATCTCGTTGGGAGAAAAGGTGCCGCCGAGGCCGCGCAGGAGTCTCAGAGCGCTGTTCTTGGGATCGGCATCTGCGCCGAGCGCTGGATGCGCCTTGAGGCAGCCCGCCGCATCCTGGACCGGGCCATGGAGCGCTACCGTGCGGCCAACGAGCATCCGCTCGTGCGCCGTGCGAGCGAGATCTTTGGGCTGATTGCCGGGACAGGCTCCAACCCGTTCGAGCGGCTGGCCATTCGTTATCGGGATGGTGATGCCCCGACGCTGATTGGCATCAGGGCAGATGGATCCGACTGCGATGTCGAGGGAATGAGCGAAGGGACCCGTGACCAGCTCTACCTGGCGCTACGTGTTGCGACAGTCGAGCGGCACGTGTCCGAGAATGAGGCGCTTCCCTTCCTTGCCGACGATCTTTTCATCACCAGCGACGATGAGCGTGTCGTTCCAGGCCTTGCAGCACTCGCTGAGCTCGGCCGCTCAACACAGGTCATCCTCTTCACCCACCATCGTCATGTGCTGGAGGCTGCGTTCAACACCCTCCCACCGGGAGCGGTGGCGTTGCATCGTCTCCAGCCCTTGAGCAGGCCGGTGGAGCTCTTGGCGGTCGCCAGCTAGAACATGGATGAGAAAGGGAAAAAGGTCGGACCGGCTGGCAGGGATCGGAGCAATACTCAAAGCAACAGCACACCTGTTGTGGCTGATACCCAGCCCTGTTCCAGTCTCTGTTGGCTTCCTTGGCCATGAGCGAACTCCGGAGGGCGGCCCTCGAACCATCAAAGCTGGCCCGCATGGGACATGGCCGCCCGATGACGCTTCCGTCCTCTCACCTTGCGTGCCCCCTACACCCACGCCCCCGGTTTGAGGCCGGCAACGCCGGCGGCTGTCGCCAGGAAATGCGACCGAGGGAGCAGCGGCCGGGTCAAGTGGCGACACTTTGCTGGAGAGCCTGCTCGGTGGGGAAGCCGGGCATGACACGCGCATGCCGAAGGCCATCTGCGCTCATGGAGGCTGAAGCTGGGGAACGGGTCGGCCCCAAGCGCCCGCTTCCGTCATGCACGTGATGTTCAGTTCGGCGAGCTCACCACCCGGGCGTCAGCGCCACCGCATGGTGAAGAGTTCGCATATGCATGCCCCGAGGCGCACTGAGACATCCCTTGGAGGACGGGGAGGAAGCCTTCCGTTGCGCCCATTGCGCCTGCGGATGCATAGGCCTGAAGCGTACGCTTGCCTCCTTCGATGCTTTGCTTTGGACATCCCATCACGCCGCGACCTGTGTCGAGCGTGAGACGAAACGGCTCCCGGCAAACACCAGCCTCGGCACCCGAAGGGCTCGATCACAACAAGCGATCAGGCGACAACCTTGATCTGGCTGCTCACACAGCGGATCTGCTCCCTAGGTATGCGGGAGGCTGGCCTTGAATTCGACCGGAAGCGTGTCCTCCTGGTGAGGAGTGCCGTCATGGGTGAGGTCCTCATCTCGGAAGACGTGATCGAGGTCCGTCGCGTTGTCCCAATCGGCGCAATAGTAACCATCATCCGTCGGGAACGGATTGTCGTGGATAGGAGAGCCGCAGGCATCACAATGGTTTGCGAAAGCATGACGCGCGCGCCGATATCCGGGCGCGCACTCCTGGATCGCCTTGAGGGATGCTGCGTCCATGGTCCGGATATTCTCGTAGACCATGACAAGGTTAGGGTCTTGAAATAGCCCGTCTGTATCGTCGTAGCGCCCGGCGAAGACGGCAATCCTGGTTTCGGCGTTGCAGGTCGTCGACGAGCAGCGTCTACGGCCGTGGATGATGAGGTGAGGGCGTAACGAGCGCATGGCCTGTTCCTTGCTTTGTGCCGCGCCGCTTATCAGTGAGAAAACCTAACATCGCCTTTACCGACAGGCGCAAGCGCCGGATCCTGCAGTCGGGAAGCGATCGAAAGCAGCTCAAAAGCAGCTCACTTCCGCCAGCTCTCATATTTGCCGTCCGGATTGTGGAAGGCCTTCAGCGATGGCTTGGTCTGCAATGCGCCGATCCGTTCGCTCAGCTTGGCCAGTTCGTTCGCGGCCCCGGTCTTCCACCCGTGCCGGACCGCCCATGACTTGATTTTGTCCGGCTCGAACGCATGTCCCTTGGCGCATAGGATGCGCAGCGTCTCGTTTGCGTGCTCCTTGTCGCGTGGGTTCAAGCTGCCGTGTGACAGGTTGATCGAGGCGGACAGCGCCGTGAGCGCCTTCTCAACCACAGGATCAGTAATAAGGGGAGCGGGAGCGCTTGGTTGCTGCCCGTGGATCAGCGTGCCCCAGCGCGCGATCCAGCCGTCGATCTGGCCGGGCATCTCAGGGACAGCGACGATCCCGACAATGCCGCTCAGACCATCAAGCGCATCCAACATACCGTCGTCCGCATGGTAGGCGATGATCACCGCGCCGCGCGCCGAGCCGCGCACGGTCTGCAAGGTCGCGTGGCGAAGCCGCCTTCCCGATGGAAGAGACAGATTTTTCCCGGCCAGCAGCGCCGTGGCGGCTCGTTCGCCAATGTGGCTCGCCAAGCTCGTGTGCTTCAGCTGCTGCTTGGTGTGCGTCAGCAGGACGAAGTCTTGTGGCGCCGGTTGGGCCTGAGCGCCTATAGCATCCGCATAGCGGGTCGCAAGCGACCATGCGGTTGGATCGTCGCTATCGACTGGAATCACGACCCGGGCAGGTAACGACATGAAGGATCCTCCACAAAATGATCATCGGCAGGTCGCGGGTTCGAACCTGCCGATTGACAGCTCACTCGACAACCCGGCTCACATGCCGGGAACGGTTTCCTCTGGGCCGTTTCCCGGCAAAAACAAATGGGCGAAAAGCTCCGCTCGGCTGCGCCCCCCGCAGGGGCACATCGTGACAGAGCAGGTTCAGCAGACGCTCGCCAGGCGCTCGCCCACGCATCGGGCGGGCGTCCTCACAGGAATGCCAGCGGCCCTGCAGGGCTCCTTCGTCAGCCACTTGGGCGCGGCCACTGACTGCCAGGTCTCGCTGATGTGTCCGTCCAACATAGGTTCGACTTGTTCGCGCGACAGGATCTTTCTCTGATGCTTCCGCCTGAACCATTGCGCTCGGGTCCCTGTGCCGCTTTCGGCTAATCGTTTCGCCTTGAGCCGGCAACAGCTTCGAGCAACCTCCTACGGCAATTCACCAAGATTGTCAGCGATCTCCATTTGACATCCTCCCCTGCCTGAAGGCAGGGGATTCCTACCGCGTCCCAACCCTAGTGGAAGGGGGAGATCGCTTCGGCGGGTTCCTGGGCCATCGCCCCAACGGGCGAAGTGTCTCCGCAGGCTAACCGGGCAAGCCCTGCCCTTTCGATGTTCCACGCGCCGACCAGGTCGGCGTGTTCCTCAAAGCCGCAGGCCACGCAGGCGAAGCGCACCTGGGTCCTGCGGTTGTCCGCGTCGACGTGGCCGCACAGCGGACAGGTGCGGCTCGTGTTGCGCGGGTCGACGGCCACGAGCCATCCGCCTTGCCAGTCCAGCTTGTAGCCGAGGTAGCGGATGAACGCTCCCCAGCCCTGGTCGAGGATCGCCTTGTTCAGCCCGCTCTTCTGCGCCACGTTGCTGCCCGGGTTCTCGACCGTCCCGGCCGCGCTCGCGGTCATGGCCACGATGTTCAGGTTCTCGACGATGACGACCGCGTGGCTCTTGCTGATCGTGGTCGAGACCTTGTGCAGAAAATCGTGGCGCATGCGCGCGATGCGGGCCTGCTGTGCCGACACCCTGGCCTTGGCCTTCTTCCAGTTCTGGCTGAACTTCTCCTTCCTCGTCATGCTGCGTTGCAGCCGGGCGAGCTTGCCCTCCTGGGTGCGGAAGGCGTCGAGCGCCTCCACCACGGTGCCGTCCGACAGGGTGGCAAAGCGCTTCACGCCCAGGTCCAGCCCAACCCATGTGGCGGAGGGGGGAATGGGCTGCTCGACCTCGCGCTCGGTCTGGATCGAAACGAAGGACTTCCCATCCTTGTAGGAGACGGTGACCTGTCCGATCTCGCCCGGCACAAAGCGCGAGGCGCGGTAGCGCATCCAGCCGATCTTGGGCAGGTAGATAAGCCCGTTCGGCTGGTCGAGATGGACGCCCTGCGGGAAGCGGAACGACTCGTTCTTGCCCTTCTTCTTGAACTTCGGATACTCCGACTTGCCCTTGAAGAAAGCGTCATACGCACGGGTCAGGTCCTTGAGGGCCTGCTGCAGCACCTGGGATGGGATCTCGTTGAGCCACGAGGTCTCAGCGTCGTCCTTCCAGCGTTTAAGCTCGGCGCAGAGGTCAACATAGGTGAGGTGCTTCAGCCCCTTGGCGTAGCGCTCCTTCTGCAGCGCCAGGCCGCGGTTGAACACGTAGCGGCGGGCGCCCCGGCACCGGCGCATGAGCCTGTCCTGGGCGCCGTCGGGCCGGAGCTCGAACCGGTATGACTGCAGGCGCTGCATAGCTTGACCGTAGGATCAAACCGTGAACAGTGTCAAGCCGCCTGTGGCGGCTGCGCTGTCCATCCCCGCCGTGAACGGCGGGGCCTTTCGCG
>Ga0049072_1001360_pt1 | contig 11637 bp, 10 predicted proteins | sample FECB27metaG_FD_55053 | JGI IMG/M metagenome (GOLD analysis project Ga0049072, IMG submission 55053) | Cyanobacterial communities from the Joint Genome Institute, California, USA - FECB-27 | ecosystem: Environmental > Aquatic > Thermal springs > Hot (42-90C) > Microbial mats | place: USA...
GACTATCGCGGTGTCAAGGTCGTTAGCCTACTCACTTCGTCAGTTCTCCTTCTTTCTCAAGTTGGAAAAATTGCATTATTTTTCCTCAACGAATATAAAGGCTGCATTTCTTTTTCGCCCTTCATTCTGCCTACCCAAACGGTAGGCATACCATCGGGCAGATTCATATAGAAATTAGACAGGATACTTTTTAGATTCGCATCGGAATGGGCAGTTACCAGTCCATGGGCACCCGTAGCACTGATACAATAATTATGACGCGGCTTCTTACGCATTTCGTCCATGAGAATGCCCGCCGCTTTTTTGATGTTTCCGGCAAAGAGGGGCACGTCCAGGACCTGAACCGATTTGATTTTTTCCATTAATAATTTGTATACGTAAAGTACGAAAATCAGTATGGGTAAACGTTACAACTGCCTATCATCTGACTTGCAACGTTAATACTATCACAAAGCTTTGAGTGACCAGGCTTAAGTAATAAATTTCTCAATTGAGCAATGGGCAAACAGCACGGCAATCTAAGCAAAGCATTGAACATAAACTATTTATCTGATCAATAAGCATTCTTTTCACCTTTGACCATGTTCCAAACGGTCAGGAAAATAATCTTGAGATCGAGCATAAAGCTCCAGTTTTCCATATACATTACATCATATTCTACCCGTTTTTGCATCAGGTGCAACTGTTTGGTCTCACCGCGGTAACCGTTTACCTGCGCGTAACCCGTGATGCCTGGATTGACAAAATGCCGTACCTTGTAGTGTTCAATTACCTTGGAATACTCCTCCAACTGAGTAATCAGGTTAGGCCGGGGCCCTACCACTGACATATCGCCCAGCAGCACGTTGAAGAACTGCGGCAGTTCGTCCAGGTTGGTCTTGCGCAGGAAGCGCCCGATACGGGTAACTCTCGGGTCGTTCTTGGTTGCCTGTAGTTCCGTCTGGTTGTTAGGCCGCATCGTGCGAAACTTATAACATTTGAACAAGCGGTTCTTTTTGCCCGGACGCAACTGGGTGAAGAAGATCGGCCCTTCGGATGAAAGTTTGATGAGCAGGGCAATCGGAGGCAATACGAACGGGAATACCAGCAGAATTACGGTCAGGGAAAAGACAATATCGAAACTTCGCTTTAATATCTGATTGAATACTACTTCCAATGGCTCCTTTCGGATGGTGATGACGGGTATCTGATCCAGAAAATACATGTTGACGTCTTTCCGCATGACGCTGCTAAAATCAGGTATCAGACGAACGAAGAGAAAGTTATCGTCGGCAAAGCGCGTAAGATCATCGATCAGTGCTTTGTGCTCATTTAAAGGCAGCGTAAAGTAAATTTCATCAATGTGGTGCTCCAGACAATAACTTTTCACTTCACTGATATTTCCTTTGAGCAAACCCTGGGGCAGATTCGTTGTGCCGGACTCATCAAAAAAGCCCATAAACCGATGCCGGAAGGTGGGGTTTCTTTGAAAAAAGCGGTACAGGCTCTGTCCGGTATTCCCTCCTCCGATGATCACCACTTTCCGGACTTTGCCGTATTCCAGGTTTTTATATTGCTTGGTCGCGAAAGTCAGGACAAACCGGCCCAGCAGAATGCTTACAAAGGCAAAGGAATAGATCGATATCAGATAGGATTGTGATAAGTTCTGGATTCCAAGACTCAATATACAGACAAATACGATGACCAAATGGAAGCAGAAGGCGGTCAGCAGATCCATGATACTGTGTCTGAAGTCTTTGGTCATACTGATGCGGGAAACACTTTCTGAAATGCCTGAAACAATCCACCAGGAAAGACAAAATAACACGAACAGCAATCCGGATGCTTTCATAAAATCTCCATTGCCCGTCCACAGCATCTGACTAAGGGCAAATGAGATAGCAATCAGGCAGAAATCTGCTGTCAGCACCAAAATTCGCGATACTTTAGCGTGGTACATATACTTCTCCATAGCAATTTTAACAATTAGAGGATTTAGCTTTTATGACTAATGAATTAAGAATTTGGATACTTTTAATAGACACATGTAAGGAGTACAAATTCATTTTTCCAAATGCTACTGGAATCAGATACAAGGCGTTGATCTGACTTCCCGGGTATTTTTTAATTCATCATTCAAGGCCTTAAACTTGCTGAGAATATTACTTTGTAATAAAGTACGCCATTAATGCAGTTTTTATCCATCTAGTAACCACTTGTGTGATAAAAATCTCTTAAAAAGGCACAACTATATTGCCGATTTATTCAAAAAAATGCCAAAGGCTTTCTAAAATGATAAAATAGTTTGTGGATAAAGAGGAAGTGAAGATGATCAACCAGGGTATCATGTTGGGCTATTAACTTTAACCTGCTCGCAATATACGTATGGCTCAGGTGTAATGTTTGCCTACAAATGTTATCTTTTTTTCAAAAATAAATATTTTTCATTATTAATCTATTAAGCCAAGTTTATTCTTTATAAATTTTTTGAAATTACTGTTCTATCGCAATCAGTAAGGGGAAATAAAGTATTTTAATACAAAAGTTTCTTAAATAAATATTACACGTCAACCCAGAACAGGCTCACCTTTTAGATAAAGGTGCGGGTACCGGCATAGTTTTCCCTGAACTCTTTGGGTGTACAGCCCCTTTTCTTCTTGAACAGCCGGTTGAAATAAGAGAGATTGTTGAATCCGCACCTGAAAGAAACTTCGGCAATGGTATGGGTGGTATCAATGAGTAGACGGGTAGCGTGCCCCAGTCTGATCTCATTGAGGCTGTCAATAAAGGTTTTGCCGGTTCTTTTCTTAATGAACCGACTGAAAGAACCTTCCGTCATATTGACCAATTTAGCCACCTCAGCCAGGGTTATTCCTTTTGCGTAGTGCTCCTGCATGTATTCAAAAGCCTTTTCTATCCGGCGGCTTTTATAAGTAAACTGTTCATTCACAAATGAAGCAGTAGACAAAATGCGTGTTTGCCGGGAGATGGAGAGTTCGTGCAGAACAGACATTAGTTCCAGCACCGAATCAAATCCTCGCTTCTTGGTAAGTTCCAGCAGTCGTGGTTTCAGCGTTAAAATGGTTTCCCGGGAAAACAGAATTCCTTTGGCCGAACGCTCCAGCAGGCTCCGTATAAAACTCAACTGGTTTCGGCGGAGCAACTTCTCATCAAATAGCTCCCGGTGAAACTGGATAGTGATTTCGTGAATGGCTTCGCTTTTACATTGGTGGGTAAACCAGGCGTGACTCAGATTAGAACCCACCAGTACCAGTTCCAGATCGTCGATCATTTCAATGTGATCGCCCACAATGCGCTTGGCACCGGCCGCATTCATAATGAAATTCAATTCGTATTCTTCGTGATAATGCAGGGGAAAGTTGAATTCTTTCTTTACGCGGGAAAACACAGTAAAGCAGTCGCTTTGCGTCAGGGGGGTAATCTCTCTTTGAATGCTCATACGTATGGCAAGGGATCAAGCAGGTAGTTGGTCTGCACTTTGATTAAAATGAGTTGAAGCGAAATGTTTTACATTGATATGTCCATCCATTCTACCAGCGTGACTTGTATTCAGGTGAGTGAAAAGGCAGACGAACCATTGGTTTGAATTAGCAGGAAATCCTATTCAGGGCCGAAGATTGCAAAAATAGTACTACCTAAGCCATCAGACAACCTACCGCGCATTTCAAGTCTAAATATAACCAATAATGGCATTATTGTAGAAACACGCCGGGTAGACAAGCACGGGAGGTTCCATTTTAAGCAATAACCGGTTATAATAATACTACCTGTCGAAGAAGAAAGAGCCGTACATTTGCACCACTGACCTAATGCGGCGCTGCCCACTCAACCCTATATCAACGAACTTCAGACTGATTCTCTATGAGGAAACATCTATTGCATTTTTTATATCTGATGGGTATTTCGGGCGCCCTTGCCCAGCACCTTCCTTCCGATAAAAAGGCGACCCCCGAAACCCAGCGGCTGTATTCCAATCTGCAACGGCTGGCCCAAAAAGGAGTGATGTTTGGCCACCAGGATGACCTGGCTTACGGCGTAGGATGGCAGTACGAAGAAGGTCGCTCAGACGTAAAAAGTGTGGTTGGCGAATATCCGGCCGTTTTTGGCTGGGATTTGGGCCACCTGGAACGCGGGGACTCCGTCAACCTGGACAACGTACCCTTCAGTAAAATGCGGCAGTACATCCAGGAGGTGTACGCCCGCGGCGGCGTAAATACCATCAGCTGGCACCTGAACAATCCTTATAACGGCAAGACGGCCTGGGACACGACTATGACGATCCGTCACATCCTGGCCGGCGGAAAACCCAAACGGACGTACAAACGCTGGCTGAATACGGTAGCCGATTTTATGAAAAGCCTGAAAGGACCCAATGGAGAAGCCGTTCCGGTCATTTTCCGGCCTTTTCACGAACACACCGGAAGCTGGTTCTGGTGGGGTAAGCAAGCATGCACGCCCGAAGAATACAAGCAACTCTGGCAATACACGGTAAAGCGATTACAAAAAAAGAAAGTACATAATCTACTTTATGCCTATTCGACCGACGTATTTCCTACGAAAGAAGAATACCTTGAGCGCTATCCCAGTGATGAGATTGTTGACCTGGTAGGCTTCGATACGTACCACCGAGACCACTCCCCGGCCGGCGACTCCGCCTTCATTGCCAATACCCGGCGTATGCTGAGCATATTGCAAAACGTGGGGCAGGAACACCAAAAGCTCACGGCCATCACGGAAACCGGCCTGGAACAGATCCCCTCTCCTGACTGGTGGACCCGGGTTTTGCTCCCTTCAGTCAAAGGCTTTCATCTCACTTACGTGCTGCTATGGCGCAATGGTCGTCCCGATCATTATTACGCTCCTTACCCGGGACAGGTGAGCGCCGAAAACTTCCGACAATTTTTCCAGGACAACCAACTATGGTTTGAAAAGAAAACAGCTGCGGAAAACCTCTATAAATAGCGGGTCCGGCGCTTTATAACGCACTACTGCCCTTTTCCTCTTAAGCCAAACGGATTCAGAAAACTTAATACTTCCATGAAAATTCAGCTGCTTGACGTTGCCATTATCCTCATCTACCTGGCATCGGTGATCGTCATTGGTCTGGTGCTTCGCAAAAAAGCGCAGAAGAACAAAAACGAATACCTGCTGGGTGGCAACTCCCTGCCCTGGTATCTGCTGGGCCTGTCCAACGCCTCCGGCATGTTCGACATTTCGGGAACAATGTGGCTGGTTACGCTCACTTTCGTCTACGGGATGAAAAGCATCTGGATTCCCTGGCTGTGGCCCACGTTCAACCAGGTTTTTCTGATGGTATACTTGGCCATCTGGCTACGGCGCTCCAACGTATCGACCGGGGCTGAATGGATCATTACGCGTTTTGGCCGCGGCAAAGACGCCACGCTTTCGCACAGCATCGTAGTGGCTTTTGCTCTTTTGAGCTGCCTGGGTTTTATGGCTTACGGCTTCGTGGGTTTGGGTAAATTTGTTGAAATCTTCATTCCCTGGAACGTGGTGGCTCCCTACGTTCCCTTTCAGGTATCGGCCGAATACGTTCCTCATTTCTATGGAATTGCTTTCACCTTTTTCGCTGTCTTCTATTCCATTCTGGGTGGCATGTCCAGCATTGTGTGGGCGGACTTGATTCAGTACGTTATCATGGCCATTGCGGCGCTGACCATTGCCTTCATTGCCATGGCCAGTCTGGAAACGCATCAGTTGCAGGTGCCTGAAGGGTGGTCGAATCCGTTTTTTGGCTGGCGGCTGGATCTGGACTGGACCCACGTGATTGCGGAAGTAAACGACAAAATCAAAAGCGATGGCTATTCCCTGTTCAGTCTCTTCTTTTCGATGATGCTTTTCAAAGGCGTATTGTCCAGTCTGGCGGGTCCGGCTCCTAACTATGACATGCAGAAAATCCTGTCGACCAAGTCGCCCAAGGATGCGGCCAAAATGAGCGCCTTCGTGTCGGTGGTGCTGTTTCCTACGCGTTACTTCATGATCGCAGGTTTTGCGGTGCTGGCCCTTCTGTTTTACGATCAGCTCAACCTGGAATCTGCCCGCGGCATTGACTTTGAAAAAATCCTTCCTTCGGCCATCAACAGCTTCGTACCAACCGGACTGATGGGCTTATTGCTGGCGGGTCTGCTGGCCGCCTTTATCGGCACCTTTGCGGGTACATTGAACGCGGCCCAGGCGTATATGGTCAACGATATTTACCTGAAATACGTCAATCAGAAAGCCTCCAACCAGCAGGTCAACCGGATGAACTACCTCACTGGCATCGGGGTAGTGCTGTTGAGCATTGTGCTTGGCCTGTTTGCCAAAGACGTCAACAGCGTATTACAGTGGATTGTGTCAGCACTGTACGGGGGCTACGTGGCCTCCAACGTACTCAAATGGCATTGGTGGCGATTCAATGGCTACGGCTATTTCTGGGGAATGGTGGCTGGTATGGTGCCCGCCCTAATTTTCCCTTACTTGTTCGACACGCTGGACCTCTACTATTTTCCGCTGTTGTTCCTGGTTTCGCTGACTGGTTGCATCGCTGGCACCCTGTCGACTCCACCCACCGATACCGAAACCCTGAAATCGTTTTACCGCAACGTACGACCCTGGGGATTCTGGAAACCCATTCACGATCTGGTCATCGCCGAAGATCCGGCTTTCCGGCGCAACAAGAATTTTTCGCGGGATATGTTCAACGTCGTAATTGGCACCATTGCCCAGCTTTGTCTGACCATTCTGCCGATGTACATTGTGCTGAAACTCCAATTACCGATTCTTATCACTGTGCTGATTCTGGCGGCATCGGTGATGATCCTGAAAAAGAACTGGTGGGATAAGCTGGAAGAAGCACCCAGGGAAGTAAAGAAAATGACCGTAAAAAGCTAATCGCCTGACAGTATGATGATGAATTTATGAATACGACCAACTTGAGCATGCGCTCATTTTGAGCAGTACAGGGCTGACCAAACCTATTTAATCATTCTTATAGCTTATAAAAACACCTTTCTGATGACTCAATCATTCGAAAACCGGCTGGCCAACCTGAAACGGGCACATAAGGCGCTGCTTACTCAACCTAATAAGAAAGCGGCCCTGGGCAACGGCATTTACGACCGGTACGAAAACCCCATTCTGACGGCCGCCCATGCGCCCCTGTTCTGGCGTTACGACCTGAATCCCCGAAGCAATCCTTATCTGATGGAAAGATTTGGCATCAATGCGGCTTTCAACTCCGGGGCCATCAAATGGGAAGGGAAGTACCTGCTGATTGTTCGGGTGGAAGGGGTAGACCGCAAGTCTTTTTTTGCCGTCGCCGAAAGCCCCAATGGCATCGACAACTTCCAATTCTGGAATTATCCGATCCGGCTCCCCGAAACGGATGAGCCCGACGTGAATGTATACGACATGCGGGTAGTACAACACGAAGATGGCTGGATTTACGGCCTGTTCTGTACCGAACGCAAAGACCCGAACGCCGCTCCCGGTGATCAATCTTCCGCAGTGGCGCAGTGCGGTATCGTACGTACCAAGGACCTGAAAAACTGGGAACGCCTGCCCGATCTGAAAACCGGTTCGGCCCAGCAGCGCAACGTGGTACTGCACCCGGAATTTGTAAATGGCAAATACGCGCTGTATACCCGCCCGCAGGATGGCTTCATCGAAGCTGGTTCGGGGGGCGGCATTGGCTTTGGTCTGACCGATTCGATGAAAAATGCCAAAGTGAAGGAAGAAGTATTGCTGGACCGGAAAGTGTACCACACCGTGTACGAAGTGAAGAACGGACAGGGCCCGGCTCCGATCAAAACGCCGCAGGGATGGCTGCACCTGGCGCACGGCGTACGCAATACCGCCGCCGGCCTGCGCTACGTATTGTACATGTTTATGACCGACCTCCACGACCTGACCAAGGTAACGCACAAGCCTGGTGGCTACTTCATTGCCCCGGAAGGGGCCGAAAGAGTGGGCGACGTTTCCAACGTGGTGTTTGGTAACGGATGGATTCTGGACGATGACCATACCGTATACATTTATTACGCCTCCTCCGATACCCGCATGCACGTAGCGACGGCTTCCCTCGATCAGTTGCTGGATTATGTGATGAATACCCCTGCCGACGGACTGCGTTCCGCCGCCTCCGTGGAGACGCTTTGCCGGATTATTGACAGCAACCTGGCTTATCTGAAAGAAAACGAAGCCCTGGAATTATCGGACCATGCCAACAAATAAAACCCCTGAAACGGAAATAAAGGCTGTTCTATCCACGGCGGATCATTTCGCAGCCTCCGGGTTCAAAGTGTCAGCGCTTTTACAGGCTTATCACAGTCAGATGAAGGGCGAACTGGCTGACATTCTCCGGTACTGGATGGCAAACGCAGTCGATGAGCGCCACGGAGGCTTTTTCGGAAAAGTAGACGCCGACAACCAGATCATTGCCGATGCGCCTAAAGGCTGCGTGCTCAACAGCCGCATTCTCTGGACTTTTGCCGCCGCCTACAACCGGACTTCCCATCGTGCGTACCTGAAGATGGCCGAAAGGGCTTACCAGTACCTGAATGCCCATTTCCGCGACCGGAAGCACGGAGGGGTTTACTGGTCCGTAGATCACCAGGGAAATCCGCTGAGTAAGCGCAAGCAGATCTACGGGCTGGCATTCTGTATATACGGACTGAGTGAGTTTTACGCCGCCACCCGGCAGGACGAAGTGCTGGACTTTGCCAAAGAACTGTACTACTCGATTGAAAAACACAGTTTTGATGCGCAAAGAGGCGGTTATTTTGAAGCCTTCAACCACGACTGGAGCCCGCTCGAAGACCTGCGACTGAGTGAGAAGGATGCCAATGAGCGCAAAACAATGAATACGCACCTCCACGTACTGGAAGCGTATACCAACCTCTACCGGGTTTGGCCGGACAGTCAGGTGGCGCAACAGATCCATCGTCTCATCGACAATTTCCTGACTTATATCATCGATCCGGAAACGCACCATCTGCACCTGTTCATGGATGACGACTGGACCGTTAAATCGCGGATTATTTCCTACGGCCACGACATCGAAGCTTCCTGGCTACTGCTGGAAGCCGCCGAAGTACTGCACGACGCCCCGTTGATTGAAAAAGTCAAAAAGCGGGCGATACAGACTGCCGTAGCGGCTTCCCGGGGAATGGACCCCAAAGGAGGGCTCAACTACGAATGGGATGGGGAAACCCATCACCTGAGCGATGACAAGCACTGGTGGGTACAGGCCGAAGCAATGGTTGGTTTTTTCAACGCCTGGCAACTCAGCCAGGATCAGGCTTTTCTTGACAAATCGCTGAAAATATGGGAATATACCAAATGCCACCTCCTGGACAAAAAGCACGGGGAATGGTTTTGGGGCGTGACTGCCGCCAATGTGCCCATGCCCGGAGAAGATAAAATGGGTTTCTGGAAATGCCCTTACCACAATGGGCGTGCCTGTATCGAAATAAGCAGCCGAATTGAGCGCGTGGTAGCCGTTTAGCCCAACTCCTGGGATTTACTTTTATCAATCAGGCAAAATAAAAAGGCTGGTTGTGAAACCAGCCTTTTTTCATCTATTAGTATTTTCCGCAACGACCTTATTCGGCCTTGCCTCTCATCGCTCTCGGTACTTCGATAGAAACCACCGGCGTGCTGGCATTATTGATCAGCGTATAGTTTTCCGCCTTGATATTTCCTACTTTGATCGACTTGCCCAGGTCCAGTTCAGACACGTCCACGTCGATGTAATCGGGCATGTTGGCTGGCAAGGCTTTTACCTTGATTTTTCTCAGTTTAGAAACCAGCTTACCACCTTTCTGAACACCCGGAGCCGTACCTACAAACCGGATCGGCACTTCCATTTTGATCTCCTTGTCGTCACGCAACTGCAGGAAGTCAACGTGGTAGATCATATCATTCACCGGGTGAAACTGGGCATCCTGAAGAATGCATTTATATTCATCACCTTCTACATTGAGGTGTACTTCGTATACATTGGGCGTGTACAGCAATTCCCGGAACAGAATCATGGGTGTGTAAAAATGGATTTGCTCTTCACCACCGTACAATACGCAGGGAACATTGCCTTCCAGTCTCAGATCCTTGGATCCTTTTTTTCCGAGATTTGCTCTTTTATACCCTATAATCTCTAAACTTTGCATAATAATTTGATTTAAATAAAAGTGAACTTAATAATTTATAAACAGTGAACTAATAGATTCGTGGTCACGGATGCGGCGGATGGCCTTGGAGAACAGCTCAGCTACGGAAAGCACCTTGATCTTGGAGCTATGTCCCCGCAACGGAATGGTATCGGACACCACCAATTCCTCCAGCACCGAATTTTCAATATTGACGTAGGCATTGCCCGACAAAATGGGATGCGTACAAATGGCCCTTACCGACTTGGCCCCTTTTTCCATAATGATCTGAGCCGCCTTGCAGATTGTTCCGCCCGTATCGATCAGGTCGTCTACCAGAATGACGTTGGCTCCTTCTACGTCGCCAATCACCTGCATGGAAGCAATTTCATTGGCCCGCTTCCGGTGTTTGTCGCACACGACGATTTCGGCGTTGAAAAACTTGGCGAAGCTTCGGGCCCGGCTCACCCCTCCTACGTCGGGAGAGGCAAAAACCAGGTCGCTCAGATTCAATGAACGCAGGTAGGGCACGAAGATGGCCGAACCGTCCAGGTGGTCAACCGGGAAATCGAAAAAGCCCTGGATCTGTCCGGCGTGGAGGTCACAGGTAATCAGGCGAACCGCTCCCGCCGCCGACAGCAGATTGGCTACCAGTTTGGCGGCAATGGCAACGCGGGGTTTGTCTTTCCGGTCCTGCCGTGCATAGCCGAAATAAGGCATCACCACCGATACGTAGTGGGCAGAGGCACGCCGGGCGGCATCGACCAGCAACAACAGTTCCATCAGATTGTCGGCCGGCGGAAAAGTGGATTGAACCAGGAAAACATCGCAGCCCCGAACGGATTCGTCAAAACTGGGCGACATTTCTCCGTCACTAAACCGCTGTAAGGTCGTTGAACCCAGTTCCTTGCCATAAAAGTGGCAAATCTTTTCTGCTAGATAATGAGTCTGGCTGCCTGAGAAAATCTTTACAGTCGAAGACGACATAAGCTTGGATGGGAAAGTTTTGCAAAACTAGGTAATTAGCCATTAATATCCGTAGGCAAGGAAATTTATTTTAGCTGTTAGCTTTCAAAAGTCAGCAATCAGCTTTCAGCCATTGGTTAATGAAAATACCTTCCTCCCTCATTCATTGCCTCAATTGCCGGTGCGGCCCATTTGTGCTAAAAAAAGGATAGACAGGACAATTCGGCCGCCGGTCGGCCCCGTCCGCTCAGTGACCTATCTATCCCTTTTTTAGCGGTGTTTACTTCACTGTGATGCGGCATTACAAGGTGAATTTGATAGCTAAGAACGTGTTTGGGATGTATTCTTAGAGTAAAATCCTTCAAAATGTTCCATCTAGGCGGGCTGGCCCAAAAATCCAGCGAGGGGCGCGCAGGCATAGTGCGTGGAAGCATTGGATTTTTTGCCCTTTTTTGGTTCATTTTTTGGGCAAGCAAAAAAGAACAAAAAGGTTAGATCGTAATTGGCAGTACAAAATTTGGCT